>Ga0138256_10000514_pt1 | contig 42365 bp, 33 predicted proteins | sample KNB2016incub_MG_FD_105486 | JGI IMG/M metagenome (GOLD analysis project Ga0138256, IMG submission 105486) | Active sludge microbial communities from wastewater in Klosterneuburg, Austria - KNB2014incub_MG | ecosystem: Engineered > WWTP > Activated sludge > Unclassified | place: Austria... | reverse complement strand
GGTGGGGGGGGCGGGGGGGGTGGGGGGGGTGCGGGGGGGGGAGGGGGGGGACGGGATGTTGAGGTAGGGGGGGGTGGTGCGGGGGGGGCAAGGGGACTGGCACGTCAAGTACTCTGCCGGCCGATCAGTTCGTCGCGTCCAAGCGTATCACTTCTGGCTGCTCTCGGGTTAAGGACGGCAGTCGTCGCCGCCGCCCTTCCCGTTCCGCCCCATCCCCCCGCCACGCTTCGCACCCCGACCACCGATCAGGAGCACACGATGTCGACTTCCCTCCGCCTTCGTACCGCCGCCGTCGCCCTCGGGATGTCGATGGCCGTGCATGCCGCCGCGACGGCGGACGTCCTTGCGGCCGGTCCGGACGACGGCGGACGGCTGCCCACGCCGCGTCGGGCGCCGATGCTGCACTGGCGGTCGCCGGCAGCAATCGCCCAGGACGCCGCACCTGCGCCCGAACTCTACACGGACACGACCGTGCGCGAAGTGCAGTTGACGTTCGCGAGCGCGAACTGGCTGGCGCTCCTGGGCTGCGAGCGGCAGCCGGGCATGGGCGGGCCCGGCGGCGGCGCATCGAACGTGCCGCGGGACAACGTACCGGCGGAGCTCGTGGTGGACGGGATGACGGTCGGGCAGGTCGGGGTGCACTGCAAGGGAAACTCGACGCTGAACGCCTCGGGGACGAAGAAGCCGTTGAACATCACGACGGACGCGTTCGTGCCGGGGCAGGACATCTGGGGCATCGACGTCATCAACCTCAACAACAACTGGAACGATCCGACGCAACTGCGCGAGGCGCTGGCGCTGAAGCTGCTCGGCGCGCACATGCCGGTCAGCCGCTTCGCGTTCGCTCGCGTGAGCGTGCAGGGCAAGGTGGTGGGCCTGTATTCGATGGTCGAGCAGGTGAACAGCGAGTGGGCGAACCACTGGTACGACGAGGACGACGGGATGATCGTGAAGGGCGACTCGCCTACCCGCATCGCCTTCGACTCGTCGCCGCTCACGTGGCAGGGCGAGGCGCTGGCGCCGTACAAGGCGGGTTACGAGGTGAAGGGCAAAGCGGCGGACGGGGACGCGGGGTACGAGGAGCTGCGGGAGATGATCCGCGCCCTGGCGGCGCCGGCCGGCATGGGCGGGATCGCGGACGCCGAGTTCGAGGCGAGGATCAACGACGTTTTGGATGTGGACAGCGCGCTGTGGTATCTGGCGGGCAACAACATCATCACGAACTTCGACAGCTATTACGTCGGCAAGAACTACTACCTCTACCGCGGCGAGCGGGACGCGCGCTGGGACGTCGTGCCGTGGGACCTCGGCCTGTCGTTCGGGCTGTTCGGCCTCCGGGTGGGCGGCGGACGGCCGGGCGGCGGCGGCGGCGGCGCGCCGAGCGACCCGGCGATCGCCGATCCGTTCGCCCAGGCCACGGACGCGAACCGTCCCCTGATCCGGCGGCTCCTGGCCGTGCCGTCCTTCAAGGCGGACTACATCGCCCACTACCGTGCGCTGCGCGACACCGTCTTCCAACGGTCGTGGCTCGAGGAGGTCGGACAGGCCTATCAGGATCTCGTGCGCCAGGCCGCGGCCGACGAGGTCGCCTCGCAGGGCAACATCTCCGGTGCGTACTCCCTGGCCCAGTTCGAGGCGAACCTGCGCGACGACGTCCAGGTGGGCTCGGGCGGCTTCGGCGGCGGCACGAAGCCGGGCCTCCTCACGCTCGTGAGCACCCGCCAAACGTACCTGAGCGGCCTGCCCGCACTGGCGTCGCCGGATCAGCACTTGACGGACCATTCGACCACGCCCGCCGCGCCGACCGCGGCGGACGCGGTGACGGTGTCGGCCACGTTCGCCGGTGCGGACGCGCCGGTGCGTGTCGAGGTCCGCTACCGCGTGCGAGGCGGGGCCGAGCGGCGGGTGGCGATGGCCAAGGGCGGGGGCGGGTCGGGCGGCGCGGACGCCACGTGGATCGCGACGCTGCCCGCGGAGCGGGCCGGCCGCAGCGTGACGTACGCTTTCCGGACCGCGACCGCCGACGGGCGCGCCTCGTTCTTCCCGGCCGCGAACCAGACGGCGCCCTACCGCTACGACGTCACGGGCGTCGACCTGCCGCGCGGCGAGGCGGGGGCGCTGGTGATCAACGAGGTCATGCCGTCCAACACGTCGATCGTCGTCGACGACGCCGGCGAGTACGAGGACTGGGTGGAACTCTTCAACCGCGGCACGGCGCCCATCGAACTGTCCGCCTACACGCTGTCCGACGATCCGTATGACCCGTTCGCGTTCCGGCTGCCGGCGCGGATCCTCCAGCCGGGCGAGCACGCGGTCATCTGGTGCGACGGCGACGGCTCGCAGGGTCCGGATCACGCGCCGTTCCGTCTGGACAAGGACGGCGACAGCGTCGTGCTGTCCGATGCGACGTCGATCGTCGACTCGATCGACACGGGCGTCGTGTCGACGGACATCAGCCTCGGCCGGACGACGGACGGCGCGGACGCGTGGGACTTGTGCGGACGGCCCACGCCCGGCCGAGCGAACGCATGCTCAGGCGCGATGGCTGTGCCGGCTCGGGCCTTCCTGCCGTGGGGCGGGCGATGACGGGTCAGGGCAGTGCGGGCTCGATTTGTTGGCCGCGTTTGCGTTCGTGCGCTACGCTGCCCGTACACGGGAGGCGAGCGCGCGGCGCCGTCCTGCCGGCCGGCACGCCGGCCCACCGTGCGTGCCGCCATTCGGATTGAGCCACGAGGAGTGAGATCGATGAAGCACAACCTCCGTCTGTTGACCCTTACCGGCATGGCCTTGCTGCTCGGCGCCTGCCAACCGTCCGCCGACACGATGCAGGAAGCCGGCGCCACTGCCGATGCGCGCGTGGCCTCGGTGGCTCCGGCGCTCGAGACGACCGGCGCCGAAGTCGGCGACGCCGCCTCGACGGCCGGTGCCATGGCCGCCGATGCCGGCGGCACCGTCGTGTCGATGGCCGGCGACGCGGGCGCGGCCGCCCAGGACATGATGAATGACCGCCTGACGGCGCGCGTCTGGGAGTGGCAGGGCACGGTGGCCACGGATGGATCGGCCACGAAGTCGCCCGATCCCGCGCAGTACACGCTCACGTTCGCGGCCGGTGCGCTCGCGGTCATGGCGGACTGCAAGGAGGCCGCCGGCACCTACGAGGCCGATGAAACAGGCACGATGTCGGTGCACGTGAAGGTCACGACGACGGACGAGTGCGGCGCGGAGTCGCTCGCGGATGCCTTCGTCGACCAACTTGGGCAGGTGGCCACATGGCAGGTCGACGAGACGGCGCTGGTGCTTGGGATGGCGGATGGCACGACCACGATGAACTTCTCGGCGCGCTGATCGACGAGGATTGACGGAAACCGACGGAGACCGACGGAGGCCGACGGAGGCCGACGATGAAGATCCTGGCCGTGTACGGCTCGAACTACGGGCAGACGGAGACGGTGATCCGTCGGATCGCGGGGGGTCTCGAAGCGCGTGGGCACGAGGTGAGCGTGTTCAAGGGCAACAGCGTCCCGGCGAGCGTCGTGGTGGAGGACTACGGCGCTGTGGTAGTGGGGGCGTCCATCCTGGCCGGGAAGTACCAGGGGTACATCCGCGCGTTCGTGACCCGAAACCTCCCCGCGCTCCAAGCCCGCCCGACGGCGTTCGTCTCGGTGAACGGCGGGAATCCCGAGTCGAGTCCCGAGTGGCAGGTCCAGGCCGCGCAGTACGTCGCCACGTTCCTGCAGGCCACGGGCTGGGCGCCGCGCTGGACGGCGAAGTTCGGCGGCGCGCTCCGATATCGGCACTACGGGCTCGTCACGCGGTGGATCATGAAGATGATCAGCAGGCGCAGCGGCGGGCCGACGGACACGTCGCAGGAGTACGAGTTCACGGATTGGGAGGCAGTGGATCGGTTTGGGCGGGAGGTGGCGGAGGGACTCGCGAGCCGCGGTCCCTGAACGGCCGACGTCTCGGTTGCTGTTCGGCGTGATCGCCCAGCGGTCCCCGGCGCCGCGACTGCCCAGCCGAAGGCCGCGGCGCGGAGCCTCAAATCCGTCTCAGCTCACGCCGATTAGCCTACCCAAGCCCATACCCGTCCCCGAACTTCGCATCCGCATACCGCACGAACGCCCCCTCGTCGAGGGGGTGTCCGGTGGCCCGCACGATCAGCTCCGCCGGCGGGTAGACCTTGCCGTACCGGTGGACGTTCGTGTGCAGCCACACCAGCAGCGGCAAGACGTTGCCGTCGTTCAACCCCTCCGCCACGGTCGGATCGGCCGCCGTCGCCGCCTCGTACAGCTGGGCGGCGTACAGGTTCCCGAGGGCGTACGTCGGGAAGTAGCCGAACATCGGGCTGGACCAGTGCACGTCCTGCAGGATGCCGTGCGCGTCGTCCGGCGGGGTCATGTCCAGCACGTCCTCCATCGCCGCGTTCCAGGCGTCCCGCGCGTCGGCCACGGCCAGCGTGCCGCTGATCAACGCGCGCTCGAGACCAAAGCGCAGGATGATGTGGAGGTTGTACGTCAGCTCGTCCGCTTCGACGCGGATGAAGGACGGACCGACATGGTTCACCGCCCGCCAGAAGTCGTCGGCGGTCGTGTTCGCCAGCTGGGACGGGAAGTGCGACTGCAGCGCGCCGAAGTGCGCCCGCCAGAAGCCCCGGCTCCGGCCGACGATGTTCTCGATCATCCGCGACTGCGACTCGTGGATCCCCGACGACGTCCCGCGCGCCAGCGGCGTGCGCGCCAGGACCGGCGACGTGTGCTGCTCGTAGATCGCATGTCCGCACTCGTGGAGGGTACCGAAGAGCGACGGGCTGATGAACGCCGGGTTCCAGCGCGTCGTGATCCGGCAGTCGGACTGCGAGAAACTCGAGGCAAACGGGTGAACCGTCGTCCCGAGGTGGCCGCGGCCGAAGTCGTAGCCGACGAGCGGGGCGATGTGACGGGCGAACGCCTGCTGCTGTTCCACCGAATAGGGCTGGTGCAGCACCGCATCGCTCACCGGCCGGCCGTCGCGCACGATCGCCTCGCGCAGCGGCAACAGGGCCGCGGTGGCCGCGTCGAACAACCGCTCGACGGCCGCCGAGGTCATCCCGCGCTCGTAGCGGTCGAGGAGCGCGTCGTACGGTTCGGTCGTGTAGCCGTAGAGTCCGGCCTGCTCGCGCGCCAGGTCGACGGTGTGCTGCAGGTGCGGCCGGAAGGCCGGCCAGTCGGACGCCGCGCGCGCGTCCACCCAGGCACGGTAGGCCGCCCCGCTGAGCCGCGCCCGCCTGGCGACGAACTCGCCCGGCAGCTTGATCGCGTCGTCCCGCTGGCGCCGGAACTCGCGCAGGAGGGCGGTGACCGTCGTTCGATCGGTCAGCTCGGCGACGATCGCCGGCGATGCGCCCTCCTCGGTGGCTTCGTCGACCGCGTCGACCGCGCCGGACGCCGCGCCCCACCGCTGCGCCTCCAGATCCGCCTCGCCCAGCCAGTCGCCCACCCGCTCGTCCACGAGCAGTTCATGGCCGATCTGCGCCAGCGTCGCCATCTGTTGCGCCCGGTCGGCCGACGCCGCGGCCGGCATGTTCACGTCGCGATCCCAGCCCATCAGCCCGGCCGCCTTGCCGACGTCGTTCAGGCGCCGGATCCGCTCGAGGAGGGCCGCGAACGACGGGCCGATCGTCGTTCCGTCCGTTTGGAGGATGGCGGGGGCGGACGTCGCGCGCTCGGGTGGCACCGTGCCATCCGTCGAGGGGAAGGTCGTCGCCGTGTCGGTTCCGGCGGTGGTACGATTCGTCATGCGCGTTGCCCCTTTTTGCCTGCCTTGGATCGTTCGGCCTCGACGCCGTCGATGAACGCGCCGAGCATCACATCGAGCCAGTCCGATGCCCGGTGCGGCGCGCCGTGGCCGACGCCGGGTAGGATGGCCAGCTGCCCGTTCGGCAGCGCATGGAAGAGCCGGATCGTCTGATCGAGCGGCACCACCGGATCGCGGTCGCCGCCGACGACGAGCACCGGCATCTGCAACGCCGCAAGCTCGGCCGGCGTGAAGTCCGGCCGGAGTTGGTCCTCCGCCTCCCACCAGCCGAGGAGCGTCTCGGCCGGCACGGCGTGCCACGCAGCCATTCCCTTCAGCCACAGCGCATCCCGCTGCCGGATCGCGTCGGGCGACCAGAAGTCGCCCTTGAGCCGCGCCTCGTCGCGGGCGAAGTTGTTGCTGATCAAGACGAGCGACCGTGCGCGGTGCGGGTGCCGCAGGCCGAAGAAGAGCGCTGTCGACGCGCCGCCCGAGAAGCCGCAGATGTGGGCTGTCGGCATACCGAGCGCCTCGAGCCCGTCCGCCACATCGTCCGCCATCTGCCGCAGATCCAGCGCGCCGGCCGGGTTCGTGGACCGCCCGTGCCCGCGCATGTCGATGCCGATCACCCGGAAGCGCTCCGCCAACGGTTCGATCAGCCGCTTCCAGCTGACCTGGAACGTCTCGGTGGCGCCGTGCAGGAGCACGAGCGGCGGCGCGTCGGGCGGGCCGTGGAGCTCGTGGTAGAGGTCGAGGTTCGGCAGGGCAAGGATCGGCATGCGTGTATTATGCCCACACGATGTCCGCGTACCCCGTCCCCGCCGCCCGCACCGAGATCACCACCAAGGCCGGCAACTCGACCTTCCTCGCCGTCGCCGACCGAGCCGCCACCGTCGACGATGCCCGCGCCCTCATCGCCGACCTCAGACGACGGTATCCCGACGCCACGCACCACTGCTTCGCCTTCGCCGTCGGCCACGGCGCCACCGTCACCCACGGCTCCAGCGACGACGGCGAGCCCTCCGGCACCGCCGGCCGCCCGATCCTCGCCGTCGTGAACGGCAGCGGCCTCGGCGACGTCGCCGTCGTCGTCGTCCGCTACTTCGGCGGCGCCAAGCTGGGCACCGGCGGGCTGGTCCGCGCCTATACCGAGGCCGCGCAGGCCGTGCTCGCCGCGTGCCCCCGGATGCGCAAGGTGACGCGCCTGCGGCTTGTGGGCCGTGCGCCGTACGCCCTGTTCGATATCGTCCGGCGCGCGGCGGCAGCGGCCGGGGGGGACGTCGGGGAGGGCGAATTCGGCACGGATGTCGGGATCACGGTCGTGGTCGACGAAGAGTCGGCAACGACCGTCGTCGACCAGGTGTCGGAGGCCACGGCCGGCACGGTACGGCTCGTCGTCGACGGCGCGATCGAAGAGGTGCGGGGATGAGGCGAGCAACGTACGGGTAGGCTGTTGGTCGGATCATGGGGTGCGCGTGACGGCCGCGCATCACGCCCCGACGATCGTCCCCCGCACCTCCCCGAACCCCAACCGCACGCCGTGCCCCTCGCACGTCCCGGTCATCACGACCTCGTCGCCGTCCTCCAGAAACGCCCGCTTCTCGCCGCCGCCGACGTCAACCGGCTCCTGCCCCCGCCACGACAGCTCCAGCATCGACCCACGGCTGTCCGCCGCGTCCCCGCTGATCGTCCCGGTCGCCAGCAGGTCGCCCGGCCGCAGGTTGCAGCCCGTGACGGTGTGATGGGCCAGCTGTTGGGCGATGTCCCAGTACAGCGTCGACGCGTTCGTGCGCGCGATCCGGTGCGCGGCGCGCCCGCTCGCCCGTCCGGCGGCCGTTGCGATCGCCACATCGAGCGCGATGTCCAACGCCCAGTCGCCGTGGCGCGCCAGGTAGTCCAGCGGCGGCGGGTCCTGCGGCGGCGCGGGCACCCGAAAAGGCAGCAGCGCGTCCAGCGGCACGATCCACGGTGAGATCGAGGTCGCGAAGTTCTTCGACAGGAACGGGCCGAGCGGCACGTACTCCCAGGCCTGGATGTCCCGCGCGCTCCAGTCGTTCACGAGGACGCACCCGAAGATGTGGCCGGGCGCCTCGGCCACCGAGACCGGCGCGCCGAGCGGGTTGCCGACGCCGACGATGTAGCCGAGCTCGAGCTCGAAATCCAGTTGCCGCGTCGGCCCGAACGTCGGCGCGTCGGCGTCGGGCGCCTTGCGCTGGCCCGACGGGCGCCGCACCGCGCTCCCGCTGACGACGATCGAGCTCGCGCGGCCGTGATAGCCGATCGGCACCCAGCGCCAGTTCGGCAGCAGCGCGTTCTCGGCGCCGCGGAACATCGTCCCGACGTTCGTCGCGTGCTGGCGGGAGGCGTAGAAGTCCGTGTAGTCGCCGATGTCGACCGGCAGCGCCAGCTCGACGGCGGCGCGGTCGTGCAGCGGCGGGGCGGCGAAGCGCGGATCGTCCAGCCACGCCGCGTTGCCCTCGGCGAGAAGCGCGGCGATCCGCGCCCGCGCGTCCGCCCAGCCGTCCGGTCCGAGGCCGAGGAACGCGTTGATCGTGGGCGCATGGAAGGCCCGCAACGCCGCGGCCGGTCCCTCGAGCACGCCGGCATCCGTGACCGCGGCCAGGTCGAGCACGCGGTCGCCGATCGCGACGCCGATCCGAACGGGTGCGCCGGGCGCCGGGCGGAACGCGCCGTACGGCAGGTTCTGCAACGGAAAGTGCCCGGCCGCATCCGTGGGCACGAACGACCTGAGGTTCGGATCGATGGGCATGACGCTTCCTTGCTCGTGGTCCTCGGATGGCGAAGGCATCAAGGCTGTGCCGCCATCGGGTGGCCGGCGATGGTACACGCGCTGGGCGTCGGATGTCATGGCGAGGCTCGGGCCGTGCATGCGTCGACCGAACGGAGCGCGCCGCCATTGACGCCCGCGAACGCGGGCGGTAGGCTTTCCGCAGCCGCCAAGATCGCTCCGACCGACGGGCGCCCCATCCGGCACCCGCAATCGACTGCACACGAGGTCGCCGATGCCCGCCCCCTCCTCTCGCCGCTCCCCCGACTTCAGCGCACGCTCGCTGGCGATCGGCCCGACCGGCATCCGCAAGATGTTCGACCTTGCCACCGCCGAGACGCTGCAGTTCGGCCTCGGCGAGCCGGACTTCCAGCCGCCGGCGGTGGCCATCGAGGCTTTCCACAAGGCGATGGTCGACGGGTACAACAAGTACACGACGCAGGCCGGCTATCCGCCCCTGCGCGAGGCGATCGCCGCGTCGTGGGCCGCCTACCGTTCGGGCCTCGACAGCAGCAACGTCTGCATCACGATGTCCGGCACGAACGCCCTCCTGGACTGCGCGATGATCCTCGTCGACCCGGGCGACAACGTCCTCGTGCCCGACCCCGGCTTCCCTCTGTACGGCCCGCACGCCGTGATCTTCGGCGGCATGGATCGCGCCTACGCCTGCGACTTCGCGCACGAGTTCGTCCCGCAGATCGAGACGCTCGAGGCGCTTGTGGACGCGCGCACGCGGGCGATCGTCGTGAACTTCCCCTCCAACCCGACCGGCGCCACGCTCACGATCGCCCAGCGCGACGAGCTGATCGCGTTCGCCCGCCGGCACGACCTCTGGATCATCTCGGACGAGGTGTACGACCGGATCATCTACGACCGGCCGCACGTGAGCTTTCTGACGCCGGATTATGACAAGGTGCTGATGGTCAACAGCTTCAGCAAGACGTTTGCGATGACGGGCTGGCGGATCGGCTATGTCCTGTCGCCGCACGCCGAAGCGATGCAGCTGATCATGAAGCTCCAGTACTACGTCACCGCCTGCAGCAACGATGCCATGCAGCGCGCCGTGCTCGTGGCGCTCGAGCATGCTTCGGACTACCCCAACCAGATGGTCGCCGCGTTCCGCGCCCGGCGGGACGTGATGGTCCGGCGCCTGAACGCCATGCCCGGCGTGTCGTGCCACAAGCCGGAGGGGGCATTCTATGTCTTCCCCAAGGTGGACATCGGAGGGGTCGGAGGGGTCGGAGGGCTCGGCTGCGAGGACATTGCCATGGCGATCCTGGCCGACGGCGTTCTCTGCAGCCCCGGCACGGCGTTCGGGGTCGCCGGTCACGGACACCTTCGCCTCGCCTACACCACCTCGATGCCGAACATCGAACGCGGACTGGACGTGATCGAAGCGACGCTTGCACGGTTGACCGATTCAGTGGCGACGGTCATCTGATCGCCTGCGGACGTCATGGCCAATTGACCTCGCTATAGTCAACTGACTACACGAAGTGTCGCCGGCCATCGCCGCCCGGAGCGCGGCGCCGGCGTGCCTCCATTCGTTGACGCTTCCCGCGCCGCCCCGTAAACTGTCCCGTCCCCCGAATCGCCTGCTCGAACGGCCCGGTCGGTCGCCACGCGACGCCGTGCCGCCGTCGGCCCTCGGGCCACCACATCTGCAGGCACATCCGGCGTCGCCCATCGGCCGGCGCACGCGGAACCCCGTATCCACCCGTATCGGAGCATGAACGATATGAACAACGGCCTCGGCAGCGCCATCCTCCCGCTGATCATCGGCGGGATCATCGGCTTCACGATCGCCCTGATGCTCTCGACGCCGCGCCGCCGCCAGACGGCCGCCCCGCCGTCGCGTCAGCGGGCACAGGACGTTCCCCGCCCCGCCGTTGCCGCGCAGGCCGCCGCCGACGGCGGTCACCGTGCCGAGGCAAAGCGCTTGGCCAACGAGCTGGCGGCGGCCCGGCGGGAGCTCGAGGCGGCGGGACAGGCGCGCAAGTCGCTCGTCGCGGCGCACCAGGCGGAGCTCGAGCGGCGCGATCGGTCGATCGCCGACCGCAAGACCGAGTTGCAGGAGCGGGACATGCGGGTGGCGCTGCTGCTCGAGCGCGTCGCGGCGCTGGGCGGTGCCGAACGGGCGGTCGCGGACGATGCGCCGGCGGTCGACCTGCGCGTCGTCGTCGAGCAGGCGCAGGCCGCGGCGCGGGCGGCCGAGGCGAAGGCGCAGGAGCGCGAGCAGCGCATCGTCCAGCTCCAGAAGGAGATGGCGAGCGTGCGCGAGGAGCTCGGCAACGTTCGAAAGCGCAGCGGCGAACTCAGCCGATCCGTCGAGGAGCTCACGCCGCGGTTTGCGGAGCGAAACCGTCAAATCGCCCAGCTCGAGACTTCCCTGCTGGAAGCGCAGGCCGAGCTCGCGCGGCGCCCGATCGCCGCACCGGTGGCCGCCGTCGACCCGACGGCGGCCGAGAAGACCGCGAACACCAAGCTGCTGGCCGCCTACAAGCACGACATGGCCCTCGTCGAGGAGGAGAAGGCGGCGCTGCGACGCGAGCTTGCCAAGCGTGACGCGCGGATTCGGCAGCTGACCGAACGGGGCGCCCAGAAGCCGGGCGGGGCGGCGGGCGCACGCGGCGTGGAGCCGGTTGTTGCAGCGCCAGCCGCAACGGTCGTCGAGCCGGCTGTCGAACCGGATGTCGAAGGGATGGTCGAGGCGAACGCGGCGACAGTGGTCGCACCCGCCGTCAAGCCCGTCGCTGCGTCGAACGGCGCGCCGCCCGACCGCTCGGCCAAAGTCGCCGGCAAGGCTGCCGGCAAGCCGCGCAGCGACGACCTCAAGCGGATCAAGGGGATCGGCCCCGTGTACGCCCGGCTCCTGGCCGAGGCCGGGATCACGACGTTCGCCGGGCTGGCGACGTCGGATGCGCAGGCACTGGCCGCGGCGGTCACCCGGGACAACGGTGTTCCGCCGGACGTCGCGCCCTGGATCGACGAGGCCCGGGCGTACGCTTCTGGGGGCTGACCGACCACGGCACGCGGCCCACGCAGTCTGCCCTCGACAGCGCTACCCGGGGTTCCCTTAGTGTTGGAAATTTCTCCATTACTACGGGAACCCCAAGCTCAACGCCCTGGGCGTGCGGGTGATGCTCCTAGGCTGGAACATCACCTATGAGACGAACCTTGGGACGACGCGGGTGATCCGAGCGGCAGGAGTGCTCGCGCGTGAGGTAACCCACCATGTGCGCATGGAAGAGGTCATCGGCAGTGGGGTAGGGGAGGAGAATGCAGCTGCCGACCCGCTCTTCGTGCAGCGGCGGGATCGCTCCGCCGGCAACGGCTACGCGCCGGCCGCCAGAGATGACGCCGGGCCGGAAGTCGAGGTCACCGGGCGGATCGTCAACCTCCTGGCGGGCTTCGGGTTCATCACCCCCGACGCCGGAGGAGACAACATCTACTTCCACCACACAGAGCTGCTGGGCGCGGACTTCCGCGACCTGCTCGTCGGGGATCCCGTTATATATATCGACTCCCGCAACGACCGCGGGCCGATCGCCCGACGAGTTGAACTGCTGGAAGAGGCGGAGACGGAAGAGGCTATGTGACGTGCTCCCCGGAACCTAGTCTAGCCATAATGAGAGTCTCCGGCTACACTGAGGGTGTGAAGGAGTCGGACCATGCGCAAGAGCCGGTTCACAGAGGAGCAGATCGTCGGGATCCTCAAGCTGGCGGATGCCGGCCAGAAGGTGGGCGACGTCTGTCGTCAGCACGGGATCAGCGGCGGCACGTACTACCGCTGGAAGGCCAAGTACGGCGGGCTCGACGCCAGCGAACTGCGACGGATAAGGCAGCTTGAGGACGAGAACCGCCGACTCAAGCAGTTAGTGGCCGACCTGTCGCTGGACAACGCGGTGCTCAAGGATCTTGCCACAAAAAAATGGTAACGCCTGCGGCCCGCCGGACCGCCGCAGGCTACGCGGCTGAGACGCACGGCATCTCCGAGCGACGGGCATGCCGGTTGATCGCTGCCTGTCGTGCGTCGGTCCGGTACAGAGGGCGGAAGACCACTGATCATGCCTTGAGGGATCGGCTGCACGCTATCGCGCTTGAGCGCCCGAGGTTCGGCTATCGGCGGCTTCATCTTCTGCTCAAGCGTGAGGTTGGAGCGGTAAACCACAAGCGCGTGTACAGATTGTACAGAGAGGCAGACTTGGCCGTACGGCGCCGAAAGCGCAAGCGGGTGGCCCTTCCAAGACAACCGCAGATCTTGCCGTCGCGACCCGGACAGACGTGGACCATGGACTTCGTGCGCGACACGCTTTCCAGCGGCCGAGCGTTCCGAACGCTCAACGTGCTGGACATCTTCACCCGCGAGTGCCTCGCCATCGAGGTCGACACGTCTCTGCCCGGCGAACGCGTTACACGCGTTCTGGATGCTGTCGTTGCCGAGCGAGGTGTGCCCGACTCGATCCGCGTCGACAACGGACCAGAGTTCGCCGGCAAAGCACTCGACGCCTGGGCCCACGGCCACAAGGTGACGCTCGACTTCATCACACCGGGCAAGCCGGTCGAGAACGCCCACATCGAGAGCTTCAACGGCAAGTTCCGCGACGAGTGCCTCAACCAGAACTGGTTCACCAGCCTTGCCGACGCCAGAGCCGTCATCGCCGAATGGCGCCATGACTACAATACCGTCAGGCCGCACAGTGCGCTGGGACACCAGTCGCCGGCGGCATTCGCCCTGCTGTCCTATCCGATCGCCGGACTCTCATAATGAGTGGACTAGACGAAGGGGGCAGGTCACATCCAACGCACGCTACATGCAGGTTGAAGTAGAAACGTGCGAATCTTGGTCCAATGTCAACCCTCCACCATCTGGAGTCTTCAAGGTGTGGGATCAGCCTGGAGGAACGCTCCTGGAGACAAAGAGCCTGATTTGGGTGGGAGGAAACCTCTTCACCTCCCAAACATCTAGATGCTACGAAGAGTGCAATTGGCCGACATGGTATGAAGTATATTTCACCGGCACGAGTGTTATCTGTATAAGCAGGGTTCGCTATCGAGCAGGCTGCTGTAATTGCGACCCGTCTCAGTGTTCGTAGGAGCCGAAGCTTGAATTGTCTGCCCTCGGGAATCCTTAAGTCCCTGACGGTTATGGTACTAACTATTACCCTGACCGAACAGGTGGTGGCGGGCAGCCATTCGGGCCGAAATGCAGTACAACGATCTGACGCGATCTCAGTCGCGTCAGATCGTTGCTGCAAACGCTATTCACTTCAGGATTCACCGTTTCATGTGCGCGCCATGCTCTACAACAACGTGGTATATGGGCGGACGCCATCTCCATCCTCGCCCATCACCGTCAGCCTTAGTAGCGCGGCGGGGAGGATAAAGGCCCGCGCAACGGCTCGTACATCAATCGACGGTGCGTTTACGATACTTTTCGGAACGCGTTTTACTGAATTCAGTCCTGTGCCGGAGCGGATCGAACCGGGTGACCTATTGCAGGTCGAGTGGAGCAGCGGCGACCCTAATCGCGTCGAGATCCCCGTTGTTACGATAGAATCGCACCCATCGTCAGGCCAAGTTACGGGCTCTGCTCCCCCCGGGACGCGTGTTTCCGGCGAGCTAGGAGGATTGTGGACAGAAGCAAAGTCAGATGTCACGGGGCGATACGCCCTACCGTTGACTTCCGGCGCTGCAATCCCTCGAGGCACGTATGGCTCCATCCGATTCGAGATCTCTGCGAATTTGGAACTTGAATCCACTTGGCTCGCCCCGAAATTAACCGTCGATGTCACGTCCGGATTTTCGGGCACAGCACCGGCCGGTAGACGGGTGTCATTCGACTTTCTTGATCAAAATGGCAAAACTCTGGATTCGCAATCGAATCTCGTCGCCAGCGACAACATTGGTGGTTCGGTGCGGGGTTACACGATTGATCTCTCTCGTCTGAATGGAGGACATCTTCGCATGGAACGCGGCGACGAGATCAGGGCGATGATAGGAGATGACATTGTCGCAACCCGCGTAGCAAAACTTTCTGCACAAGTATCATCGATAGATGATACTGTGTATGGACAGACCGAACCGAATCGTCATGTCGATATAGGCGTACTGAAGCGAACGGAATCTGGCTCGGTCGAACGAAAACAGATCGCGACTCGCAGTGATGAGACAGGCGAATTCCTGGCGAATTTTAGCGGAATGTTCGATATCACGGCGGCGAACAACGTCGACGTCTCTGTCGCCGACGCTGACGGACACCTCACCGTCATGTATTTCGAGTCGCCTGTTCTGCGGGTTGATCTCGACTCTGCAATAGTATCAGGATCCGCCATCCCCGGCAGCCATGTGGATATTAGCGTGGTACGGGCGGGGAGGCGCGTGGCAATGTCAGGGTCCGAGGTTGATGTAATAGGCCGATTCAGCGCGCTACCGTTGTCCGTCGACGGTGAGCCAGTTGCGTTCGCTCCGGCTGATGCTGTAAGAGTGATCGATTCAGCGGGAGGCGAGGAGCTGACAGCATCCATACCCGTATTCACCCTTCGAGTCGATCCGAAGATCCATGCTCTTACGGGTTCGGCTGCTCCGAATGCCAGTGTGGAATTCTATACACGAGCTGCGTTCGTCGGATCAGGCGGCAGGGGATCTGCACGAGCGCGGGCGGATGCGGACGGGACATTTAGGTACACTGTACCTGCGGGAAATCGCGGGGGATGGGACGCCTTACCCGGGACGATCGTTGAGGCATTCCAACGTACGATAGAGGGACAGCTTGTAATGCGATCATGGCGAGATCTGCTAGTGTCCACCGAGGTAGGCGGCGCAAGGCTTTGTGGAGCGGCAAGCCCTGCATCAATGGTACTCATCGACATACTGGATGCTTCCGGAGTGAAAGTCGCTTCGGCAGAGGCGAAGACCGATCTGGGGGGGTACTGGGAGGCGCATGCCCTCGATCGTATGGGGCTACCGTTTGCCATCAGCGCGTCGAATATCGTAGAGCTGTCCGTTTCTGGCAATCGCGAGACCATCGGTGTACCTCAACTATCCGTCCAACCGGAGTGGGTAGTCGAGGATGGGTCGAGTGGTCTCTCGCTGACCGTTCTCCGTGGGTCGACGGCTCCCTCGGCCGCCTATCAAATGTTCGGAGGAAGCGACGGGTGCCTTACTGGCCGCACAATCCCCTTCGGGGTGACGGTAATTGAAGAGTCGAGCTCGCCGGATGGCCACTTTGTCGAGCGCCTGAACCCACACGAGCCCGGTATGGCCACGCTGGTCACCACCAATGGCACAACAGGCCTTCGTAATTTCATCGAGGCGCGGCGTGGTCTGCTCACTGTGTATAAGGGAACGTCTCGATTCGAGGCTCGGGGTATGCCCGGGACGCCAATCACGCTTACGATCACCGGGGGTGTTGGATCGCGGATAACTGAACATTACGGACGAATCGACGCGCTGGGAAACATAGCCGGACAGTTTCAGGATTCCGGCGCAGAGGTCACATTCACCGCGGGCGATCAGGTGACGATGCGATTTGGCGACGACAAGACCAGTTTCATCGTCAGCGATGTCGATTTCGACTTTGATGCGAGCGGAGTCATAGTGACCTCTCCACCAGACGCAAGGCTCAATGTGGTGTTCACTCTATTAAGCGGAAGTGAGATTCGACTGATCCGCCGCACGGGACATGACGGACGCGTTCGTATTGACGCGGAGGCCATTCTTCAGCGCTCTGGCTGGCGAATAGAGGAAGTCGAAACGATTGCAGTTACTCACGTAACATCAAGCGGTCATTATGTGACTGTCACCGCACAGCCTGTTCACCATCACGCGCCCAGGCGGGTATATCTGCCCTTCGCTAAGCAGATGCGAATCCGCTAGTCAGGCCATCTCTTGGGGAAGGGCGTCGCGCTGGCATCCATACAGCATGCTACCCGCGGCGAAAAGTCGTGTTCATGCGAGTGGCCAGGTTTGCTATTAGAGCGCATGCTCCTGCAGCGCTCGCTTCTGCGCCTGCTTGGCCAGCGACACGTAGAGAGCCGTAGTCGCCAGGTCGGCGTGCCCCAGTGTCTCCTGAATCGTCTTGAGGTCGGTGCCACGAGCGATGTGGTGGGTGGCCATCGTGTGCCGGAGGCTATGAACAGAGGCGCCGGTGATCTTCGCGGCCGCCAGATGCTTGGCCACCGTGTCCTGGATCGCACGCTTGGAGAGCCTCAGTCCGTATTTTGAGACAAAGACGGCATCGCACCCCGCGTCTCGCTTGTGCCGTGCCACTTTCCAGGTCTTCAGCACCCGACAGGCTTTGTAGTTCAACGGAACGAGGACGACCTTCCCACCCTTGCGGGTGATCCGGGCGTGCCCGACGTTATCGGGCTCGGACGTCACCTTCGCCGGCAACTCCACATCAGCCCACGTTCGGGTTCCCGTAGCAACGGAGAAAAATCCAACTCTAAGGGACCCCCTACCCACGCAGCCAGCCACCAACGGCTGCCATCGCCAACATCACCGCCCCCGCCAGCACCCCGGCGGCCACATCGTCCAGCACGACGCCCCAGCCCCGCCCGATCCGCTCGAGCCGGCGGATCGGGCCCGGCTTCCAGATGTCGAACGTCCGGAAGAGCACGAAGGCGAGGGCGAACGTCAGGAGCGCCGGCCGCGCCGGCCGCAGCACCGCCAGCCAGACGCCGATCGCCTCGTCCAGCACGAAGGCGCGCGGATCCTCGTCGCCGGTCTGCTCGGCCATGCGCCGCGCCGCCCACGGCGCGACGGCGAGGGCCGCGGCGATGAGCGCGAGCATCGTCGGGCCGTACGCGCGCGCCGGGACGGCCGCCGCGACGGCGAGCGCGGCGGCGGAGGCGACGGTGCCGGGCGCAACCGGGAAGCGGCCGATCCCGCCGAGCGTGCCGAGGATGCGGGCGGGCGACGGGCTCAGATCGAAAGGCCGGTGGTGGCGCTCATCGCCTTGCGGACGTAGAACCAACCGGAGTAGAGGGTGAGCAGCAGCGTCGCCCAGATGACGACGCGCACCGTCCAGAGGAACCACGCGGCCTCGGTGCCCGTCGCCAGGACGATGAGCAGGCCGGAGATCGCGATGACCTGCAGGACCATCTTGTACTTGCCGGGCTTCTCCGCCTGGAAGTTGATGCCCTCGCTCTCCATCCAGCCCCGAATGCCGGTCACGAGGAACTCGCGGGAGACGATCACGACGACCATCCACGGCGCCAGGAGCACCCGCGTGGCCGTGAACACGGTCAACAGAACGAGCGCGCCGGCCACGACGACCTTGTCGACGAACGGGTCGGCGATCCGGCCGAAGACGGTGACGATCCCGCGGCTGCGCGCCAGGTAGCCGTCAACGGCGTCCGTGATCGTGGCCAGCAGGAACAGGACAAAGCTCACCCAGACGCCCGTGGCCGCGTCCCCGGGCCACGCACCCGCCTCGACCAAGGACAGGGCAAGCAGCGCCACCAACCCGACGACGAGCCGGGCCATCGTGATGCGGTTGGCGATATTCATGCAAGACATCCCATTCGTCCGGGCGGCGGCGATCCGCACGGCTGCGAGTGTAGCATGGCGGCGCCACGACCCCGCGCAACCGGGCGCACGGACATCGCGCGGCCGCCGTCCATCACCGCAGCAGCGTCTGCGCCCGGTCCGGCCCGACGCTCACGATCGACACCGGCACGCCGACGGCCGCCTCGACGAACCGCACGTAGGCAAGCGCCGCCGCCGGTAGCGCGTCGACCGAGGTGCACCGTTCCAACGAACCGTCGAATCGCTCCAGGTCGACGTAGACCGGCTCGCAGCGCGCCAGGTCGTCGGCCAGCGCCGGCGGGGCGTCGATCGTCCGGCCGTCGAGGCTGTACGAAACGGCCACCTTCAGGGACGGCAGGCCGGCCAGCACGTCGAGCAGCATGAGCGCCACGCGCGTGGCGCCGGTGAGGCGGACGGTGTGGCGCAGGAGGACGACGTCGAGCCAGCCGCATCGCCGCGGGCGGCCGGTGGTCGTGCCGTACTCCCGGCCCCGTTCGCGCAGACGCTCGCCGATCGCATTCGCCTGCTCGGTCGGCATCGGCCCGGCGCCGACGCGCGTCTGGTAGGCCTTGGCGATGCCGATGACCTCGCGCGCGCCGCCCGCAATCCCGGCGCCGGAGCCGATCCCGAGCGCCGTCGTCTGGCTGGCGGTCGCATAGGGGTACGTCCCGTGGTCGACGTCGAGCAGGCAGGCGTTCGCGCCCTCGTACAAGACGCGCCGCCCGTCGGCGACCGCATCCCCCAAACGGCGCGCGGTGTCTGTGACGCGGGGCGCCAGCGCGGCCGCGTCGGCGGCCACCGCCGCATCGATCGCCGCGGCGTCCAACGGGTCGAAGGTCGTGGCGGCGACCTCGGCGAGCGCCTTGAGCGTCGCGTTCTTCAGCGCGGTGATCCGCGCGATCCGGGCCGGGCGATCCGCGGCATACAGGTCGGCCACGCGGACGGCCGTCGTGCGCAGCGCCTTGTCGGCGTAGCACGGGCCGATGCCGCGGCCCGTCGTCCCGACCGCGGCTGCCGCGCCGGCAACGCGGGCGGCCGCCGACTCGTACAGCCGGTCCTCGACGGGGTGCCACGGCATGACGACGTGGGCGCGCTCGGACAACCAGACGCGGCCCTTCGTGTCGACGCCGCAGGCTTCGAGGGCGTCGAGCTCGCCGCGGAGGCCGGCGAGGTCCACCACGACGCCGTTGCCGACGATGTTGTCCGTGCCGGGATGGAGCACGCCGCACGGAACGAGGTGGAGCGCGTGGCGCTGCCCGTCGACGACGACGCTGTGGCCCGCGTTGGCCCCTCCGTTGAAGCGAACGACGACGTCGTGCCGCGCGGCCAGCCAATCGACGATCTTGCCCTTGCCCTCGTCGCCCCACTGCAGGCCGATCACGGCCGTCGTCGGGGACGCGACCGCCCAGGCGGGCAGCGAACCCGCTGCCCCCCCATCGGGCGGGATCATCGACTCACGGTCCACCGCCATCGATGTCAACCTGGTGTCCGGCATCGCTCGCCTCCTTTGGCGCAGGACCGACGGTGACGCGGCGCATCGGCCATGCGCGCCGCACCGCGGCCTGTCGGGTCGAGCTTCGCCTTCTGCCGCCGGCGCGCTCGGCGGCGATCCGCGCCCCGCCGTGACGGAGAGCGCTCGAGAACGTATGGTGCGCGCAAGCCGTGAGGTTAGCATCCGACGGGCCTGCGCGCCTAGAATCCCGACCCAAGACGGAACCCGGCCGATCGTCGGACCCCGCCCCCTCCACGGATCACCCCCCATGACGGACACGACAACGATCCAGCTCGTACGCGACGTGCGAACGCACATCGCCGACGGCCACCCGTGGCTCTGGGCGGAGTCCCTGGCCCGCCGGACGGACATCCCGACCGGCGCGTCGGTGGACGTCGTGACGCCCGACGGCCACTTCGTCGCCAGCGGCCTGTACGACAGCCGGTCGCCGCTGGCCGTTCGGCTGTGGTCCCACACCGTCGGCGAGCGGATCGACGAGGCGCTGATCCGCGCCCGCGTCGAGGCGGCGTGTGCCCGGCGCCAGCGGGACGTGCCGCTGGTGGACACGGATTGCCTGCGGCTCGTGCACGGCGAGTCCGACCACATGCCCGGCCTGATCGCCGACCGCTATGCCGACGTCGCGGTCGTGCAGGCCGACACGCCGGCGGTGGCCCACCTGCTGCACGCGTTCGCGGCGGCGCTGTGTGAGGCCGTGCCGTCGGTGAAGCACGTGGTCTACAAGCCGCAGCGCCGCCAGCAGGGCGATGGGCCGGCCGTCATCGCTCTCGTCGGCGAGCTGCCGCGCGGCCCGGTCCGGGTGCGGGAGAACGGGCTGGTGTTCGACGTCGACATCGTGCGCGGCCACAAGACCGGCGCCTATCTCGACCAGCGGGACAACCGCCGCCGCATCCGGGCGCTCGCCAAGGGCAAGCGCGTCCTGAACCTGTTCTCGTACACCGGCTGGTTCTCGGTTGCGGCCGCCGCCGGCGGCGCCGTCGCCGTGACCAGCGTCGACGTGGCGGCCGGCGCCATCGAGGCCGCGCGCCACAACCTGGCATTGAACGGCTTCGACCCGAAGAGCGGGGCGTTCCCGTGCGTCGTCGAGGACGTCGAGACGTGGCTCGAGGCCAACACCGCGCTGTGGGACATCATCATCGTCGATCCGCCGAGCATGGCCGCGTCGGCGTCGGGCCTGGACCGCGCGACGGCGGCGTATCGACAGCTGAATCGGCTGGCGATCGCCCGGACGCAGCCGGGCGGGCTCCTCTTCACCGCGAGTTGTTCGAGCCACCTCGATGCCCGGACGTTCTCCCGGCTCGTCGACGACTCCGCACGCGACCGCGGGGCCAAGGTCCGCATCGTGGGGCGCTACGGCGCCGGTCCGGATCACCCGACGCCGCGCTGGTTTCCCGAGGCGCGCTACCTCACGATGTTGCAGGTGGTGGTCGACGATCCGGGCCAGGCGCGGCAAGATAGGCCGCCCCGGCGCAGCAGCGCGCCGGGCGCGGACGAGCGGCGCTACGGCGGATCCCCCGCGCCAACACGCGGCGGCCGACCGGGCGCCTCACCGAAAGGACGGCCCAGTGCACCCTCCCGCCCCGGCGCGCCGCGCCCCGACCGCGACCGCCCTGCCGGCTCCGATCGCCCGTCGCGCCCCGACGGCTCGCGCCAAGGTCCGCCACAGGGCAGGCCGAGTGGTCCGTACAAGGGTCCTTCCCAAGGTCCTGCTCGCCGTGATGGCGGCGGCGACGCTGGCCGGCCGCAACGCCCAGGCGGAGGACCGCGCGGTTCCGGTGGGAGCGGTGGGGGCGGTACGCGCGGGCCTGGCGGGTCCGGCGGCGGCGGTTCACGCGGCTCCGGCGGCGGCGGCGGTTCGCGCGGGCCCGGTGGCTCCGGCGGCAGCGGTTCGCGCGGCTCCGGCGGCGCAGGCGGCCGGCCGACTCGCCCAGGCTGAGCCGGCGTTCCGCGAATGGCGCTGCGATGCCCGAATGGGGCTGGGGTGCGGCGCCATCGACTTCGTGGCGATCGACTTTCCGTCGCCGCAGGTCGGCTGGGCGGCGGGCAAGGGCGGTGCGGCACGCGCGGTGGGCGGCATCTGGTCGCGGGTCGCGACGCCGGAAGGCGCATCGTTCCATACACTGGACATGATCAGTTCGGACGAGGGCTGGTTCGCCGGCACCGGTCCGGACGTCGTCCACTACAACGCCGGCCGTTGGGACCGCGAGCCGTTGCCCAAGCCGACGTGGGTGCGGGACATCTGGATGGGCACGGGCGAGTGGGGCTACGTCGTCGGATCGACGCTGACGGGCGAGAACGGCCGGTTCTACCGCTACCAGCGCGGCCAAGGGTGGTCGACGGTCGACTTTCCCGAGGTCACGAAGGCACTACACGCCGTGGCGTTCGCCAGCGCGGACGAGGGCTGGGCGGTCGGGGCGCAGGGGACGGCGCTGCGCTGGCACGCAAACAAGTGGCAACAAGTGAACACCGGCCTCTCGGTCGCCCTGAACGGCGTGGCGGTCTTCAGCGCGGACGAAGCGTATGCCGTCGGCGGCAACGGCACCGTCGCCGTCTGGAACGGCCAGCGGTGGCAGCAGGAGGACGGCGGCACGAGCGCCTCGCTCATCAGCCTCGACATGCCCAGCCGCATGCTGGCCTGGGCCGTCGCCGAGGACGGGACGCTCGTGCGCTTCGACGGCGAAGACTGGATCGTCAGCGACAACCCGACCGGCGGCGTGCCGCGCGCCGTGGCCATCGCCGACCCGGCGCGCGAGGATGTCTGGGCGATGGGCAGGCGGGGCACGCTGCTGCACGGCGTCCGCGGCGATTGGCAGGGCCTCTATGTGCCGCTTGTCGCCGACTTCAACGACGTGGCGATGGTCGGTGCGGACGCGGCGTGGGCGGTCGGGGGCGGTGGCGTGATCGCCCGCTGGGACGGAGCGGACTGGCAGCGGGCCGAGAGCCCGACCGAGGCGACGCTGCTGGCGATCGACATCTCGTCGCCGGACACGGGCTGGGCGGTGGGTGAGAGCGGGATCATCCTGCGCTTCGACGGCCGGACGTGGCAGCGCAGCGACCGCCCGACGACGAACACGCTGCACGCGGTCGTGAGCGTCGGACCGGACGACGCGTGGGCGGTCGGCGACAGCGGGACGATCCTGCACTTCACCGTCGGCGCCTGGACCTCCGTCACGGGTCCGACCGGCGCGTCGTTGCGCGGCGTGAGCTTCGTCGACGCCGCGAACGGCGCGGCGGTGGGCACGACGGGCGCAATTCTGCGCTTCGCGGATGGTGTCTGGACGGCCGAGCGCTCGCTGGGCGGCGGCGCGCTGAACGACGTCGCGATGCTCAGCCCGACGGCCGGCTGGGCGGTCGGGGACGGCGGGACGATCCTGTACATGGACCGCGGCCGCTGGCAGGGCTGGCCGAGCCCGGAGACCGTCGATCTGACATCCGTGTCCGTCTTCGCCGCGGGCGAGGCCTGGGCCGTGGGCCAGCAGGGCACGATCCTCTTCCTCGACGGCCAAACGTGGCGCCTCTGGCCGCGCGCGTTCGACGACCGCGTGGAAGGGCTCGACTGTGCCGACGACACGGTGTGCTGGGGCGTCGGCGGCAGCGGGACGCTCGTGCGCTACCGGAAGGTGCGGCTGTCGGGCTTCATCCACCTGCCGTTCCTGGCGCGACGGTGGCCGTGATCGGATCCGGTCGCCAGGCGACTCGGGTCCTCTCTGGTACACGCGTCGATCGGGGACACAACAGCCCGTGCTGATGGTCGTCGCGCGAACCGCGAGCGGCATCGGCGGCGCCATGCTCATCGTCGCGGCCGTCTTCTCGGCCGTGCGGCTGCTCGTCATGCCGCGCGCCACGCGTGACCCGGTCGTCACGTTCGTTTGGGTCGTCGTGCGGCGCGCCTTGAACGTCTACCTCAGGCGCCTGGAGACCTTCGCCGCGCGCGACGCCGTGATGGCGGCGTACGCCCCGGTGGCGACGATGTGCCTCCTGCCGACGTGGCTGGCGATGACGCTCGTCGGGTTCGCCGGCCTGTTCGTCGCGACGGGCAGCCCGTCGTGGCGGCACGCGCTCGCCGAGAGTGGGTCGTCGCTGCTGACGCTCGGCTTCGTGCAGCCGCAGGGCACGCTCCACACGGCGCTGGCGTTCACCGAGGCCACGCTCGGCCTGATCCTCGTCGCCCTGCTCGTCGCCTACCTGCCGACGATGTACGCCGCCTTCGCCCGGCGCGAGCAAGCGGTGACGATGCTAGAGGTGCGGGCAGGCTCGCCGCCGACGGCCGTCGACATGGTGCTCCGGCTCCACCGCATCGGCCGTCTCGAGAGCAACGCTGCGATGCAGCCGCTCTGGGCGAGCTGGGAGGCGCTGTTCGCCGACATCGAGGAGAGCCACACGACGATTCCGGGCCTCGCGTTCTTCCGCTCGCCGCGCGCCGAGCGCTCGTGGATCACGGCGGCGGGGACGGTGCTCGATGCGGCCGCCCTCGTGACGAGCAGCGTCGCGATCCCGCGCGACGCCCAGCGCGAACTCTGCCTTCGCGCCGGCTTCATCGCGCTGCGCCGCATCGGCGACGTCTTCCGCATCCGGCACCCCGCCGACCCGCACTTCCCGGCCGACCCGATCAGCATCGAGCGCGCCGAGTTCGACGACGCGCTCGATCGTCTTGCGGCGGAAGGGGTGAGCGTCGTCGCCGACCGCGACGCGGCGTGGCACGCGTTCGGCGGCTGGCGGGTGAACTACGACGTCGTGCTGCTCCGCTTGGCCGAGCTTGTCATGGCCCCGCCGGCACCGTGGACGAGCGATCGGTCGGCGGCGGGGCGGATCGTCCGGTGATCGCGCCGGTTGGGGCATCATGGACCACGTCGACCGCGTCGCCACCGCCACCAACCTCCCACCGCTTGTCCTCCGACAACGCGATCGGATACTTCCCGTCGAAGCACGCCATGCAGAAGTCGCCGCGGTCGCCCACGCATTCCTTCAAGCCCTCGACCGTGATGTAGCGCAGCGTGTCGGCGGTCAGGAAGCCGCGGATCGCCTCGACGTCGTTCTGGGCGCCGATCAGCTCGGCACGGGTCGGGGTGTCGATGCCGTAGAAGCACGGGTTGGCGGTGACCGGGCTGCCGACGCGAAGGTGCACCTCGCGTGCGCCGGCGCCGCGGATCATCCGCACCAGCTTGCGGCTCGTCGTGCCGCGGACGATCGAGTCATCGACGAGGACGACCCGCCGCCCCTCGAAAAGGTGGCGGACCGGGTTGAACTTCATCTTCACGCCGTCGTCTCGGCGCGCCTGCTCGGGCCGGATGAACGTCCGGCCGATGTAGTGGTTGCGCACGAGGCCCAGCTCGAACGGCACGCCCGATGCTTGTGCGTAGCCGAGCGCGACGGCGTTCGAGCTGTCGGGGACCGGGACGACGAGGTCGGCCACGACCGGGTCATGCCGCGCCAGCCAGCCGCCGATCCGCTTGCGGACATCGTAGGCGTAGCGGCCGAAGACGAGCGCATCCGGGCGACTGAAGTAGACGTGCTCGAAGACGCAGTGCGCCGGCGTCGGCCGGCCGTCGCGCGCGCCGACGACGTCGGGGTGCGCCAGTCGCTCGACGCCGGCCGCCGAGAACACGATGACCTCGCCCGGCTGAACCTCGTCGATCAGCTCGGCGCGGTTGATGTCCAGCGCGGTGGTCTCGCTTGCGACGACCCAGTCGTCATCGACGCGACCGAACGTCATCGGCCGGACGCCCCATGGGTCGCGGAAGGCGTACAGGCGATCCGCGACGAGCAGGCAGGCGCTGTAGGCGCCCTTCACCTCGCGCTGCAGGCGGCGCAGCGCGTCGACGATGCCCAGGCCGTCGTCGTGGTGCCATGTCGCGACGAGGCGGAGCATGAGCTCGCCGTCGTTCGTTCCCTCGAAGGCGATGCCGCGCGCTTCGAGCATGTGCCGCAGCGCCCAGTAGTTCACGACATCGCCGTTCGAGCACAACGCCATCGCCGTGCCGCCGGGCCGCGCGTCGAGAAACGGCTGCGTGTTCTCGAGGCGATTGCCGCCCTGTGTCGGGTAGCGGACATGGCCGATGCCGATCCGGCCGTTGAACTCCGCCGACGGTCGATGATGAAACACCTCGCGCACGAAGCCCAGGCTGCGGTGGAGCCGCAGCGCGGCGCCGTCGGACAGGACGATGCCGCACGCATCCTGGCCGCGGTGCTGCATCTGGAACAGGCCGGTGACGATGTCGTCGAGGCCGTCCCGCGCTGGCGAATAGAAGCCGATGACGCCACACATGGCGTGCTCCCACTGTGGTTCGGACCCGGGAATCGTGCATCGGACCGGAGCGGATCCGGCCGGCGTGCGGGACCTTCACGCGTCCCGCGGGCGGTAGACGTTCGTCGCTTCGGGCAGAAGGTCGCGGACGATCTCACCGATCGTGGCAAGCACCGTCCAGTCGTCGGTACCTGCGAGCACGTAGAGCTTCCAGAGATCGCGGTAGCTGCGCTCGAGGTCGCCCAGCCGCGGGATGCGGTCGTGATACGCGGCGAGCGGTTCGACGGTGGAGGCGCCCGGGAAACGGACGTGGGTCTGCGCCTCCTTGAGCTGCATCCGCCTTGCCGGGCAGTATAGCACCACGAGCGGGACGTCCGTCATGCCGCGACGCTGCAGTCCATCGGCCACCGAGGCCTCGAAAGCGGCGCGTTCGCCGTGCTGGCCGCGGGCGAAGAAGCGCGCGACCAACGTCTCCTGGGCGTCGGCGTTCGCGTAGCGCGGGAACACGCACGCGCGCTTGAGGAGCCGGCGGCTGGCGAGGCGCTCGAGGAGCTCGGTCTGTCGGCTGAGCGCGGCCGGCTCGGTGGGCAGGTGGCCGGCGAGGAGGGCCTTCAAGCTCTCGTCCGTCTGCGTATACAGCGACTCGGGCGCGAGCCCGCCGCTGATCAACGCGTTTTCGACGAGCGAGGCGATGATCGCCGAAGCGGAGATCTTGGCGTGGTGGTAGTAGACCCGTTCGCTGAAGAAGTAGCGCGCCTCGAGCACGCGAACGAGCTCGGAGACGATATCCTCGCGCACGAGGCCGCGCTTCGCGACGTCGACGTACAGGTGGCCGGAGGCGCGGTCCACCATGAAGTAGTCCATCACGCGCGGGTCGTACAGCAGGTTCAGACCGGTGTAATAGGCGTCGCGCTTGAGGTAGTCCAGAATGTCGGCGCAGATCGTGTCGGACAGGATCTCGCGCCAGTATGGCGGCACGGTCGGCCCGTCGCCGACGCCGGGCGGCAGGAGGACGGACAGGACCTCGCGCCGGATCCCCATCCCGTCCAGGGCCGCACCGAGCGGCGTGGAGGGGGCGAGCGCGCGGCGGAAGCGCTCCGGGCTGTCGTGCCGCTCCAGGATACCGCTCTGGTCCTCGATGCCGTGACCGAACGGGATGTGCGTGACGTCGTGGACCAGCGCGGCGGCACGGACGATGCGCGCCTCGTCCGGCGCGATGCCGATCCGTTCGAGCGGCGCCCTCTCTCGGCTGCGGTTGATCGCGTCGATCATCCGCGATGCGACGTGCAGCGTGCCGAGACTGTGCTCGAAGCGCGAGTGCTGTGCGCCGGGGAAGACCAGGTAGGCCGTGCCGAGCTGTCGCACGCCCCGCAGGCGCTGCATGTCGGGCGTGTCGAGGAGCGAGAGCTCCTCGCCGGTCAGCTCGATGTCACCGTGTACGGGATCGCGGATGACCGCGCCGCGCCTTCGCATCGCTTTCCTCGCGTCGCTCGCCTGAGCGGAAGCTCAGCTTGATCGGCGTTCCGGCAAAGCCGAAGCGCTCCCGGATCTGGTTCGTGACGTAGCGCTCATAACTGAAGTGGACGAGCTCCGCATCGTTCACGAAGAAGACGATGTGCGGCGGAGCGACGCCGACCTGCGTGGCGTACTTGATCTTCAGCGGCCGCCCGGAACGCGAGAGCGTGTGCTTGGCCTGCAGATCGGCGACCAGCCGGTTCAGCTCGGCCGTCCCGATCCGCATCCGGCGCGACGCATCGACCGCCATCGCCTGCTCGACGAGCTTGATGACGCGCTGGCCGGACAGCGCCGAGATGAAGACGACGGGCGCGTAGTCCAAGTGCTTGAGCGCATCCCGCACGGTCCGCTCGACTTCGATGGACGTGTTCGTGTCCTTCTCGACGAGGTCCCATTTGTTCACGGCGATGATCGCCCCGACACCGGCCGCCTGCAGGTAGCCGCCGATATGCGCGTCCTGCGCCGTCACGCCGTCGACGGCGTCGATGACGAGGACGGCGACGTCGCACCGCTCGAGGGCACGGAGCGCGCGCAGCACGCTGTACTTCTCGATGCCGGGCTCGATCTGCCCGCGCCGCCGGATGCCGGCCGTGTCCACCAGTACGAGCTCGTCGCCGTGATAGCGCAGCGGCGTGTCGACGGCGTCGCGTGTCGTGCCGGCCATGGGGCTGACGACGGCGCGCTCATGGCCGACGAGGCGGTTCAGGATGCTTGACTTGCCGACGTTCGGCCGGCCGATGATCGCCAGATGCAGGCGGGTATCCGGGGCGGGGTCCACGTCCTGGCGCGGCAGATGGGCCACGACGGCGTCCAACAGATCGCCGGTGCCGATGCCCTGAATCGCCGAGATGAGCATCGGCTCGCCGATGCCGAGCGTCCAGAACTCGGCCGCGTCGAGCGCCCGCGTCCGCTGCTCGGCCTTGTTCACCGCCAGGACGATCGGCTTCCCGCTCTCGCGGAGCATCTGCGCCACGTCGCGGTCGCCGGCGGTCGGACCGGCACCGGCGTCCGTCAGGAGGACGACGACGTCCGCCTCCTCGATCGCGACGAGCGCCTGGTTGCGCACGGCCTCGGCGAAGGCGTGCTCGTCGTCGGCCGCCAGGCCGCCGGTGTCGACGACGACGAAGTCGTAGCCGGACCACTCGCTGCTGGCGTACAAGCGGTCGCGGGTCGTGCCGGGGATGTCCTCGACGATTGCCAGGCGCTGCCCGACGAGACGGTTGAAGAGCGTCGACTTGCCGACATTCGGCCGGCCGACGAGGGCGACGAGGGGGAGGGGCATGCGACCACCAAGCGGTGAACGGCCGCACGGGGCGACCTTTGGGACCGGATCGGGTACCGGATCGGCAACTGGATCGGGGACTGGATCGGGGACTGGATCGGGGACAGGCGTCGATTGTAGCATCCGGGCCGCGCCGCGACGGCGCCGACGGACGAACGAAGGAGAACGGTGGATGGCCAAGGTTCCCGAAGTCCTGACCGCCGCGGATCGCACCGCGGCCCTGGCGGCCCTCGACGAATGGCGGTTCGCGGACGGCGCGCTCCACAGGTCGTACGCATTCCCGAGCTTCGTGGAGGCCTTCGCGTTCATGGCGGCGGGCGCGCTGGCGGCGGAGCGGCTCGACCACCATCCGGATTGGTCGAACAGCTTCCGCAAGGTCGAGGTCTCGCTGTCCACGCACGCGGCCGGAGGCGTCACGGCCCTGGACATCGCGCTGGCGACGGCGATGGAGTCGGCCGCCCTACGATTGTTGGCGTGACCACCGCAGTCGGAGCTGCCCGCACGGTTCACAATGAACGGCGACGCGCGACCGCCCCCGGACCGTCAAAGCGACCGTTCGACTCAGAACCCGTTCACCGTGCTGCAGCGACGGAATGCCTCATAGCGGCTCCGCCGCCCGCACGTGTCGCCGGTGAGCGAGATGCAGAGTTCGGTGCGCCCGAACGGGCCCGGGCTGCGGTCGAGCCGAAGCCCGCCCTCGAGGATGACCGACGCGCCGGCGCCGACCGTCGTGTCCGGCCGGGTGGCGTGGCCGTAGGTCTCGCTGCCGCCGGCCGAGTTGAGGGCCGTCACGTTGATGTTCGCGAGCGTGACCGGGAATCCGGCGCCGTTGCCGACTTCCACGCGGTATCGTACTACGAGGTCGCCGTCGCTGCGGTCCGCGCGCGCGTCGCGGATTGAAAGCGCGAGCTCGATGTCGTCGGGGCTGCCGCACTCCGGGGTCGCGGTCGCGGTCGGCGTGGCCGGCGGCAGCGGCTGCGGCATGCTCGGCGGCGCCGTCGGTGCGCGCAGCGTCGGCACGATGAGCGGCGGTGGGTCGACGGCATAGCGCCGGACCGCGGTCGGGACGGCGAGGACGGCGGTTGCCTCGGGCGGCGCCTCCGTACCGATGACCACGAGCACGGGCTCGTCGCCGACCGCGCTGATGAGCGCTGCGCCGGCACTCAGGCCGTCGACCGGCTGGCGTTCCGGGGCCGAGGCGGCCGGACGCGGTGCCTCGGCCGGCGCGTCCGGGGCGACCGGCAGAGCCTCGGCGGCGCCGGACGCGGAAGCGGACTCGGCCCGCCGTACGGAGCCGTCCGGCCGGGCGACGGACTCGGGCGACGGCGTCCGAAGGCTCACCGGCGCGCGCCGCCCGATCGGGATCACGGGCGCCGTGACGGACTGTGCGAGGGCCAGGCGCCGCTCGTAGGCCTGCCGCACATCGTGCCCACCCGACGCCAGGAAGATCAGGCAGAGGAACGCCACGACCGCAGCCCAGGCGTCCAACTGCCTGCGCCGCACGGAAGCGTACGATGCCCGCTCGGTCAGGACGGTGTAGGCCAGCGCGGTCATCACCGCCGCCGCCAACGCCATCGTTACGATCTGCATGCGGCCGAGTATACCGTGCTGCACTCTGTCGGGGCAAAGTCGGCGCCGCGCGAACGGCCACACAACCTATAATGGGTCCCATGACGACACGAACGATCGGTCCGAGTTGGCTCGATCCGCGCATGGCGGCGATCGTTGCCGAGATCCGTGCGCTCCTCGCCGACCTCGCCGATGCGCTGGACGGCACGGTCGAGCGGCCGGACGGGATTCGACGCGTGCGACAGGCGGCCGAGGACCTCTCCTCCCTCCTGCTCGTCGTCGTCGTCGGCGAGTTCAACGCCGGCAAGAGCGCGCTGATCAACACGCTCCTTGGCGGACCCTACCTGGCCGAGGGCGTCACGCCGACGACCTCCGAAGTGCAGTGGCTCGTGTTCGGCGAGGCCGAAGAGGCGCGCGTTGCCGGCGACGTGCTGTGGCGACCGCTTCCGGCGCCGCGCCTGCGCGAGCTTGCGATCATCGACACACCCGGTACGAACGCCGTGCTGCGGGAACACGAGCGGTTGACGCGCGAGTTCGTGCCCCGGGCCGACATCGTCGTGTTCGTGACGTCGGCCGATCGCCCGTTCCCCGAGAGCGAGCGCGACCTCATGGCGCTCATCCACGCCTGGCGCCGCCGGACCGTCGTCGTCGTGAACAAGATCGATCTCGTGCGCACCGATGCCGAGCGGGCGGAGATCCTCGCGTTCGTCGCCGCACAGGTCCTGAACCTCATCGGCGAGCCCGTGCCGGTGCTGGCCGTGTCGGCGCGGCGGGCGCGCGAGGCGCACGCGCTCGGCCAGACCGATGCCGACTGGGCGGCGTTCGACGCCTGGCTGACCGAGCATCTGACGGCCGAAGAGGGCTTGCGTCTCAAGCTCTCCAGCCCGCTGGCCCTGGCCGAGCGGGTGGCGGCCGATGCGCTGGCCGAGATCGGCGCGCGGCAGGCCGTTCTCGCAGCGGACGGCGAGATGCTCGCCGCGATCGACGTCGAGGCAGCGGCATCCGAGCAGGCGCTTCGGCGCGAGCACGCCGGACGGCTGGACACGATCGACGCGCGGATTCAGGGCTTGCGCGAGCGCGGCGAATCCTTCCTGGACGAACACATGCGCTTGGCCCACATCCGGGCCCTGCTCGACCGCGAGGCGCTCAAGCGTGCGTTCGACGACGAGGTGATCGGCGCGACGCCGACGCACGTCGCGGCCGACATCAACGCCGAGATCGACTGGCTCGTCGAGCAGGAGGAGCAGCGCTGGCGCTCGTTGCGGGCTCGCCTGGCCGAAACGGCCACGTCCGGCCGGCTGGAGACGCTGGCGTTGGAAGCGGGCCCGGGCTTCGCCAGCCGCCGTCAGGCGCTTCTCGGCACGATCGGTCGTCAGGCGGCGACCGTGCTCGCCACGTTCGACCCCAACGCCGAGGCGGCGCGCCTGGAGTCGACGGTGCGCGAGGCGCTGGCGCACACCGCTCTCCTCGAGGTCGGCGCGCTCGGCCTTGGTCTGGCGATCGTCTCGCTGAGCGTCTTCGACGCGACCGGGATCGTCGCGGGCAGCGCGCTCGGGATGATCGGCCTCGCGGTGCTGCCCTATCGCCGACGGAAGGCGGCGCTGGCGATGCGCGAGCGCCTGGCCGAGCTGCGGGCCGAGCTGCGCGCCCGCCTCACCGACACGTTCGACACCGAGCTTGTCGCATTCGACGGCCGGCTGAATGCGCTGCTGGAGCCGTACCGCACATTCGTCGCGGCCGAGCGTTCGCGGCTGTACACGGTGGGCGATCGGCTCACGTCGATCGGCGCCGACGTCGATCGGTTGCGCAAGTCGGTTGGCGCACGCTGACCAATCCGTTACAATTGCATTAATCGCGCGCCGAAACCGGGTATCCGCTCCTTCGGTCGACCCGTCCGATCGTCCCGCGCCGTTGGAGGCGAAACGTGCCCGTTCGTGCTGCTGTGATCGTGTCGCTCCTCTCGGCGGCGGTCATCGCCGGCTGCACGGTCCGTGTGGAGAGCACGCTCGTGCCGATCGAGACCCACCGAGCGCGCCTGGCCGCCGTGCGGACGCATGCCGTACCGCAGACCGTCGAGTACGTCGATCGGCACGGGCAGCCGATCGCCGAGCTGGCGGAGGAAGGGTACCGAATCTGGGTGCCGCTGTCGTCCATCCCGGAGTCGGTGCGGGCGGCGGTGATCGCCACCGAGGATCGGACGTTCTACCACAACGGCGGCATCGACAAGCGCGCCGTTGCTCGCGCGGCGCTGCAGAACGCGTCGGCCGGCGGCACGGTGTCGGGCGCGTCGACGATCACGATGCAGCTCGTGCGCCTCGTCGCGTTCGAGCCGGCGGAGCGCTTCGACCGATCGATCGAGCGCAAGGCGCGCGAGGCCTATCTCGCGGCCGAGCTGGATGACCGATACAGCAAGGCCGAGCTCCTCGAGGCTTACCTCAACATCGCGTATTTCGGACGGCGTGCCTACGGCATCGAGGCCGCCGCACAGCGCTTCTTCGGCCGGCACGCGATCGATCTCGACCTGGCGCAGTCGACGTTTCTCGTGGGGCTGCTGCAAGCGCCGTCGGCCTACGATCCGGACACGTTCCTTCCTGCAGCCCGCGCGCGCCAGCGAACCGTGCTCGATTCCCTCGTCGCCGTCGGCTCGATCGATGCTGCGTCGGCGCGACGGGCGTTCGAGGCGCCGCTGACGTTCGTCACCCCTCCCCCACCGCCGCCGCGGCTTGTCGGTCACTTCGTGGATTATGTCACCTCCGAGGTCGCGCGCGTGCTCGGATCGGCGCGCGCCAGGCAGGGCGGGTTCCGGGTCGTGACGACGATCGACACGGCGTTCACGGAAGATGTCCGCGGCATCGCGGAGCGCCACGTCGAGAGCTTGCGGGCCGCGCACGACGTCGGCGACGCCGCGGTCGTCGCGATCGAACCGGCCACGGGCGAGATCCGCGCGATGGTCGGAGGGATCCGTTACGACGACCCGAACGGCGGCCAGGTGAACATGGCCGCCGAGCCGCGCCAGCCCGGCAGTTCCTTCAAGCCGCTGACGTACGCCGCGGCGCTGGCAAGCGGCTGGTCGCCGTCCAGCGTCGTGTGGGATGTGCCGAGCCGATTCGGCGCCGGCCCGGATGCCTACCGGCCGGCGAATTACGACGGCCAGTACCGCGGGCCGGTGCGCCTCAGGCGCGCGTTGGCGAACTCGCTTAACGCAGCGGCGATCAACCTGTTGGCCGAGGTCGGCGTCGAGCCCGTGCACGCGCTCGGCTTGGCGCTCGGTCTGCCACTGGACCCGGATCCGTGGCACTACGGGCTCAGCTTGACCTTGGGCGGCGGCGAGGTGCCGCTCGTGAAGCTCGCCAGTGCGCTCGGGACGTTCGGCCACGGCGGGCGGCACGTCCCGGCGACGGCGATCGAGCGCATCGAGGACCTGGCCACGGGGCGCGAGCTGTGGCGGAATCCGGCCGAGGGTTCGCAGATCGTCTCGGCGGACACGGCCTGGCTGATCGACGACATGTTGAGCGACGCGGCGGCGCGCACGCCGGCGTTCCCGCGGCCGAGCCCCCTCGAGCTTTCGTTCCCGGCGGCGGTCAAGACCGGCACGACGAACGACTTCCGCGACAATCTGACCGTCGGGTGGACGTCGTACGTCGTCGTCGGCGTTTGGACCGGCAACAAGGATTCCCACCCGATGCGCAACGTCCTCGGGATCACCGGTGCCGCTCCGATCTGGCGCGACGTGATGGAGCACCTGCACGCCGACCCCGCCTTGCTGGCGAGTTTCGGCGATGGGGCGCCGCCGGCGGAGGGCTTTGCGCGCCCGGCCGGCATCGTCTCCGCCCCGGTGTGCGACCTCTCGACGCTCACCGCCGACGGACGGTGTGCCCGACGCGACGAGGTGTTCGCGGCGGGTCGCAAGGCCGGCGACGACGGCGTGGCGTTCGCGTGGTTCGATCCGGGCGGGGGCACGTGCTTCGACGGCACGGCCGGTGCGGGCGCGGCCCGCGTCGGCCTCTTCCTGCCGCCGGGCGGACCGGTCCAGGAGGCGGCGCTGGAGTGGGCGCGCCAGCACGGTACGCTCATCGCCCCGCCCGGCTGTCGGGCGAACGGCCTCCAGCTCGCTCGGACGATGCGCTGACGGATCCGTCGAGCGGCCGCATGCCCGGGACGTGCAACCGAGCGGCGACCTGCTGCGTATCCGTGCCAGCGCTTCACCCTGTGACGCCGCGCGGCAGGACATCCTGGGCGGCGGCGATCCGGCATGCCCCTGGAGTACCTCGATGAACGAACGCTCAGAAGCCGTCGATCGGCGGCGACCGTCGCCTCGCAGACGCACGACACTCGTCCTGGCCGCCGGCATGGCGATATGCGCCGCTCTCACCCTGGCGATCGGCCGCGCCAATGCAGCCACTTTCAGTGAAAGCGATGACGAGGGGTACGTCTTGCCGGCGGGCGAGACCGTGACCGACAACCTGTTCGCCGCCGGCTTGACGGTCACGATCGACGGCACCGTCGACGGCGACCTCTTCGCGGCAGCCCAGGAGGTCGTCATCAACGGCACCGTCACGGGCAACGTGTTCGGGGCTGGCAGTCGGGTGCACTTGGCGAAGGGCGGGCACGTCGAAGGCGACATGTTCGCGGGGGGCAGCGAGGTTTCCGTCGCGGGCAAGCTGGACGGCGACCTGCGGGCAGGCGGCACCGTCGTGCGCGTGTTGGACGGCGGCACGGTCGGCGGCGAGCTGATGGCGGGTGCACTTCACGTCGGAGTGGACGAGGGCGGCACCGTTCGCCGCGGCCTGTACGCCGGCGGCAACCAGGTGTCGCTCGAGGGGGCGGTGCAGGGCGATGTCGAGGTCGGCGCCGGCTCCGTCCGGTTGGCGGGCAAGCTCGACGGCGACGTGAACGTCGTCGTCAGCGGTGATTCCGGCGGCGCACCGCCGGCCGCCCTCCTGGCGATGTTGCCGAACCAGCCGGGCATCGACATGCCGGCATCGATCGCCGCCGGTGTGGACGTCGACCCGAGCGCCGAGATCGGCGGCAACCTGTCCCTCACGGGTCGGAGCGAGCCGAACGTGCCGACGGGCGTCGTCTCCGGCAAGTCATCGTTCAAGGCGCAGGCCGTCGCGCCGGTCGAGGAGGCGGAACCGGCGGAAACGGCGACGGCCTACGCCATGCGGTGGTTGAAGCGCACGCTGGCGCTCATCGTCCTCGGGCTGATCGCGTTGAGCGTGCTGCCCGGCGTGCTCCGCGCGGCCACGGACGGGTTGCGGAACACGCCGCTGGCCTCGGGTTTGTGGGGCGTTCTCAGCCTCGCCGTCACCCCGATCCTCATCGGCGTCGTTCTCATAGGGGCGATCGTCGTCTCGTTGATCCTCCGCTACGTGCTGCTCGGACAGCTCATCATGCCGTGGCTGGCGGTTGCCGCGTTGCTCATGGCGCTGTTCACCGCCGGACTCTACCTTGCCGTCTGGTGCGGCTACGCCACCGTGGCGATCGCGCTCGGCCGGCTGTTCGGAGGGCGCCTGCGCGAGGAGCGCTGGATGGCGCTGCTGGCCGGCGCCCCGATCGTGGCGCTGGCGATGGTGCTCCCGGTCGTCGGGACGCCGGCCCGCTGGCTGATCATGGCGTGCGGCCTCGGCGCCATCCTTCTCCCGTGGGTGCGGAGCTGGCGCTCGACGGCGCCGGATCAGCCCGGCGCGATGCAGCTCCCGGCGTCCTGATCGAGCGAGCCGGAGTCCCCTTCGATCGTCCATCGGCCGGTACGGCGCGCCGGCCCCGCGGGCCGTCCGACGGTCCGGCCGATGGACGTCGCCCTTCAGTCCATTGACCGCCCTTCAGGCTTTCGTTTATCCTCCGCCTGAGGAGCACAGTGTGATCCAGGGTTTGGGCAGCATTCGCCTCGAAGTCGGCGAGCTTGACCGGTCGCTACAGTTCTACCTCGACGGGCTGCGGTTTGAGCTCGTCGTTCCGCCAAACGGGGTGCCGCGGCGGGCGGAACTGCGCGCCGGAACGCTGTCCGTGCTCTTGGCCGAGGCGCCGCCGACGCGCGGCCGGCGCGCGGTGGGCGTCGGGTTCCGGATCGACGTGCTCGCGCTGGACGCCTACCATGACGCCATCGTCGCCCGCGGCATCGACGCCGGTCCGGAGAGCGACGAGAGCGGGACGCGCCAGTTCGCGGTGCGCGACCCGGACGGTTACGTCTGGTTCTTTCGGGAGGTGCTCGGCTGATCCGCGGCCGGATTCCCAAGGCCCGGATTGTCGAATATTTGTGCTAGTGCTATCCTCGACCTTCGTCCTCGGGCGCTGGACGGCCGCACCCGCATGAACCGGAACGAGGGGCATGGGCGAAGGCAAGCACAGCGCGATCGTCGTCCGCGGCGCGCGCGAGCACAACCTGAAGAACGTCGATGTCTCGATCCCGCGCGACCAGCTCGTCGTCATCACCGGACTGAGCGGCAGCGGCAAGAGCTCGCTGGCGTTCGACACGATCTACGCGGAAGGCCAGCGGCGCTACGTCGAGAGCCTGTCCGCGTACGCCCGCCAATTCCTCGGCCAGATGGAGAAGCCGGACGTCGACGGGATCGAGGGGCTGTCGCCGGCGATCTCGATCGACCAGAAGGGCGTGAGCCACAATCCGCGCTCGACGGTCGGCACGGTCACCGAGATCTACGACTACCTGCGTCTGTTGTTCGCGCGCATCGGCGTGCCGCACTGCCCGAACTGCGGTCGGGCGATTCAGCGGCAGAGTCCCGAGCAGATCGCCGACGCGATCCGCGCGCTGCCGGACGGCACACGGCTGCTCGTGCTCGCCCCGATCGTCCGTGACCGGAAGGGCACGCACGAGCGCGTCTTCGACGACATCCGACAGGCGGGCTTCGTGCGCGTCCGCGTGGACGGCGTGCTCGGTCACGTGGACGACGACCACGCGCTCGATCGCTACAAGCAGCACACGATCGAGGCCGTCGTCGACCGACTGGTCGTGCGGAGCGGCAGCGACGGGCTGGACGAGACACGGCTGATCGACTCCGTCGAGACGGCGTTGAAGTCCGGAGAGGGCGTGCTTTCGGTGGCGACGCTGGACGAGGCCGGCAACGTGACGGACGAGCGACTGTTCAGCGAGCACTTCAGTTGCCCGAACTGCGGGATCAGCCTGCCCAAGATCGAGCCGCGTTCGTTCTCGTTCAACTCGCCGCATGGGGCGTGCACGGCCTGCCAAGGCCTAGGCCACCAGCTGCAGGTCGATCCGGACCTCGTCGTGCCGAACGCCGACCTGAGCATCGACGGCGGGGCGCTGGCGCCGATCTCGCGATCCCGGACCGAGGCAGGTTACTTCCAGCAGATCCTGGCCGCACTGGCCCTCGACCTCGGGTTCAAGATGGACTGGCCGTGGCGCACGTTGCCGGAAGCGGCACGACACGCCGTGCTCTATGGGACGGCCGGCCGGAAGATCGAGGTCCTCTACCAGACGCGCAGCGGCGGCAAGCGACGTTACGAGACGGCGTTCGAAGGGATCGTCAACAACCTCCAGCGGAGGCACCTGGCCACCGAGTCGGAGTTCATGCGCAGCGAGATCGAGCGCTACATGACGGCCCGTCCGTGCCCGGACTGCGGTGGGGCACGATTGCGGCCCGAGATGCTCGGTGTGACCGTCAGCGCGCATCGAATCGTCGATGTCTGCACCGTGCCGATCCGAGAGGTGCTCGGCTGGGTGGACGCACTGCGCGGGCACCCGGCGACGAACGGTCACCATGCGCGCCTCGTCGAAGCGGCGCCGCTCGGCGCGACGGACATGCACATCGCGACGGACGTGCTCAAGGAGATCGCGGCGCGCGCCCGCTTCCTGATCGACGTCGGGCTCGACTACCTTACGCTCGATCGACGGGCGGGGACGCTCTCCGGCGGCGAGGCGCAGCGGATCCGCCTCGCAACCCAAATCGGCAGCCAGCTGATGGGCGTGCTCTATATCCTCGACGAGCCGTCCATTGGGCTGCACTCGCGCGACAACGCGCGCCTGATCCGGACGCTCCTGAACCTGCGTGACGTCGGCAACACCGTCATCGTCGTCGAGCACGACGAGGAGATGATGCGCTCGGCCGACTGGATCGTCGACCTCGGGCCGGGCGCGGGCGAGCACGGCGGGCACATCGTGGCACAGGGCACGGTTGCCGACATCGAGGCGTCCGAAGCGTCGCTGACGGGTGCGTTCCTTTCCGGGCGGCGCGAGATCGCGGTGCCGAAGAAGCGGCGCCCCGGCAAGGGCAAGCTGCTGCGCGTCGTCGGGGCGGCCGAGAACAATCTGCGCGGGATCGACGTCGGGATTCCGCTCGGCACGTTGACCGTGGTGACGGGTGTTTCGGGTTCGGGCAAGAGCACGCTCGTGCTGGACATCCTCTACCAGCGGCTGGCACAGCTCGTGAGCAACGCCCGCGGCAAAGCGGGCACGCACACCGCGATCACCGGCTGGGAGAGCATCGACAAGGTCATCGACATCGACCAGAGCCCGATCGGCCGGACGCCTCGCTCGAACCCGGCCACGTACACCGCCGCCTTTGGTCAGATCCGCGACCTCTTCGCAAGCCTGCCGGACGCCAAGCTGCGGGGGTACGCACCCGGGCGGTTCTCGTTCAACGTCAAGGGCGGGCGCTGCGAGGCGTGCCAGGGCGACGGCATCCTGAAGATCGAAATGCAGTTCCTGCCGGACGTCTACGTTCCATGCGAGGTCTGCCACAGTGCCCGCTACAACCGCGAGACGCTGGCGATCACGTTCAAGGACAAGAGCATCGCCGACGTGCTCGACATGACGGTGAGCGAAGCGCTGCTGTTCTTCGACGCGATTCCGGGCCTGAAGCGGAAGCTCTCGACGCTCGAGAGCGTCGGCCTCGGCTACATTCGGCTCGGCCAGCCGGCACCGACGCTGTCCGGCGGCGAGGCGCAGCGGGTCAAGCTGGCCAAGGAGCTGTCGCGTGCGGCAACCGGCGATACGCTCTACATTCTGGACGAGCCGACGACCGGATTGCACTTCGCCGACACGGAACGACTGCTCGAGGTTCTGCAGCGACTGGTCGATGCCGGCAACACCGTACTCGTCATCGAGCACAACCTCGATATCATCAAGGCCGCCGACTGGGTCGTCGATCTCGGTCCGGAGGGCGGCGTGCGCGGCGGCATGCTGGTTGCCGCCGGAACGCCGGAGACCGTGGCCGCGCATCCTACGTCGTACACCGGCGCCTACCTGAAACACGTCCTCGCCGGCAAGTGGACACCCGAACCGGTCCGGGCCGCCGAGTGACCGTTCCATCCGCACGACCACCCTTCGCCCTTGCCGCAGCGACCCGGTGCCCTTCATCCGACCGCCAAGGAGTCCGTCCATGATCGAGACCGTCGCGCGTTTCCGTGCCCAGCGCGCCGCAATGACCCTCGCTGCGGCGCTGGCCGCCTTGCTCGCGGCATGCGGCGGCAGCGAGCCGCCCCCCGTGCCGACGTCGCGCCCACCGGCCACCGTTCAACCGGCGACGGCGCCGCCGCCGACGTCCGCGGCCACGGCGACGACCGAGGTCACGACGACGCTCTCCGCCGCGGCCGAGCTGCCGGCGGACGGCACCGCGCCGGTGGTCCAGCTGGCGCGCATCGACCATACGCCGTGGGAACCGGCGCTGCTGGCCCAGATGACGCCGCACTTCTCCATGCAGGCGAACGGCCGGATCGTGTTCAGCCATCCCGGGCCGGACCGCAGCGGCTGGTACCAGGCGAGCATCGCGCCCGAAGCCGCCCGCGCGTTCGTGCGCTTGTTGGCCGACGAGATCGATGTGTTCGACCTGGCCGAGCGGCACAACGAGGAACCCGTGCTGTTCACCTTCGACGCGGCCGGCCTGCCGAAGGGCTGCCGAGCCACCGGCGTCATCTTCGTTCGCACGGCGGCGCGCGAGGGCCGGTTGGTGATGAGCGAGTGCGCGATCAACGCCCCGACCGGACCCGATAAGGCCCGCATCGACCGGCTGAAAGAAGTCGTGAACATGGTTCAGCATTGGAAGCAGGGGGTAAACGAAACGTACACGCCGGAGTTCACGGCGGCCGTGACGAGCCTGCTCGGTTGGTGGACCGACCTGCGCGTGCCGTACTCGCCCGAGTCGGCCGTGGCGTTCATCACGAAGGCGTCGCCTTCCGCGCCCGCCGACGCCGCGTCGGCTCCGCGCGCCGCATGGCCGCTCGACCAGGCGATCACCGACACGCTGCGCGCCGAGTATGGTGCACGACCGAGCGAGTTCCTGCTTGACACGCTGGAAACCGATCTTGTCATCGACGCCGCCCGCAGCGCGTTCCAGACGCCGTACGGGCGGCGTGAGTGGGGACCGCTGTTCGTCGACGCCGACAACAACGTACAGCTCGTCGGCATTCGACCGGCCGTGCCGGGCGCGAATGAGGTCGTGCTCGAGCCCTACGTCTACCACGCGCCGCCACCGGGCTACCGGCCGGCTGCGGCGGCGGCCGGCACTTCGCCGTAAGGTCGGCGTCCGGGACGTCGACGGCTCATCGCACGCTCAGTAAGGCCGACAAGGCATGGGGTATCATTGCGCGTCTGGCCGCGATGCAGCGATCCGACGCCGTGCGCGCCCATGATGGCGATTCTAGACACGAGGAGACGATTGACATGACTTGGCGAACCAGCCGCATGGCGGCCATCGCGATCTTCGCACTCCAAGCGGCGGCTTGTGCGCCGGCAACTGACGTCGACCCGATTTCGGAAGCACCCGGCACGGAGTTGGGCACGGTAACGGACACGCTGGGGGCCGAACTCGGCTTGCCGGCGGAGCCGGTCTCGGACACCGCTCCGGCCGCGCCGACGATCGGTGTTCTCCCGCCGCTCAGCGGCAAGCTCGAAGAGGTAGAGCCGGGCGGTCCGATGGTGGCCGTCGAGCTGAAGGACGCGTTCAAGCCGATGCCGGCCCGGCCGGAGGGCAGCGCGCCGATCGCCGACGAGGACCAGCCGGCGCTCGAGGAGTTCTTCGTGAAGGTCGCCGATGTCGAGGCCGGGATTCGCGCCGGCATGGACATCGTGTGGCTGGACGCGCGCGGCAAGGAGAACTACGACTTCGGGCACATTCCGGGCGCGATCAACGCGCCGTACTTCGAGATCTCGGATCATGTGGCCGAAGTGCCGCGCGACCGGTGGGTCGTCACGTACTGCGAATGCCCGCACCATGAGTCCGGCGAGGCGGCCATGGGCTTGTGGAACGAGGGATTCACGTACGTCAAGGTGCTCGAGGAGGGCCTGGGAGGCTGGCGCGACGGCCTCCAGATGCCGGTCGAAGCGACGGAGTAGGTCGCCGTGCCGCGGCGACGGCGACGCGCACGGCTCGTCGCCGTCGCCGCGACGATGGTTCTTGCGGGCGGGTGCAACGACCCGGGTGCGTCGTTTGCGGATCGGACCGCACCTGCGCAGTCGCCCCGATCGGGTGCGGTGTACGCAACCCCGCAGGTGCCGGTGTACGAAGGGTGCTACGTTTCGTTCGACCTGGATAGCGTGCCGGCCGACGCAGGGGCGTCGACCGGCACGCTATCGTTGCTGCTCGCAGCCGACCCCGAGAGCATGGGCGGCTTCGCCTCGATCGAGGTCGAGCTGCTCGACTGCGCCGGTGCGAACCGTGGTGCGGCGCGCGAAGCCGGTTGGGCGCGCGTGCCGGTAGCGGCGATCCGGGCGTCGCTCGACGTTGCGACGGGCGTCGCAGTGCCGGTGGCCGAAGGGCGTTTGCCGGCCGGCAGCTACGACCGCGTGTTCGTGGCCGTGCCGCGGGCATGGGGGATCACGGCCGACGGACGGCGGAGCGCGTTCGAGGCGCACGTCGAACCGATCGTCCAGCCGTTCGTCATGCCGGACGGCGGGCGTGTCGCGGTCACGATGCAGCTGACGTCGCGCGCCCGACCGGCAGGCTGGGACGGTGGCTGGAACCTGTTCACGCGGGCGGCGTGGGTGCTCGGAGACGAAGGGCTCGGTCCCTGGTAGCCCGTCACGCGACGTTCTGCGGATGACGGCGAGGCGCAGTCCACCGGCAGCTGAAGCTGGCCGGCTGCAGGCGTCCCTGGCGGGCCGCCATGGTGCCCGCCTTCGCGGGCACCCAGAAGTCCGAAGCGCCCGCGAAGGCGGGCGCAATGGCCGAAGGCCACC
>Ga0138256_10000512_pt1 | contig 42452 bp, 34 predicted proteins | sample KNB2016incub_MG_FD_105486 | JGI IMG/M metagenome (GOLD analysis project Ga0138256, IMG submission 105486) | Active sludge microbial communities from wastewater in Klosterneuburg, Austria - KNB2014incub_MG | ecosystem: Engineered > WWTP > Activated sludge > Unclassified | place: Austria... | reverse complement strand
AGACGGGAGACAGAAGACAGGAGACGGGAGACAATAGGGACTGAACCGGAGACACGCACCAATGAAGCTAGGACAACCGCAATTGACTCGTCGGCAAACTCTCTATTAAATTTTCAAAGACCAGCCAACCATCAACAAGCTTACCGAATCGCGGGAGCACATTTGAAGCACGTTTTTCACGTTTTGTATCAAATTGCACAAAACGACACAAAATGCACAAAATGCACAAAACGGACAAAACGGACAAAACGGACAAAACGGCTCTCTGCCTTGCATATGAACTAGCAATAAAAAATGCGGCAGGATCGCTCCCGCCGCATACTGTAACTAACTAAGAATAGCGAACTTAAGGATTCGCCGTCCAATCCGCGTCCGTTATATTGTCATCGAGCGAGATGAATCGCGTCGGCTGACTGAACGTATATCGTTTTGCCGAAACCGAAAGAACGACGCCCTGACCCGATTCGATATTCTCGAACGTGAAATAGCCGAATGTACTCGTCAAAGCATAGTGCATCGCACCGCTTTCCTCGGTCAGCGTAACGCGGACGTTTCGGATGCCGTTGCCGTTCGCGGTTGAGACGCGGCCGGTTACGGATACGGGAGCTGCCGACGGAGCGAGAACGAGGCCGAAATCGTAGTTATGGTTGTTGTCGCCCGGATTGCCGGTCGTGATCGGTATTTCAAGGAAATTCCCCGATGCGTCGTACTCGGCATCCGAATCCGAACCTTCGTCAAAACCGGCCTGTGACGTTTGGTCAATGATCGTTTTGCGAAGCCCGAAGAGCGGGCCGCCCGTATTCCAATCTGCGGGCCGATCGAGTTTGATCGTGTAAGCGGAGTTGAACTTGATCCCGCCGTTCACCTGCCCGATGTTGTCGGTCGGAGTCACATCGACCCCCGAGCTCGAAATGAAATAATATTCGCCGTTCGGATCCGTCACCGCCGTCCCGACAAGCACGCCGTTCGAATCGTACAAATGTACAGTAACATTAGCGATTCCCGGTTCGCCGGGATCCTGCACGCCGTTCCCGTTCGTATCCCGCCATACACGATTCCCGATCTCGATCGGCGCCGCCTTACATAGGGGCACCGTATTTCCAACACCATTTGCCTTACCAAAACCGCCGTCGTTTACTTGGTAACCGCGATTCTGCGTGCCCGCCGATGCTCCGCCATTGACGAACCAACGGAATCCTTGCGAATCATAAACATTTGTTCCCGCAAGATAGATCGGGTCGAAGATGCCGGCAATAAATTCATTATGCCCCGGAATCTGAGCTGCTGAACCGAGCCCAACCTCAGAGTGCGGTGTGCTATCCGGATGGTAGTTTTCCTGAAAATAGAACTCGGCTCCACCAGGTCCCGCGTTGGTGCCTTGCGGGGCAGTACCCGCGCCACCACACCGACCGTTGCTTTCCAAAGTCCATCCATTCGTCGGATTCCCGCAGGCACGTAGAATATCGCCCGCCGTTATCCCCTTTGACCTTACACTTGAGCCTGGTCGGCTGAGCGTTTGATACCCCGTCTGCTCACCCATTCGGTCTCGAAACGACATAATCAGATTGCCCCGATCAAAATCAATGTCCGTAAACATCGGCTGAGGATAGGTCCATGCACCGCCGGTGTCCGCCGCGGAAAATGTCGCGACCCAGTCATTCCATTCGCCCGGTTTGTTGGGATCCGCAACGCCGCGTTGGAATCTAAGGCTAAACGATAGGACGGGATTTTGGGTATAGGTCAATGTGGTCGGATTGACCTCGAAAACATACCCCCATCGACCGCGCAGGGTACCAGTGCTGCAGACCGCACCCACATATACTTTCCCTTCATAGTAGGAAACGGCAAACGGTCTGTAGTTAGTCTGGCTCCCGCAGGCATTCGCATCATTCGGAGACGGAAAAGCAACACTCGTGATCGTCGTGTTGTTCAGCGGTCCCGATGTCGGGATCCTGTAGAGTTTGCGATCGTTTAGGTTCATCACAAAAAGGTTCGCCATATCGTCGGAGATCGCCATCCCGCCGAGAGCAGTCTTGCCCACCGCGTCCCACGCAGTATTATTATTGTCCCGATCCCAGTTACTCGGGTCGTGAGCATCAGCACCGGCTGTGGCGGCCCCAAAAACTGTGTTGAGATCAACATAAAGTGAAGCTGTACTGCTTGCCGGATCGACCTTGTAAATTGCCCCTGTTCCATTCGGACCGTACTTTGCGTGCCGTTTCATAAAAGCGGCGGCGTACAACATCCGATTGACCCTGTCATATGCAAGTCCAAACGTGGTGCCGATCTCATCCGTACTTGCCAAACTCGTGTAGCCCGGCGAAGTGAAATCTGTAAAGGCACCCGGAAAGGATCCGTTCTCAGTTCCTGTCCTCGTACTGCCCGAACGATAGGAAAACGAGATCATTGCATCCGGCGCGTTGGTACCGCCGTATGAATATAGCTGCGAAGCGATATCAGGATCATCTTCGCAATAATCCTTGCCGCGATTCAGGGCCAAGTTTACGTTCGAGGTGTTGAGGTCGTTGACGAACTGAACGGTCGAGCCTGAGTTCGTACCGCTGCCGCCCTCGACCGAATCGGTGCTGCGGGCAGATGGGGCGTATCCGGTTGGGATCGTCGTGAACTCGATGCGGTACGGGCCGGTCCCGGTTGCGGAGAGCGAATACGCGCCATCTGCGGCAGATGTGTCCGTGCCTCGTGCGACCCCCGACGAATCATAAGCGGTAACGCTAACACCCTGTACACCGAGATCGACGGCGGTCGGCGCCGCCGCAGTTCCACCGGATGTTTCGTAGAGTCCGTTCCCGTTAAAATCCTGAAAGACTCGACCGCTGATTGTCCCGGCAAGCGGGGCGAGTTGCTTGTCGGCGTCGTTCCTGGCAGATTGAGCGTCGGAATGAGTCGAGAGTAAAAACGCAACGATAACTGTCAGACAAAAAGCGAGTGTTGCGAGCACAGTTCGGGCAGTCAGAAAATTCTTAGGCATAGGTTTCTTCACGCGAATCTTCCACAACTTAAGTTGTAGCAATAAATTTCAAAGCAACACTGAGAGCTTTGGCGTTAACCGTTCAATGTTCGGGGATTCTAAATTTTACTGGTGAGGCGGTCGGCCGCGTGCCAAGCGCACAAAGCCTCGCGGACGACCAATAGATAATTTAGCAGACGTGTTTAAGAATCGTCAACAAGGAAATAACCCAGATCAAGTACATATTTTCGCGTCAGCGTTTTAACCGATCAGCGTACATTTTCCTGAATTTCGCGACTTTCGGGGCGATCACGGCCGTGCAGTATGGTTGGTTCGGATTATTGACGAAATATTCCTGATGATAGTCTTCCGCTGGCCAGAATTTCTCAAAAGGAACGACCTCGGTAACGATCGGCGATCCGTAAAGTCCCGCTTCGTCGATCTCGCGGATAACGGTCTCGGCCGCCGCACGCTGTTCGTCCGAATGATAGAAGATCGACGACCGGTATTGCGTACCGATGTCGCCGCCCTGACGGTTCAGCGTCGTCGGATCGTGAACGGTAAAAAACACACGCAAGACGTCGGCAAAGTCGATCTCCGCGGGGTCAAAGTTCACGTTGATGACCTCAGCATGTCCCGTCGCGCCAGAGCAAACCTGCTGGTATGTTGGCGACTCGGTGTGTCCGCCCGAATAACCGGAAACGACGCTCTCGACGCCGCGAAGTTCGTCAAAGACCGACTCGGTGCACCAAAAACATCCGCCCGCCAAAGTTGCTGTCTCGCTCTCTGCCATTTTATTTACTGCCTTGCTGCCGATCCGTCAACTCGAATAGAAATTCGAAGATCTCGGCGTGCCGTCTTGCCTGCTCGATCGTTTCGCCCCAAACGTACAAACCGTGCCGCCGGATGAGCACGGCGCTCGATGATTCATTATCAAGCAGCACGTTCGCGATCACGTGAGAAAGCGCGACCTGATCGGCGGAGTTTTCGACGATCGGTATCTTCTCGACACGTGCAGCGCTGTTTGCGCCTTCAACGCCTTTTAAAGCCTCGTAGTCCCGCAAGATCACGACGCCGTCAACAAAGCATCGGTCAGCGGCGAGAAGTCCCGGAACGGTCTGCGTGTAGAGTACGCACCTTGCCTTCGGGCGATGTCGATATATCGCAAGATGGAGGAGCGTTTCGTCCGACGGGCGGCCGAATCCCTGAATTATCTCGGCGTCGTCGTCAAGTTCGAGAAAATTCGTATCATCGAGAGCCGCGATCTCATCGCCGGCCGCCGTAATGCAAAGCCGCATTGGGCGGCGCGCCAGCAGAGCGCTGTAATTTCCGCTGCCGCCGCGTGCCCAACCGCGGCGATAGAATTCTCTTGCCGTTGCGGAAAGTAATTCGACAGGGCTTGCGGGTTTTTGTATCGGCTCGACCATTTTAGTTTACCGCTCTTATTCCTCTTCCTCGCGAAGCTTGTCCAGGACGCCAAGATCTTCGAGTGTCGTAACGTCACCTGCGACCACGCCGCTCGTCGCGAGTTCGCGGAGCAGCCTACGCATTATTTTACCTGAACGCGTCTTCGGAAGCGCATCCGTAAAGCGAATATCGTCGGGTTTCGCTAGGGCTCCGATCTCTTTTGCAACGTGTTCACGAAGCTCTGCCTTCAGCTCGTCCGACCCGATCTTGCCACCCTCGAGCGTAACAAAAGCCGCGATCGCCTGGCCTTTTATTTCGTCCGGACGCCCGACCACGGCGGCCTCTGCCACAAAATTATGCGATACGAGCGCGGACTCGATCTCGGCGGTCCCGAGCCGATGTCCGCTCACATTTATGACGTCATCGACGCGGCCCATTACCCAGTAATAGCCTCGTTTGTCGCGTCGTGCGCCATCGCCCGCGAAATAGACTCCCTCGATCTCGGACCAATACGCGAGCTTGTATCGGTTGTCATCGCCCCAGAGAGTTCGCAGCATCGATGGCCAAGGTTCTTTCACGACGAGGTAACCGCCTTCATCCATCCCTGCCGAACGCCCGTCTTTCGACATAATATCGATGACAATTCCCGGCAGGGGTCGCGTCGCAGAACCTGGAACGGTCGGCGTTGCACCAGGAAGCGGCGAGATCATTATCGTGCCAGTTTCGGTCTGCCACCAAGTATCGACGATCGGGCATCGTTCGCCGCCGATCACCTTGTGGTACCACATCCATGCCTCCGGGTTTATCGGTTCACCGACTGTTCCGATCACACGCAGCGACGTGAGGTCGTGCCGGTCGGGATATTCGCGTCCCCAACGGATGAACGAGCGGATCGCCGTCGGAGCCGTGTAGAGGATCGAGACCTTGTGCCGCTCGATGATGTCCCAGAAGCGGTCGAAGTCAGGGTGATTCGGCGCGCCTTCGTACATCAAAACCGTCGCCGCATTCGCGAGAGGTCCATAGACGACATACGAGTGTCCGGTAACCCAACCGATGTCGGCCGTACACCAGTAAATATCGTCCTCTTTGAGGTCAAAAACGAGCTTCGTCGTGTAGGCAGCCTGCGTTAGGTAACCGCCCGTTGTGTGGAGTATGCCTTTCGGTTTGCCGGTCGTCCCAGATGTGTAGAGGATGTAGAGCGGATGCTCTGCGTCGAGATGTTCGGGTGGGCAATCTTCGTTCGCGTCCTTCATCAACTCGCCCCACCAATGATCTCGGCCGTCCTTCATCGAGACCTCAGTTCCGGTTCGACGGAATACAACCGTGCTCTCGATCGTCGGGCAATCTGCGATGGCCTCGTCAACGATCGGCTTCAGGCGAATTTCCCGCCCGCGTCGATAGCCGCCGTCCGCCGTGATGATCGCCTTGCAGCCGCAATCATTTACGCGGTCGCGGATCGAATCAGCTGAAAATCCGCCAAAAATAACCGTGTGCGGCGCGCCGATGCGCGAACAGGCAAGTATCGCGATCGCCAATTCCGGCACAAGCGGCATATAGACCGCGACGCGATCTCCCTTTTTGATACCAAGGCTTTTCAAGACATTGGCGAACTTTGAAACTTCCGTATGCAATTCCCGATAGCTGAGCCGGCGCTCTTCGCCAGGTTCGCCTTCCCAGATGATCGCGGCCTTATCTCCGTGAGTTGTAAGATGTCGGTCGAGGCAATTGAACGACGCATTTATCGTCCCGCCCGAGAACCACTTTGCGTGAGGCGGCTGCCAGTCAAGCACCGTTTTCCAAGGAGAGAACCAGTCGAGTGCCGCGGCCTGCTTCGCCCAAAAGGCGGGCAGGTCGGAGGCGGCGTCTGCGTAGAGTTTCTCGTATTCTTCAAAACTCTTTACGCGCGCATCTTTCGAGAATTCTGCGGACGGCGGGAAGACGCGTTCTTCGCTAAGAACGGATTCGATCGTTGGTTTGTCTGGCATATCAAGAAGAGTATAAAACATCTGCGACTGCTTATGCCTAAGCCGCTTTTGCACAAAATTCGCTTATGCCATAATCTTTATGCGTTCACTCTCTCGTTTCACGACAAAATATGCCGCTTCTTGAGATGCACGACATTCAAAAAGAATTTCCCGGTGTCCGTGCGCTCGATGGCGTGAGTTTTACGCTCGATGCCGGTGAGTTTCACTCGCTTGTCGGCGAGAACGGTGCGGGAAAATCGACGCTGATGAAGGTACTCTCAGGCGTCTATTCTGCGAACGAATTTCAAGGTCAGATCGTCATCGAGGGCCAAGGCGTATCGTTTTCGGGGATACGCGATTCTGAGAATGCGGGCATTGCGATCATCTTTCAGGAGCTCTCGCTCGTCAAAGAGCTGAGCGTTGGCGAAAACATCTTCTTGGGACGTGCCCCGTCTAGGATGGGCATCATCGACTGGACCGCGCTCTACACTCGCGCGTCGAAGCTTCTTCTGGAACTCGGCCTCTCGATCGATCCGCGTGCAAAGGTCGGCTCGCTGGGCATCGGCCAGCAACAGCTCGTTGAGATCGCAAAAGCTCTCTCGCGCAACGCTCGCATTCTCGTCCTTGACGAGCCGACCGCAGCCCTCACCGACACTGAGGTCGAGACGCTTTTTACGATCCTCAGGGACCTCAAGGAACGCGGCGTAGGGATGATCTACATTTCGCATCGGCTCGACGAAGTTTTCCGTATGAGCGACCGCATTACCGTGCTGTGCGACGGTCGCACCGTTGCCTCGCATATTGCGAGCGAGACGAGTAAAGACCGGATCATTGCCGAGATGGTCGGCCGCGAAGTTACGGACATTTTCCCCGAAGCAAAGCACGATCTTGGCGATGTCGTCTTACAAGCGAACAACGTAACGGTGTACTCCGTCGATGAGCCTGGTAAGCGGATCGTTAATGATGTTTCATTCAACGTACGCTCCGGGGAAGTGCTTGGGATCGCAGGACTTATGGGCGCAGGCCGCAGCGAGTTGCTCGCCTCGATCTTTGGTGCATGGCAAGGTAAGCATTCTGTGAAACTGGAACTCGACGGCCGCCCGATCACGGTCAGAACCCCGCGGGAAGCAATTCGTGCGGGCATTGGTTTCGTCACCGAAGATAGAAAACGTTATGGCCTGATCCTTGACCAAACGATCCTCGACAATATGACGCTTGCCGCATTGAGGAGGATTTCGGGACGCGTGCTAACAAGCAGACAGAACGAACGTCGTGCCGCCGCCGAACCGATGCGTTCGCTGCGGATAAAGGCTCCGTCGGTCGAGACAGTTGCCGGCACCCTCTCCGGCGGCAATCAGCAAAAGGTCGTGCTCGGCAAATGGCTTCTTACAAAGCCGAAAGTTCTATTCCTCGACGAACCGACACGTGGTATCGACGTCGGCGCAAAACAGGAGATCTACGCAGAGATCAATAAGCTCGCTGAAGCGGGTCTCGCGATCGTGCTCGTTTCAAGCGAATTGCCGGAAGTTCTTGGACTCTCGGATCGCGTGATCGTACTTCACGAAGGTAAAAAGACCGGCGAATTCACAAAGGCGGACGCGAGCGCAAGACGCGTGATGGCGGCGGCGACGGGCCACGGCCTCTCGTAAAACAACCATTTCAAGATGAGCGACTCAAAAAGCATACTTACGAACCGGGCGGCACTTCGGGCCTACGCGATGATCGGCGTGCTCGCGGCGATCTGGATCCTTTTCCATATCATCACGCCGAATCATACATTTCTAACGCCGCGAAATCTGTCGAATCTGATGACGCAGACCGCCGTTACGGGCGTTATCTCGGTCGGGATGCTGATGGTGATCGTCTCGGGTCAGATCGATCTCTCGGTCGGCTCGATCATTGGCTTTGCCGGCGGAGTTGCCGCCTACTCGATGGCAGAAATGGGCTATTCGATGACGGCCGCAATAATTGCCGCCGTCGTTATGAGCACCGCGATCGGGCTTTTCCAAGGCGCGTTGACGGCGTATGTGAATATTCCGTCCTTCATCGTTACGCTCGGCGGCCTGCTCGCTTGGCGGGGTGCGGCAAAATGGCTACTTGGCGGAAACACCATCCCAATTTCGGATGAAACGTTCAAGGGTATCGGTAACGCGAATCTGCCGGTCGAATACGGCTGGGGCGTCGCAGGGCTTTTGGTCGCTATCGTACTTTTTGCCGCTTATCGCAGAGCGTCAACTGCCGCCGGTTCAAGCGATAGCCTTGGTCGCGAACTTCTCAAGGCCGCGCTTCCGGCGGCAGCGATCGTCGGCTTCATCGCAATAATGAACGCATGGCAAGGCGTGCCCGTGCCGGTCGTGATCTTTCTTTGTATCGCGTTCTTGGGTGTGTTCATCACAAGATCGACCGTGTTCGGACGTTATCTCTACGCTATCGGAGGAAATGCGGACGCAGCGCGTCTTTCGGGCATCAACAACCGCTGGAATGTGCTGAAGGTCTTCGGCGTCCTCGGAGCATTGACCGGGGTCGCCGCGCTGATATTCACAGCGCGCGTCGGCAGCGCCCTTCCCGATGCCGGAACGCTAAAGGAACTCGACGCGATCGCCGCGTGCGTCATCGGCGGAGCATCGCTTGTCGGCGGCCGCGGAACCGTCTTCGGCGCTTGTCTCGGGGCCTTGATAATGGCGAGCCTAGATAACGGAATGTCACTTGTCGGCGTTAGCGATTTTATGCAGGACATCATCAAAGGCTCGATCCTCGTCATCGCCGTCGGGCTAGATATGGCCGGGAGAAAGCAGAGCTGACAGGTGGACGATCGGCGATCGTTATCCGCCGATAAAGCTCATCGTCCGCGAAGGCTGGACGAAGTCGGGTTCATTGATGCTGTGGCTTGCTTCCTTTTGGTAAACGCAGCTTTCGATGAAGGCTGCGACCTGTTCATCACCCGCGCCTGAGCGGACGAGCGAGCGAAGATCGTGCTCCTTTTTTGAGAAGAGGCAGGTGCGTATCTGTCCGTCCGCCGTTAACCGCACACGCGAACATTGCCCGCAGAACATATCTGTCACCGGGGCGATGATGCCAATCCCTCCCGGAGCGCCATCGGCAAAACGGTATTTCCAAGAAGTTCCCGCCCCGCGTTTTGCCTCTTTGAGTACGAGCGGAAACACTTCGCCGATCCTGTCCCGCATTTCGGCGCCCGAGACCATTGCCTCGCGGGTCCAGCTTTGCTCCGAATCGAGCGGCATAAATTCGATAAATCGCATTGTAACGTCCCGCTCGCGTGCGAAACGCGCGAAATCCGCGAGTTCGTCATCGTTCCTGCCGCGAACGATCACGGCATTCACTTTTACCGGTTCGAATCCGTGCTTTTTCGCCGCGTCGATCGCCGCAAGAGCTCGGTCGAGCGCATCAACGCCTGTGATCTCTTTGAAGCGTTCGCGTTGAAGGCTGTCTAGGCTCAATGTCACGCGGTCTAGGCCTGCCTTCTTGAGCGCTTCGGCAAATCGCGGAAAATCATATCCGTTGGTCGTCAAAGCGATGTCTTTGAGTTGCGGTTTGAGTGTGGCAAGTTTCTCGACAAGCACCGGCACGTCGCGTCGAATGAGCGGTTCGCCGCCGGTCAGGCGTATTTTCTCGATACCGAGCGAAACAAAAATGCTCGATATATGGAAGATCTCTTCGAACGATAGGATCGTCTCTTTGCGGGCGAGTGCGGGCTTGCCGCTTGGCAGGCAATAAAAACAGCGGAAATTACAGCGGTCGGTCAGCGACAATCTCAAGTCGCGGATCTTGCGTCCGTATTTATCGCTTAACGCCATAATTCAATCATAGCGTTTACCGGCCTTGAATGTTAGTCGCTAGAGCTTGAGCATTGCGTTTAAGGCCCGAAAGTTTTGCTCTTTTTATCGCGCTCTTACGGAAGCGAACGACGTATTCTTCGTGTTCGAGATTTGCGATCGCATCGAGCGAAAGCGAAGTTGCGAGTTCACGTGGTTCGAAACGCGGTTCTTGGGTAGGTTTCTCGAACCTATTCCAAGGACAAACGTCCTGGCAAATGTCGCAACCGTAGAGCCAGCCTTCAAGGTTTGCAGCGATCTCTTGCGGCATCGCTTCATCGCGAAGTTCGATCGTCGCGTAAGATATGCATTTTGCCGCATTGACAATATACGGCGCCGTGATCGCACCGGTCGGGCAAGCGTCTATGCAGGCCGTACACGAACCGCAATGATCCGCAACGATCCTGTCGTCATACTCAAGATCGATATCGACAAGCACCGCACCTAGGAACACCCACGAGCCAAGATCCATCGTAATCAAATTCGAACTCTTGCCAAGCCATCCGATGCCGGCCCGCACGGCCCAGGCCTTATCCATGAACGGCGTCGTATCGACGCAGATCTTTGTTTGAATGTCGGGTGAGATATCAGTCATCTTCTCCACGAAATCCTTAAGCTTTTCGCGAAAAACGTCGTGATAATCATCTCCCCACGCATAACGCGAGATTTTTCCTTTTCCGTCGGAGGCGGCGTGTTCGTGCGGCGTGTAGTAGTTCAAAGCGACAGCGATCACGGAACGACAGCCCGGAAATAGAATCTGCGGATCGGCCCGCTTTTCCGGTTCGCGTTCGATCCATGCCATCGAGGCTTGGTACCCGTTGGCAAGCCACTCACGAAACCGCTCTTCCTCGTAAGGAAGGCTTTCGGCGCGGACGATCGCGACGCGGTCGATGCCCGCCGATATTGCAAGGTCCTTTATCTTTTGAGAGGTAAGCTGCATCGGTTACGTCCAGTATCGCATAGACGCGAAAAAGCAGGCTCGAAAACGGAAAGTTTCCGCTTTCGAACCTGCTCGATGCATTTTCCGGCGGTCAACGCCCGAAAAGGTTAGAAATTCAGCTTGATGCCGAATTGGAATTGCCTCGGATCGTACGCCGCCGTCGCCGAGCTATAGTATTTTCCGCCCTTCTTCTTTCCGTACGCGTTAACTGCCGTATAGAACGGGTTCGCCGCCGCTTCGTTGAACCGATTGAAGAGATTGAAGCCCTCTGCGATCAGCTCAATATTGAAGCGTTCGCTGAACCGGATACGACGCGTGATGCGGGCGTCGAACGACATATAGTTGTGCGTAATGCCCATATTGCGGCCTAAGTTGCCGTTCGCCGGAAAGACGCCTTGGAAACAGTTCGCTTCTATGCCGGTAGCACAAAGACTGCCGTCAGAACGCACCGAGGGCCTCTCGTTCGTGCTCTGGAAATCACCGTTCGCATCGCCCGGGGCGATGATGTTGAACGGACGACCTGAACTGATCTCGAGGATCGGCGAGAAGGTGAATCCGTGAAGGAATTTCTTCCAACTGCCTTGCGAACGCCAATTCTCAGGGGTCGAGAACACGCCGCTGAATACGAAACGATGACGCTGATCGAACAGTGAGTTAGAGCGTTCCGCACGGAAATTCGTATTGTCCTGCGGCTTGAGCAATGTCTGAAGGTCGGACGAATCGTCGATCGAGTGCGACCAAGTGTAGCTCGCATAGAACTGCATTCCTGTCGAAAAGCGCTTCTTCATCTCGAGGTTCAATGCGTTGTAGGACGAGTTGCCGTCCGAAAGCTGGGCGTTCACATCCGCGTACGGATTGATCGGGCCCGGCGCTCTTACGCTGCCGGCAAGCTGTGCGTCAAAGATCGTCTTATTGACGAGGCCTCCCGTAACGGACGAAACAAAGAAGTAGTTCGGCCCGAGACGGCGGAAATAATCTGCCGCGATCGGGCTCACGAACCTCAGCCCCGTCGAATTGTTCACGGCGATCAGACCGGGAATTACAACAGTAAAGAGAGCGTTGCTCGCCGTCGGCATCGGGAAGAAGGCGGCCATCGACAAACTGGTCGGAAAACACGAGGGCGCATTTGGCGTCGCGGTGGTGCAGCCCGGGAATGCCGGATTGTTTGTGGCGAATCTGCGGAAATTCTCCCGCATATTGTCCGTGTTGACCGTATTTACGTCCTGCGGATGGCCGAGATGATGGGCATTCACCATGATGTAGCTCGCCGAGACGCTCATATTCTTGCCGATCAAATGCTCGACCGATAGGTTCGCTTGCACTGCTTCCGGATATTGGAAGTTCTTATCAATGTTGAGCGTGAACGGCAGGATCGGGCCAAATCCCGTGAATGTTCCAGGGTTGAACCGCTGGTAGCCGTACAGGTACTGTGCCGACGACGCGACACCAGGCGTTACCGCGGCACCGCAAATCGCAGGATTTGAACCCTGCACGCCGCAGACTGTTCCTTGGAATACCTGGAAGGCGTTGAACAACCCGGTCGGCGATGGGCCGCCGATCGGCAGGAGCGTTGCCTGCTGCTGCTGTGATCCGTCACCGATATTTGAGTTGAACGAGACGGCGAGGAGCGGATGATCGTAGAAAATGCCAAGGGCACCGCGGACAACCGTCTTGCCGCTGCCCCAAATATCCCACGCAAAACCGAAACGCGGCGCCCAGTTGTTCTTATCACGCGGGAAGCCTTGCGTAACGTTCAACGCATCCTGCGCCACCTGAATATCGGCCGGTGACAAGGTAATGCCGGTAAGCGGATCTTTGAATCCGGTTGGAGCATACTCCTTCGTAAACTCGACGTCGTAGCGAAGGCCGTAGTTAAGAGTAAAATTCCGCCTGATCCGCCACGTGTCCTGCGCGAAGAACGCAAGCGGCTTGTTCGTCAAGGAACTGTTCGGATCGCCAAAACCCTGCAGGAATGCCGACGGGAAGCCGAGCCCGTAGGTTTGGATAGGCGTGAAAGCAGGCCCTGTGCAACCCGAAATGAGTGTACTGCAAGCCTGCTGGCCGAAATTGAAAAGACCGGGGAAATTAAGCTCGAATTTCGCGGTTCCGTAAATGGTGCCGAGATCGACGCCGAATTTGATCGTGTGATCCTTTGGTGCCCATGTAATGTTGTCGCGAACCTGTATTCGATTCTCTCGTCGATCGACCGGCGAGAAAGGATTCGAGCCGATAAAGCCGGTTCCGGCGATCTGGTGAGCGATACTCGGTACCGCCGAATCGAACTTAGCGTCACGTCGTCCGAAATTAATGTAGAACTCGTTGAGCATATTCCTCGGCAATACGCTCGTAAGCGATGCGCCGAAGGAAATATCCTTTATCTGCTGGATGCCGGTTCGGGAATAATCGTTTTGTCCGAGCGTCTGGTTCTGCGATTCATCCTGAATACCGGTGAGCGTGCCCGGATTGTAACCCGCACGAATGCTCAGGTTGTTATTGTTATTGATCACCTGGTCAAATCGCAGCGACGTAAACACCGAGCCCTCCGAGACCGGGAAGATCTTTTGAAGTTGATTGAGCGGCCGGAACGCCACGAACTGCCCAGCCGCATTTCGCGTTAGCGGTACCGGAGTTCCGGAGAGAATAAATCTCGGACCGATGACCGAACCTTGCGGTACGCCGAGTCCGGGAAGGAAATTTATCAGAGTACTGCCGCCGTTAAGTGCCGTCTGCGTACCGGTAGAGGCAAGCTGTGCGTACGCGATAGCCTGCGACGGGCTCGTTGGGAGCGTGGCTTGGATGAACGCTGCCTGCGCCGCCGTTAGGCCGTTAAACGTCTGCGAGACGGGCAGGAACGGCGCTCCGATAGTTACGCTCGATGTCGCCCCGCCGACAATATCGCCGGTAAAGAAACCTGATTCGTGACGAGCGCGGCGTTCGACCGATACGAAGAAGAACGAGCGGTCGCGGGCGATCGGACCTCCGAACGTGCCGCCGTATTGGGTTCGCGTGTAAGCCGGCTTCTTGTTCGGATCGCCGTCGATGATCGGGGCGAACGCATTGCGGGCCTGGATGCTCTTGTCGCGAATGAATCCGAAGACATTTCCGTGGAAGTTGTTGCCGCCGCGTTTTGTAACGACGTTCACGATGCCGCCGGTCGCGCGTCCGAATTCCGGCATATACGAGTTCGTCGTCACCTGATACTCCTGCACAGCTTCCATCGAAACGGTCGTGCGCGCGGCGTTGATCGAATTATCGGTAAAGTCGGCACCGTCCACCTGTACGAGGGTCGAACGCCCGCGTTGACCGCCGATATTCAATCCCGAAGTCGGCGCCGGGCCGATCGGGCGGCCGTTGTCACGTCCAACGGTCGAGATCGTTAGCGCAAATCCGGTCGCACTACGCTCGTTGATCGGAAGATTCTCAATGCGGACCTGCTCGATCGTGTTCGAGACGGTTGTGCGGGTGGTTTCGACCAGATCGGCATCGCTGCCCGAAACGGTAACGACCGTATCCGGCGCACCGATCTCGAGCTTTACCGTAAGGTCCGCTGCCTGGCCGACGGTCAGTTTAACCGGTGAAATAACTACCTTTTTGAAGCCTGATGCCTCGGCCGAGATCTCATATTGGCCGGCAGGGAGGCCGATGAGCTGATATGAACCGTCGGACTTACTGACGGTCGTGCGTGTCGCTGCGGTCGCGATTTGCTTTGCGGAGATAGTTGCTCCGGCGACAACTGCTCCGTTCGGATCGACGACGGTACCGGAAAGGTCCGCAGCGGTCGATTGGGTTTGTGAAAACGCCGTTGCGGCAAATAGGCAAACCGCGAATGCAGAGGCAAAAATACGCATTGCCGTCTGAAAGGCTCTGGACGGATATGGGGTCATTTGAGTGTGTCTCCTTATGTACCTCAGAATTTTAATGCTTCAAATCTGTTTGGGAACGCCGTTTACGCCGACATTATTGGTTCGCGCCGTTCCGAGAAACGGCCGTGTAGGCGAAAGTTCCCTAGATGGACTTCATCCCGCAGGGAACGCATTTGCGACAACAGCTTTTGAAAGAAAAGATTAACTTCCGAAGTTTTACTCCAAATACGGGATTTAAGCAAGTAAAAAACCGCTGTTTCTGCGAATTAAATGAAAACAAAATACGGGCTTAGCAGTTTTTGCCGCGCGCCGTACAATATGTTCGGTATCGCGAGCCGGAGGCAGCCCAAAATATGCGGATAATTCCGATTTCTATCCCAACACCGTTCTATGTCGGCGACGTCAATGTTTATCTGATCCGCGAAGATCCGATCACGCTTATTGACGTCGGCCCGAAGACTCCTGAGGCCGAAAAAGCGCTTGCGGACGGACTCGGACGCGAAGGTCTGTCATTCAAGGACATTCGGCGGATCGTTCTAACACACTCTCACGAAGATCATTGCGGCCTCGCAAAAAAAGTGCGCGATCAGGCGTTGAACGCCGAGATTTTCGTGCACGAGTGGGAAACGGGCCATCTCTTCGGCCGACTCGCGCAGGATGAACATCGCGATCTGCTGCTCCGCGGTGGTGTTCCTGCGAGCATTTTCGATGAGATGCAAGTGCTGTATTCTGAGATCAGCTTGCTGACAGATTCCCTCAGCGAAAGCGAGTACAAGCCGCTGCGGGACGAAATGGAGCTTGAATTCGACGGCGGTTCCCTCACCGTTCTGCACACGCCGGGACACACTCCGGGTTCGTGCTCACTTTATCGTGCCGCCGACCGAACGATCATCTGCGGCGACTGTGTGCTGAAGCGGATCACACCGAACCCGATGCTCGCGCCGGATCCGCACGACAGGACCAAACGTTTTCCTGCACTTTCCGAGTATCTCGTCTCGCTTGCGCGCATCCGTGCGCTTTCGCCGACTCTCGCATACGGCGGCCATGGCGAGCCGATCAGTGATTTCGACGAAATATTTCACCGATACGTCCGTTCGATCGACGATCGCCAAAAAAAGGTGATATCGCTGGTTGGCAGCGGCGCGTCTGCGTTCGAGGTAGCAAAGAAACTCTTCCCGGACTCGTTCGGACACGGGGTTCATCGCTTTCTGGCAATTTCCGAAGCGATTGCACATCTCGATCACGCTCACGGCAACGGACGGCTCTGGGTCGAGTTAAGTTCGGGCGTCGAGATCTACACTCCGGCCAAAAACGTCTCTGCATGAATAAGTTCTCCGGCTCTAATGGAGTTCTCGGCAACTTTCTTGATCGCCGTAACGCCCGAAAATCCCGGGAAGCTGCTCAGCCGCTTTGAGACTGCGGAATCGATAACTCTGCGTCCTTCGTCATCGCCAAAGAGTTGAGCGATCGTGTAGTTCGAGCGCGCCTGGCCAAGAGCACCGCCTCCGACAGGTTCCCAAAAATGATCGACCACGAATCGCGCAAGCTTCTGCGAGATCGGCCGCCGCTCCAGTTCAAGCCTGGCAACTCTTGAATAGAAGTTCGTATGTAGCGACTCCTCTCGAAGTATCGCCCGCAGTATCTGCGTGAGTACTGGATGGTCGGCCTTCGCGATCAGACGGCGGTATGCCTGGCCCGTGGTCATCTCGTTGATCGCTCCGAAGATCATATGGGTACCCGTAAACCGCTTTCCGACCAAATTCGTCAAGGTAGTGATCGCGTAGGAATGGATCTTGTAAAAACTGCCGACCGACGACCGAACACGCTCATACCAACGCTCATCCGTGTCATATCCCAATTCGTTCAAAAAGCGATCCAGAAGCTGGCCGTGTACCAACTCTTCCCCACCCCAACGAGCCATGAACTTGCTAATGTACGGGTCACGCCCTGTCGGCGTCCGGCGAAGCTCGCGGTAGTACATATCCGTCAAACTCTCCACATCACGCATGTAGAAGAGCACCGGAACAAGATGCTCACGGAAAGGATACCGCCGCACGTCGCCCCAGTTGATCGAGGATAGGAATTCGGGCGTAATGCTCGAAGGTTGAGCCTCGTACCAGTTGAGAATGTCCTTTTTTGTTTCAAATGTCATAAGCCGCTTAGAACCGCCATCTGAGACGCCTCCGCTTATAACCTAAGTTCGTTGAATTGCTATTTTCGGTTTCACCCTCGAACGGGCGCGAATGCTATATTCAAAGGGTATGAAGTATTCTGTCTTGTTATTCGTCTTTCTATTGGTTTTTAGTGTCAATTTCCCAGCTCAAACCAAATCTCTGCAGGTCGATGGCGAAAAGCATCTCGCCAATATCAAGCAGCTGACATTTGGCGGCGAGAACGCGGAAGCTTACTTCTCGTCGGACAGCAAACGTCTGATCTTTCAGTCAAAGCGCGACGAGCATAAATGCGATCAGATCTATACGATGAATGTCGATGGATCGAACGTAAAACAGGTGTCCGACGGCGAAGGCCGAACGACGTGTTCATATTTTTTCAAGGGCGGAAAGAAGATCCTTTACGCCTCGACACGTGGCGGTTCAAAGGACTGCCCGCCGAATCCAGATTTCTCAAAAGGGTACGTTTGGGCGGTCTATCCGGATTACGACATCTATACAGCGAACGCAGACGGCAGCAACCTAAAGAAGTTGACCGACACGCCCGGCTACGATGCCGAAGCTACGATCAGCCCGAACGGCAAGAAGATCGTCTTTACGTCCGAGCGGGACGGTGACCTCGAACTCTATTCGATGGACACCAACGGCAAGAACGTAAAACGACTTACGCACGAACCGGGCTATGACGGCGGTGCATTTTTCTCGCCCGACAGCAAGATGATCGTATATCGCGGTTCGCACCCGACCGACCCGAAACTCATCGAACGCGACAAACAGTATTTGAAAGAACATCTGATCGTTCCGATGGTCTTCGAGATCTGGGTGATGAACGCTGACGGTTCGAATAAGCGAAAGGTAACAGACCTTGGCGTTGCGAGTTTCGCTCCGTATTTCACCCCCGACGGCAAACGGATCATTTTCTGCACGAACTATTTCGCGACCGATGGGAAGAAGCGGAATTTTGATCTTGCGATCATAAACATCGACGGCACGGGCCTCGAACGCGTAACGTTCAACGATTCGTTCGACGGATTTCCGATGTTTTCGCCCGACGGCAAAAAGCTTGTTTTCGGTTCTAACCGGAACGCTGCTACGCCCGGCGACACGAACGTATTTATCGCCGATTGGGTTGAGTAACTTCGTGTTCGATTCTTAATTCTTGGATCGAGAGGCCGCACAGGCCTCTCGAATGTTTTCCAGTTCTACAATGAAAAAACTTGACCTCCGCGTTCTATTTTTAACCATCGCATTGACGGCAGTCGGTATCGCCGCTCAGACAGCTCAGCCGCAAAAGGAAACCGCCGGTATTCGAAAGACGATCGAATATCTCGCGTCCGATAAACTCGAAGGTCGCCGAACCGGTTCGAAGGGCGCAAACCTTGCCGGCGAATACGTCGAAGCGCAGTTCAAAGCTGCGGGTTTGAAACCCGGCGTAGGCGGTAAGAGTTACAAACAGGAATTCCCATACGTAACGCACGTCGAGATCGGCCCCGCAAATGCATTCTCCGCGGCACGCAGCGCCGCAAACATCAAACTCGCAAGCGCCGATATCTCGCCTGTCGGATTCTCGCCGAATGGAACGATCACCGACGCACAGCTTGTATTCGTAGGGTTTGGCATTACTGCGAAAGATCAGAAATACGATGATTATGCTCGCGACGGTGCTCCGCTCGATGTAAGAGGCAAGGTCGTCATCGCGTTTGACGGCAATCAGGCCAACGACGATCCGCACTCTCCGTTTCGACGTTTTGACCTTCGGACGAAGGCTTCGATCGCGAAAGAAAATGGCGCGGTCGGATTGATCGTGATCTCGCGGGAAAAGAATTTTGCGGATGAGCGTTTAAGGAAACTCACCTTCGACCAAACGCTTGGTACGTCCGTCGTGCCGACGTTCATTGTTTCAAGAAAGGGTGCGGGCGATTTGTTCGGGCTCGATGCCTCGGGATTAGATAAGATCGAAGCTGATACGATCAAGGGTGAACAATGGCTTAATGACCCGAAAGACACGGTTCACTTCCGCGTGGAGCTCGTCCAGAAAACGGTCCCTGCGTACAACATCATCGGCGTGCTGCCGGGCATTGATCCGAAGCTGAAAGACGAAGTCATAGTAATCGGTGCGCATTACGATCACCTCGGACGCGGCGGCTCGGGCAGCCTCGCACCGAACTCCACCGAGATCCATCACGGAGCCGATGACAATGCATCGGGAACCGCAGCGATCATCGAGATAGCAAGAAACTTTGCCCGAGCGAAAAACAACGCCCGAACACTGTTGTTCATATCGTTCAGCGGTGAGGAAGAAGGGCTTTTCGGCTCGAATTGGTACGTAAATCACCCGACCCTTCCCATCGCGCAGACCGTCGCGATGATAAATCTCGATATGGTCGGCCGTCTCAATGAAGGCAAATTAACGATCGGCGGTATGGGCACGGCGTCCGAGTGGAAAGCGTTGGTCGAAAAACATTCGAACGACACCTCAGGCAAGCCGATCTTTCATTTGCAGCTTAGTGACGACGGTTTCGGCCCCTCGGATCACTCGTCTTTTTACGGTAAGAAGATTCCCGTACTTTTCTTTTTCACCGGCACGCACGCGGACTATCACAAGCCGTCCGATACTGCGGAAAAGATCAACTATGACGGCGAATACGAGATCGTGCGATTCGTTGAGCGTATCGTGAATGCCCTCGACGCTACCGCGACGCGGCCGACCTATGAAGTCGCTAAATCAGCTCCCGCGGCACGTACCGCATTCAACGTAAGCCTCGGCACCGTCCCGAACTATGCCGAAACATCGGACGGCCTCCACCTCGACGCTGTGCGGGACGACTCGCCAGCCGCAAAAGCCGGGGTGAAAGGCGGCGACATCGTGATCAAACTTGCGGGCAAAGAAGTGCGTAATATCTCTGATTATATGTTCGCTCTCGGCGAGATGAAGGCCGGGGAAACTTATGAGATAGTCGTACGTCGCGGCAACGAGACATTGACGCTGAAGATCGTTCCTGTCCACGCAGGCGCGAGATGATCGGCAAATTGCAGAAAATTATCAAGCGGGCTTGTTCCCAACAACATGGATGACGGATATTCCCTTTTCGAAATTTCACGGCTTTAAGAATGATTACATCGTCATTGAGCGAACAGCAGCGATCGGCGAGGATATTCCGCGTTTCGTAAAGATCATTTGCGCCCGCCACACGGGAGCCGGAGCTGACGGCGTCGCGCTCTTGACCAAACTTGACGGCGATATCGCAGACTTCGATTGCGAGATCGTCAACCCTGACGGATCTATCGCGACGTTCTCCGGCAACGGAACGCGATGCGCCGCCGCCTACCTCATCAAGAACGGGCTCTCGACCGGCGAAAACCTGCGTCTGCGGACTCGATCCGGTGTCAAGAGTTTCACGCTCCTGAAAAACGAGCAGGATATCTATTTTGATTTTGCCTCCGAGATCGGAAAACCAAAGTTCGCGAATGGCGAGATACCGATCATTACCGCTCGCGACACCGATGCTGTGGTCAATGAACCGATCCAGGTGGATGAATCGACGTACACTATATCGGCGGTTAACGTCGGCAATCCGGTGGCCTGTATTTTCGTGCCAGACTTCGAACTTGACTGGCGTGCCATCGGCCCGAAGATCGAGAATCACGAGCGTTTCCCAAGCCGGGTCAACGTCGTTTTTGTAAGGATCTTTGACCGCGAAAATATCGAGATACGCATCTGGGAACGCGGTGCCGGCGAGACGGCCGCCTCGGGGACATGCTCGGTCGGCGCCGCCGTCCTTTCGGCTCTTCAGCTAAAAACGGAGCGGAAAGTGCGTGTTCATTCGCCGGGCGGAATCACAAAGGTCGAATGGCGTGCGAATGACGACGAGGTCATCATTGTCGGAAGCGCGGAGTTCGTCTATTCAGGGCAGTGGCCTTCGGCAGCTAGTTTTACAGCCCGTAAATCTTGACTTATCGCGCGTGGCAATGGATACTTTTTCTCGCATCACCACGATCTCAAAAAGGCAGAACTACAAAATATGAAAATAATTGGTTTGCTACTCGCCGTATTCCTGCTGCTAGCCGTCGGCGTCTCGGCTCAGGATACGGGTTCTTCCACAACAGCGGCTTCCACGGCCAAAACGGAGAAGCGTAAATCGCGAGGCCAGGCCTTTCGCCCGACCAAGACGCAGATAAAGAGCGGCCAGCAGGCGCTGATCGACGCAAAGCTTCTTACCGGAGAAGCGACCGGCAAGTACACGGACGAGACGCGCGAGGCCATCCGCAGCTATCAAAAGGCCAACGATCTCGACGTGAACGGGAAGTTCGACAAAGCGACGCTCGAAAAAATGAACATCCCGCTAACCGACCATCAACTCGGTAAGACGTCCGAAAAGAAGGCGGACACCGGCAGTTCAGCCCGTGACGGACAGAAGCGTCCTGCTCCATTCCGAGCCACCGCTGAGCAGATCAAGGCTGCGCAAACGATCCTTGTCGGCGAAAAACTCTTTGCCGGATCGGTTGACGGCAAATTCACCGACGCTTTCCGCAGCGGCATCGGCGAGTATCAAAATGCGAAAGGCCTAAAAGAGACGAAGACCTTAAACGCGAGCACGCTCGACAAAATGGGCATTGCCCTGACGGACGAGCAAAAGGCCAACGTCGAAGCTTGGAAAGCGTATAACGAATCGAAAAAAGACTAAACCGAGAGGAAGATTTGATATGAAGCGTCTGCTATTTGGAACAACGTTCTTTCTCCTTATGGCAGGCGCATCTTTTGCGCAAAGTTCAGCCTCGGAATCGGCGATCCGCAAAGTAATGGACGCACAGGCCGCCGCTTGGAATAATGGCGATATCGCGGGCTATATGGAAGGCTATTGGGTCTCCGAGAAGCTCACGTTCGTATCGGGCGACACTGTTACACGCGGCTGGCAGGCAACCTTCGACCGTTATAAAAAGGGCTACGACACCCGCGAGAAGATGGGTGTGCTCACGTTTTCTGACCTAGAGATCACCGTTCTTTCAAAAGACGCCGCGATCGTCCTCGGTTCTTGGCATTTGAAACGCGCAAAAGACGAACCGCACGGCAAGTTCACCCTCGTTTTCCGAAAGTTCAAAGAAGGCTGGCGAATCACGCTCGATCATACGAGCTAACCGGCAGATAGGTGCATTTTCCGCCTCGTCGCATTACGATATAAGTCGTGAATATTCTCATCGTCCGTTTGAGCGCGATCGGCGATATCATCCATTCTCTTCCTGTGCTTGCCGCAATCAAACGGCATTTGCCGGAAGCACGTGTTTCTTGGGTCGCGGAACAGCGTTCCGCAGAGATCTTACGCGGTAATCCGCTGATCGACGACCTGATCGAGATCGATACACGCTCTTTCAAAGGCGGACGAACCATCGAGAATATTCTGATCGAAATGTCGCGCCAGGCACGCCTTATCCGCCGTTCAAAATACGATATCGCGATCGACCTCCAGGGCCTCATCAAATCTGCGGTCGTAGCCCAGGTCTCGGCAGCGAAAAAGCGCTGGGGATTTGACAAGAAGGGGCTGCGGGAGCCCGCCGGGCGTATCTTTTATACAGATACGGTGAAAACCGAGCCAAAGAGCCACGTGATCAGGAAGAACCTTGCATTAGCGGCCGCAGCCATCGGCTTTGACGCTTCATCTGCGGTCGAATTTCCGATCGCAACCAACGATGAACACCGGGCAGAAGCTGATGATCTTATCGCGAGAGCGGACGGCCGACCGTTTGTGATCTTGAACCCGGCCGGCGGATGGGTAACGAAATTGTGGCGTGCGGCCGATTTTGGAAAACTTGCTGATATGCTCGCCAACGAGCTTGCCCTGATGCCGATCGTCGTTACCGGTCCGAACGAGAGCGATCTTGCCGCTGTGGTTCGCGCGAACTCGCGGTCTAAACGAGTCATTTTTGCCGAACCGAGCCTAAAAGGCTTTTATAAGCTTGCGAAAAAGGCGACCGTCTATGTCGGCGGCGACACCGGTCCAACCCATCTCGCGATCGCCGCTGGGGCACCGATCGTCGGTATCTTCGGGCCGACAGAGTGGTGGCGGAACGGGAGTTTAATTCGGGATGATGTCTGTGTCGAACGCAACGATATCGACTGCCGCATAGATTGCCATCGGCGAACCTGCTCGAAGTGGATATGTATGGACATTCCGGTCGAAACGGTGTTTAACGCAGTAAAGAAGCGTATGCAGGCCTAAACAAAAGCAACGAATCGCGGCTCGATTGCGTCAATAAACATTGATACCAGTTGCGGCCGAATCCGTTATACTCATACTTGCTGTCATTCTAAAAATTCAGTCTCAGAGGAATATTCTTTTCGATGAACAAACCATTCGCGAGAGCGGCAAACCTCTTCCTTATCATATTTGCTGTGTGTAGTTTTGCCGCGGCACAGGAGCTTCCGACGGCGGAATCTTTTGTCGGCGAAAAGCTTCTTTTCGAAGGAAAGGTCAGCAAGATCATTCAGGGGATCGCCATCGCTGACGTCAAGTTCTCGTTCGACCGCGTCGGCGACAAGTTTCTGATCCGAGCCGACGCGAACTCAAAAGGAACTCTCGCCCGCCTTTTTCGCTTTTCGTTCCTTCAGAATTACGAAACTACGGTCGATCCGGCGACATTCAATGTGATCGCCACAAAGAAACACGACGTTCAGCGTGAAAGGATCCGCGACAGCATCGCCGATTTCAACTATGCAGAAAAGCGCGTAACATTCATCGAGAATGACCCGAACGAACCGACGCGCCCTCCGCGCCGTATCGCTTCTGACCTTTCGTCGCCAATGAACGACCTTTCCTCGGCCGCGTACCGCATCCGTATGATGCCGCTCAAGGTTGGAGACAAATTCAAGATCGACGTTAGTGATTCCGGCCTCATCTACTCGATCCCCGTAACGGTCGTTAAACGCGAAAAGCAAAAGACCGAGATCGGCAAAGTGTGGTGCTTCCGCATCGTTCCCGAGATTTTCGGTCCGAACCGTCTTATAGAGGGCGATGGAAGTATGACGATCTGGCTCGCCGACAACCCCCAGCGGACACCAGTCCGCGCGGTCGTAAAGTTCAAGTACGGCAAGTTCGACATACGCATACAAGACCCGAACGACGACTAAGATCTCCAAAAACCCGCACCTTTCTTGAATCTCGGCGTAAAGAACCGCATACTGTTTTATTGTTGTTCATATGCCGAAGAAAGCTGAAAAACCTACGTCTGAACTATCCGCAGTTAGCGCCGCCGATCCTTTTGAGTCCACGGTAGATGCCCCGGCACCTCCAAAAAAGGCCGCCACACCCCGTAAACCAAGGATCGCTAAGACCGCCGCGAAGACGGTAAAAGCGGAAGCCGCCTTCGCTGAAACTGCCGAAGAACCCGTCAAACAGGTCAGAAAGATCAAAGTCATAAAGGCGAAAGATAAGCCTGCGGCGTCCGTCCCGGAACCTGCAGAACCGATAAAAGGCATCGACGCGACGGCAAAACAACCGGTTCCAAAACCATCCGTTAAAGCGAAAGCCGTTAAGGCCATCCGACCAAAGGTTGCTAAACCAGCGGCCAAGACAAAAGGACGCTCTGTAAAGGCTCCGACGCCTGAAGTGCCTCCGGCAACGGCGGAGGTCGTAGTAGCACCCGCAGGAGCGGAAGTGATCGAGCGTTCGCGTGCGTTCAACATTCTTGCGGACGTGGAATTGCCCAAAACCCAAAGGCAGAATCGCGCAAGGCTCCTGATGCAGTCGCCTACGAAACTCTATTTCTATTGGTCGCTCAAGGAAGATCCGTGGCAACTGCTTCACAAGACATTCGGTGAGGCCGGCTCTGCAAGCTATATGCTTGTACTGAAGCTTAAGGATCTGGAGCGCGACGTCGAGGAGATACATCGAGTCGAGCGCGAGGGCAATTGGTGGTTCGAGGTTGAGCCGGACGGTAGATATACGGCGGAGATCGGGTTCTATTCGCCGAGCCGCCCATATTTCCGGATCGTCTATTCGAATGCCGTCGAAACTCCGCGCCGCGGCCCAAGCCCTATGCCAGCGAGGGATGCGGACTGGCGTATTTCCGCGAATAAATTCGCGCAGGTGCTCGACGTTTCCGGGTTCCAGCGTGATGCTTTCGATGTCGCGATGGTCGGCGATGACCATTTCGGCGCAATGGACCGAAGCGAACGAGCTCTTGCGGGTTTGGTCGGAAATTCGAATGGTTCATTCAACGGCATTTCTCACGATGATATTCGGTACGCATTGCTTTCTCTTGCTGCGGGCACGTCCCTTAGACGGCTTCGCGAACGCATTGGAAGTACACTGTTTAGCATCCTCGAAGCCAGCGCGTCGAAGATCGATCCGAACTCGGCACGCGGCGTACTCACTGAACATTTCGAGATCGACGATTCCGATTGGGCCGATGACGAACCGGAATTTACTTCGATCGGCGGCAGTCGCCTGAATTTTCCGAAACGCCTGCGTGCCCGACATGTACCCGCGTATTCGCCGAGATACAATCCGGTAAGTTCATTCGCACTTCGTTAGGCCGACACTGTATGCCGCTTGGATATTTCAGCCTGATCCTGCACGCGCACCTTCCATTTGTGCGGCATCCGGAATATCCTGAATTTCTAGAAGAAGATTGGCTCTACGAAGCGATCACTGAGGTCTATCTCCCGCTGATATTCATCTTTCAATCGCTGCACGATTCGGGGGCTAGCCCGCGGCTCGCGATGAATATCTCGCCGCCGCTTTGCGAAATGCTGGCGGACGAACTGCTTCAGACCCGTTATACCGCGCACCTCGAAAATCTGATCGAACTTGCTCGAAAGGAAGAAGTTCGTACGCGGAGCGAGGCCGCCGAATTCCACGATGTCGCTCAGATGTACGTCGAAAATCTCACGGCGTCTCACTCGTTGTGGAATGACCGCTACAAGCGAAATCTGCTTACCGCATTTCGGGAACTAAACGATGACGGCGTCATCGAGATCATCACTTGCGCCGCGACGCATGGCTTCCTGCCGCTCATCTCGACGCCCGAAGCAAAGAACGCCCAAATTGAGATCGCCGTCAAGAACTACCACAAGCATTTCGGCCGTCAGCCGCGCGGGATATGGCTTGCCGAGTGTGCATACGAGAACGGCGCGGAAGATCTTTTGAAGGCGAACGGTATCGAGTATTTCGTCTCCGATACACACGCGATCCTTTACGGGAGTCCTCGGCCGAAATACGGCGTTCATGCACCCGTCGTTTGCCCGAACGGCGTCGCGGTCTTCGCACGCGATGTCGATACGAGCCGTCAGGTTTGGTCAGCCGAAGCCGGTTATCCGGGTAACCAACTTTACCGTGAGTTCTATCGCGATATCGGTTGGGACGCGCCGCTCGAATATCTACTGCCGCATCTGCATTCTGACGGCGGACGGCGACACCTTGGTTTGAAGTATCACCGGATCTCTCCAAAAGGAACGCCGCAGGACCGAAAACTGCCGTACATTCCTTCGCTCGCGCGCCAACAGGCGTCCGACGACGCTTCGGATTTTATCGGCAAGCGGATCGAACAGGCGAATAAACTCCGCGAGACATTCGAGGGCCATCCGCCGCTTGTCGTCTCGCCCTACGATGCAGAACTTTACGGCCATTGGTGGTACGAAGGCCCGCAGTTCATCGACTTCTTTTTTAAGAAGATCCATTTCGACCAGAAGGATATCGAATGCATTACGCCGGGCGATTTTCTCGACTCCGGCCTGCCGATTCAGGTGCAGGAACCGATCGCATCGTCTTGGGGCGAAGCGGGCTATTACAAAGTTTGGCTGAACGAGGGAAATTCCTGGATGTACCCTTATCAGCACGACGCCGAGAGGCGTATGACCGCACTTGCAAATCGCTTCGGTGCCGACGCTTCCGAAGAGCAAACTCGGATCCTTGATCAAATGGCACGCGAACTTCTGCTCGCACAGTCGTCCGATTGGGCATTTCAGATCTATCAGGGAACAACCGTGCAATATTCGACGCGGCGTTTCGAATCGCACATACAACGATTCGGCCTGCTTGGCGATATGGTCGAATCCGGCAATGTCGATCGCGACCTTTTCGACGAGATAGCGGGCCGCGACAATATCTTCCAAGAGGTCGATTTTCGCGTTTATCGGACGCGATAAAGACCCTTTGGATCGCTCGTAGTAGGGTTTACTTGCCTTACGTATTTGCGGGCTATATCATTTTTTTAGATCGATAGGAGAAATTCATGACAGAAAATGGCGTGGAAATTGCGCCCGCAGATGGAAAACTTGGTATTTTGCTCGTCGGCCTCGGTGCTGTCAGCACAACGCTTATTGCCGGCGTCGAAGCCGTAAAGCGCGGCATCTCTCAGCCCGTCGGAAGCCTGACCCAATTGGGTACGATCCGGCTCGGCAAACGGACCGACGGAAAATCGCCGCTTATTAAGGATTTTGTTCCCCTCGCCTCGCTCGATGATATCGTCTTCGGTGCGTGGGATATTTTCACGGACAACGCGTTCGATTCGGCGACGAACGCCGGCGTGCTCGACCGAACCCTCCTTGACCAGATCGGCGAACCGCTCTCCGCCCTTTCGCCGATGCCTGCAGTTTTTGAACAGAAGTGGGTCAAACGTATACACGGCAACAACGTCAAGACCGGCAAATCGAAGATGGACCTTGCCGAGCAGTTGATCGCCGATATCTCACGCTTTAAGTCCGAAAAGAATTGCTCTAGGCTCGTTATGGTCTGGGCAGCATCGACCGAGATATATATCGAAGAATCGGACGTCCACAAATCGATCGAAGCTTTCGAAAAAGGCCTCTACGACAGCGACCCGAACATCGCTCCTTCTATGATCTACGCATACGCAGCGATCAAATCCGGTGTACCGTTCGCAAACGGAGCGCCGAACCTGACGGTCGATATTCCCGCGATCGTTCAGCTCGCCGAGCAGCATAGCGTCGCCATCTGCGGAAAGGATTTCAAGACAGGTCAGACGCTGATGAAGACCATCATTGCGCCCGGTCTGAAGGCCCGTATGCTCGGCCTAGACGGCTGGTACTCGACCAACATCCTCGGCAACCGCGACGGTGAAGTTCTCGATGATCCTGAGAATTTCAAGACCAAAGAGGAATCAAAACTCTCTGTCCTTGAACATATTCTCCAAACGGAGGTTTATCCAGATCTCTACGGAGATTTTTCCCACGTTGTCAGGATCAATTACTATCCGCCGCGAGGCGACAATAAAGAAGGCTGGGATAACATCGATATCTTCGGCTGGCTCGGTTATAAGATGCAGATCAAGATCGACTTTCTCTGCCGCGACTCGATACTCGCAGCGCCGCTCGCTCTAGACCTTGCGATCTTTATGGATCTTGCGCAGCGTTCGGGAATGAAAGGCATACAGGAATGGCTCTCGTTCTATTTCAAGGCACCGCAGACCGCTCCGGGCTTGTATCCCGAGCACGATCTCTTCATTCAGTTGATGAAGCTCAAAAACACGCTGCGGCATCTAAAGGGTGAAGATATGATCACGCACCTCGGCCTCGAATACTATGGATAGAGAGACACGCTCTATAGACACAGTCCTGCACTCTTTCCATAAAAATCGCGCGATGTGCTTGATTTGATTTCGGGTTGTATGTTAATTCTAAGAATGGAACGGGTCTTCATGCCTGTTCCATAAAACTCTTTTGATCACGCGGGATGCTTAGCCTACGTGAATCAGCCAACTAATTACAAATTGAAATCATCATTAGTGAGGACGAAAAACGTCTCGCTCAACTAGTGTAGTTAGATGAGTCTCCGTTAGGTCGAGACCTTTTCGGATCGTTATCACAGCTTAGGCATTTTGGAGTTACAGCAAATGAATAAGGAAGCAGCCAGAAAGAAAACCGCGGAGGAAAAGGGCATCTTACTCGACCCCGATCGAAAGAGTCCGAAAGCTGCGGACTTCGAAGATCGGCTCTCGCGCCTCATCGTCGGCCAGGAACGCGCCGTCAGGCGTATGAGCGGCCTTTTCCAGATATATCTCGCAGGCATGAATAATCCTTCGCGGCCGATCGGCACAATGCTTTTCCTCGGGCCGACGGGCTCTGGAAAGACTCGCGTCGTCGAAGCCGCAGCGGAGGTGCTCTTCAACGATCCGCACGCTGTCGTCAAGATCGATTGCGCTGAATTCCAGCATTCACACGAGATCGCAAAACTAATCGGTTCGCCTCCGGGATACCTCGGCCATCGCGAAACCTCGCCGATGCTTACTCAGGAGAATATTGACAAGGCTCATACCGAGGATAATAAACTCACGTTCATTCTCTTTGACGAGATCGAAAAAGCTTCCGATTCTCTATGGCAACTTCTGCTCGGCATTCTAGACAAGGCGACTTTGACGCTTGGCGATAACCGCCGCGTTGACTTTTCAAAGACGGTCGTTATCTTGACCTCGAATCTCGGCGCACGCGAGATGTCAGATATGATCTCAGGCGGCATCGGATTCGCCCCGACCAAGCAGGACAAGGCAAAAGAAGATAACGAGATCGACACAAAGATCTACCGCACGGCTCTCGAAGCTGCGAAGCGTAAATTCTCGCCCGAATTTATGAATCGCATCGACAAGGTCGTTGTATTCCGGAGTTTAAAGGAACACCACCTGCGTCAGATACTCGACATCGAGCTTGCCGCCGTGCAAGATCGGATCACAGAATCAGCGGGTACCAAATTCGTTTTCGAGTGTTCTGAGAAGGCAAAAGAATTTTTGCTGAACGAAGGCATCGATCTCAAATACGGAGCCCGCCATCTAAAGCGTGCCATCGAACGCTATCTCGTTTATCCGCTGTCGAACCTAGTTGCGACCGAGCAAGTCGAGACCGGCGATCTGGTCCTTGTTGATTTTGATGAGGAGAAGGCGTTGCTCATCTTCACGAAACAATCGGGCAAGATGATCATCGCTGAACCTGAGGAAGAACGCGAAACTGACCTCCGACCGCTCGTTAGTGCGGATGGCGTTGGAGTGCCACTGCCTTCCGTGGCGGCCGCGCCGCAGATGAGCCGGTCGAAGGACGGCGAAGACTCGGAAGAGGGCTAGACACTTCGAAATTATATCTCCAACCAGGCAATTGGCGACTCGACGGCGAGTCGCCCTTTTTTAGCCTCGTTCTTAGATATACGGTAACGCGTATATATTGAAATCGTAATGTTCCTTCCTCAGATCCGGTCCAATGCTTGGTGAATATCCGCCCAAATATCCTCGACATCTTCAACGCCGACTGAAAAGCGGATGAGACCCTCGCCGATGCCGGCTGCCCTTCGCTCCTCGGGTGAAAGCGTAGCGTGCGTCATCGAAGCGGAGTGCTGCACGATCGACTCTACGCCGCCGAGCGATGTCGCTAAAGCACACAAACGCACGGAATTAACAAACGCTTGACCGCGCTCTTTAGTCCCGAGATCGAATGAGATCATCCCGCCAAATCCACCCTCCATCTGGCTCTTCGCGATATCATGGTTGTGGTGTCCGATCAGCCCAGGATAATACACCTTATCAACCCGTCCATCGGATGCCAACATATTCGCTAACGCATATGCGTTTGAATTATGCCTGTCCATTCGCAAGGCGAGCGTCTTTATCCCTCGAAGGGCAAGCCACGCAACCTGCGGGGCAATATTTCCGCCGAATAACTTTGCTCCCTTCTGGCGGGCTCTCTCTATCAGATCCGCTCGCCCTGCCAAAAGTCCGGCGGTCAGGTCGCTGTGGCCGCCGAGATATTTTGTGGCGCTGTGTACTACGAGGTCTATACCAAATTCAGTTGGACGCTGATTGAATGGCGTTGCGAAGGTATTGTCTGCGAGCGTAATAATTCCGAGGGCCTTCGCGACCATTGCGGTCGACCGCAGATCGGTGATCTGCAGAAGCGGATTCGAGGGCGACTCAATAAGGAACATTCTTGTCTTGTCCGTTGCCGCATCGGCGTATGCATCAACGTCAAAAGCATCCACGAAGATCGTCTCGACACCGAATTCCGACTCAATGAACCTTAAGAAATGCTGCGTCGTCGAATAACCGGAGCGCGGAGCGACGATGTTCTCACCTGTCTTGACCGTTGTTAGTATCGCCGCCGAGATCGCCGCCATTCCCGACGCAAAGCTAAGTCCGGCTTCCGCATTTTCTAGTTCAGCGATCGCTCCTTCCAAGGCGGCCGTTGTCGGATTGCCGATCCGTCCATAGTAAAAGCCCGGCGTGATCTCGTTGTGTATCGCTGCGGCTTCATCCGCGTTCGCAAACGCATAGATAGATGCGTTATACACCGGCACGGACAGAGCGCCGTGATTCTCGCCGCGATCCATTCCGGCATGCACTGACTTCGTAAATATTGAGCTATTTTTCATAAACTGATCCTAGTTGCATTTACATATATGCGTAGAGTAATATGTATGTGAACGGAGGCTCAACGCCAATGATAAACGACGACGACGATTTCCTTTGCTCGCTTTTCCTAAGCCTTTCGGACCCGACACGCCTAAAGCTTCTTCGCCTATTGGCAACCGAGGAGCGATCCGTGGGCAACTTGGCTGCGAATCTCGGCGAAAGCCAGCCCAAAGTTTCCCGGCACCTCGCTTTCCTTCGCGACCACGATGTTGTAACGACCCGCCGCGAAGGGAAGCACGTCTATTACCGGATATGCGAGAAACCCGGAACGACGGGTTTGGTCCTTTCGGCGATATTCGACCGGCGCCGTTTCCAGGACAGTCTCAATGAACAGGCTCGACCGGTCGAACATATACGCCCAGTCATATGCATAGAAGATCCCGACCTGCCTGTCTATTTGCTCTAGTTTTCAGCTATTTCGCGAGGTGCGAGTCGATAGCAGGCAAGAAACTCCTGATTGCCCTCTGCCCCAAGTATCGGAGACGGCATCACGCCGACGGGTCGAAGCCCAAGGCATTCCGCACACGCATTGACCTCTTTTACGACACGTTCGTGCTTGAATGCTTCCCGCACGATCCCGCCTTTCCCTACCTCACCTCTGCCAACCTCAAACTGCGGCTTTACGAGCACCACCGCCCATCCGTCCGCCTTCAGCAGCTTTGCGAAGACCGGGAGTATCTTCGTCGCAGAAATGAACGATACGTCCATAACGATAAGATCGAACGCCGTTCCGCCGACATCGGCGAGAACCAGCCTGCGCGCATTGGTATTCTCGTAGGCTGTGACGCGTTCGTCGCTGCGAAGGCGCCAATCCAATTGATTCGTTCCGCTGTCCACGGCGATGACCCTTAGCGCGCCATTCTGCAAGAGGCAATCCGTAAATCCGCCGGTCGATGAGCCGATGTCCAGACAATGGAATCCGGTCGGATCTATCGAAAAATACTGAAGCGCGGCTTCGAGCTTTAGGCCGCCGCGGCCGACATAACGAGCGACCGCACCATCTTTGAGGCGGATCGCCGAGTCATTTGCGACCTTTTCAGAAGGCTTTTCGACCCTGCGTTCATTTACGAGCACAACGCCGGCCATAACGAGCGCTTGAGCCTTTGACCGCGAATCCGCAAGGCCGCGGCAGGTAAGCAGAATGTCGATCCTTTCCTTCGGCATTTAGAGCGATATCTAGAGCTTCATTCTACCCTAACTTTCCTATCAGGCGAGGTGTCGTGATAACTTTGAGTCAAGGAAGATGGATCGCTCACCCAAGGCATTTATTCGTTACGCGTGGTTCACGCTCGGCTATAACATTCTCGTTATCTTGTGGGGCGTGTTTTTACGTGCCTCGAAATCCGGCGACGGCTGCGGCCAGCATTGGCTTACCTGCAACGGCGAGGTGTTGCCGAGTGCCCCTGAACTCAAGGCCGTAATTGAATTTTCGCATCGAATAATGAGTGCGGTTGACGGCGCCGTGGTATTCGTACTCCTTGCATGGGCCTTTATGCTTTGGAGAGGCCATCGAACCGAGCAATCGCGTTCGACGCTCTTGTTTGCGGCCGGCGGAATGTTCTTCGTGATAACGGAGGCATTGGTCGGGGCCGGTCTCGTTCTCACCGGCAATACGGCGGAGAATTTGACCGCGGCGCGGCCCTTCTGGATGGCGGGGCATTTGATCAATACGTTCATTCTGCTCGGCCTTTTGACCCTTGTTGCTAGGCGCGCCTCCGGAGGAACATCGCTCACCTTCAATATCGGAAGAAAGCCTCTTTTGATGCTCGCCCTTTGTCTTCTCGGGATCCTCATCGTCGGCACGAGCGGATCTGTCGCCGCACTGGCAAATATGCTCTTTCCGAGCAACAGTCTGCTTGGCGGTCTCGAACAGGATTTCTCGTCCGACTCGAATATTCTTGTTCTGCTGCGGCCCATTCACCCGCTGATCTCGATCGGGACTATTATTTTCCTCATTTTCGCGGCCGACTGGCTTAAGCGAAACTTTGCAGGCGATGCGAATGTCGTCCGCTGGGCGAAGGCACTATCATGGCTCGCTATCGTTCAGTTCTTTTTCGGGGCGGCAACGTTATTGACCCATATGCCGATGCTTATGCAGATCGGGCATCTCCTTCTTGCGGATCTTATATGGATATGTTTCGTGATGCTCGCCGCAAACACTTTGTCGCCGCAACGCGTTAAGCTAAAATCTGCAACAAGGGCCTTTGAAGCGACGTAAAGCATTGTTGCGTGGGTCTCTAAGGGAATTCCTTGATCTTTTATGCAGAGGCGGATACTGATAATCGACGATCACGACGACCTTGCAAGCGCACTCGGCGAGGTCTTTTCGCACGTTGGGCATGAGGTCCGGGTTCTTGAAAGTCGAGATGAAGCCATAAGCCTCGGCAACCTTGATAGTTTTGACGTCGTTATTTCGGACCTTGATGTCGAGGCGGCCGCCGACCTTGCTCCATGCGAAGGTATGGATACCTGCCTGCCGCACATCTCGCAGGTGGACGACCATGACAAGCTAAAGGCCTTCAAACTTTGTGCAGCGATGTATCGGCAGGAAGGGTTCGTAGAGGAAGAGCTTCGCCAGATCGTCGCAACAGTTCTCGACTACAAGATCCGATTCATTGATAAAGACGATGAGGTCCAACACCTCATCGAGCATATTGAATTCGAACTGCCGAGCGTGATCTCGCTGATGCATATCGTCCTCGAATACTTGATGAAGCGCGTCGAGATGCTCGGTGTTGTTAAGCCGGAGCAATCGAATCTTTTTGTAGCTCTCGACGAGGCTTTCGTTAACGCCGTAAAGCACGGGAACAAATTCGACACGACAAAGACCGTACGGATCGTTGCTGAGATCTCGCCGCTTGAGGCGAAATTCACGATAGAGGACCAAGGCGACGGCTTTGACGTGAACTCGATCCCGGATCCTCTCGATCCCGAAAATCTCTTCAAAACCAGCGGCCGCGGCGTACTTTTCATTTACAACATAATGGACGAGGTCAAATACAACGACCGCGGCAACCGCCTAACGATGGTAAAACGCACCGACATGCCAACGACCAACTAGTTACGCTCGGCGGCCCGTCGGATTGGCCGTAACCCGCGCGGACAGTGTGGACTTGGGGCGTCGAACGGGCACAAAGTGCATGGCACGTTGCTGTTACAATGACATTATTGTGCTAATATGTCACTTATGAGGTTCGTGCCATGATAGTGAGAACAAAGGTAACGCAAGGCGGACGCATCGTAATACCTGCTGGCATACGCAAGCGGCTTGGAATTAAGGTCGGAGAATCGGTAACGCTCGAAGACAATGGCTCGACTGTAACCATCTCCTCCAGCTCTGCAGCGTTGCGATGGTTACAGGAAAGCCTAAAAGGAACGCTTCCCGAGGGCGTGTCGCTCGCCGATGAACTGATCGCGGAAAGGCTGAAAGAGGCCGCGAGTGAATAAATTGGTCATCGACTCATCCGCAATTCTCGCGCTGATCTTTCGAGAGAAAGGATCAGAAGCCATCGCACCGTTGCTGCCGGGTTCGCTTATGAGCGCGGTTAATGTTGCCGAAGTCTTCTCGAAGCTTTCCGAGAAGGGTTTGTTGACTGATGAGCGTGTGTCCAATTTCTACAAACTCGAACTTAACATCACAGATTTCGATACGGAACAGAGCCGAAAGGCGGCTGAATTGAGAGGTTTGACAATGCATCTTGGGCTTTCGCTCGGTGACCGATGCTGTCTGGCATTGGCGATCCTTCAAAACGCAACAGCCATCACGACCGACCGCACCTGGGAAGCGTTTGAGCTTTGTCCTGTACGAATGATCGATAGAGGTTCCGCGCTAGCCATACCCACTTTACGATGAAAGTCACTATCGCTCAGATCAATACTACGAATGGCGATGTCGCCGGCAACACCGCGAAGATCATCGCTGCGATCGAGAAGGCGAGAACTCAAGGCTCAGATCTCGTGGTATTTCCAGAGGTCGCCACGCACGGTTACACGTCGCAGGATTGGTTCCAAGATCGCGACATTGTGGATCAGGTCGGCGAACCGCTTGCCGCAATCATCCCAGCGACAATAGGCATAACGGCGATCGTGGGCACCGTTCGAAAAAATGACAACAACGACGGACGACGACTCTTTAACTCAGCGGCCGTGATCTCGAACGGCGAACTGCTTGGGTTCGCCGACAAATCGCTCTTGCCCGAGTACGACGTGTTTGACGACCCGCGTTGGTTCGAGCCCGCGGCGGCCGGTACGCACAGGCTCTTCGAGATCGCGGGCAAAAAGGTCGGCGTTGTAGTTTGCGAAGACTTTTGGAATGATAAGACATTCTGGAAAGACCGGCTTTATGAGACCGATCCGACCGACGAGGTCATCTCGCTCGGTGCGGAAGTTCTCGTTTCGATAAACGCATCGCCATACAACAAGGGCAAAATTCGGCTCCGGTGCGATATGGTCGCGCACCGCGCGAAATTGCAAAAGATCCCGATCGTGTTCGTGAATCTCGTCGGCGGCAACGACGGCATCGTCTTTGACGGCGCAAGCCTCATTGCAGACGAGGAAGGCGATATCATCCTACAGGCTCCGGCGTTCGAGGAATTTGTTGAAACGGTCGAGCTCGATGTTCGCAAACCCGACGCACGCGGCATCACCGGCGGCGAGACAGCCTCGATACACCGTGCGTTAGTGTTGGGAATACGCGATTACGCTCACAAGAATGGCTTTGAAAGGGCCGTCCTCGGCCTCTCGGGCGGTATGGATTCGGCGCTCGTCGCGGCACTCGCGACAGAAGCTCTCGGCCCCGATAACGTGCTTTGCGTGATGATGCCGTCGCCGTATTCCTCGGAAGGCAGCATTACGGACAGCGTTGATCTCATCGCGAATTTGGGCTGCGAATCTCGAACGGAACCGATCTCTGACAGCTTTGAACAGCTTGCGAGACAACTTCATCTCGATAAGCCCACGCGCGGAGGCGAATCGCTCGCTGCCGAAAATATGCAGTCGCGACTTCGCGGACTAATCCTGATGGCGATCTCGAATTCGGAGAAGCGTCTGCTACTCTCGACCGGCAACAAGAGCGAACTTGCCGTCGGCTACTGCACGCTTTACGGCGACACGAATGGCGGTCTGGCCGTGCTTGGCGATGTGTTAAAGACAGAAGTTTGGGCGATCGCACGCGAACTGAACGAGCGTGCCGGTCGCGAGATCATCCCGACCCGCATCATAGAGAAACCGCCTTCGGCCGAGCTTGCTCCGAACCAAAAGGACGAAGACAGTCTCCCGCCGTATCCCGTAATGGACCCGATCCTCGAGATGTATTTCGAGCAAAAGGCTTCGCCCGAGGTGATCGTTGCCGCAGGCCACGACCGCGAACGCGTCTATTGGATCCTCAACAAGGTCGAGCATCCTGCGAACGAATTCAAACGGCAGCAGCTTCCGCCGACGATCATCGTCTCAAAGAATGCCATCGGCGTCGGTCGTCGCCGGCCAATTACGCATAAATATCGTCGAAGTCTCGCGTAACTGCGATAATATCGTGTAAATGAAGTTGATCTTCGAATGGGACCTCAATAAGGCGAAATCGAATCTTCGAAAACACCACGTTAATTTGGTGAGGCCAAAATGACTTTTCAGATCCTTCGCTTTATACGCTCAAAGACGACTCGCACTCGGAAAACGAAGATAGGTATATAAGCATAGGGGCTACTTCAAGGAATGGGATATTGCTGGCTGCACGAGATTCGAGATCAAGTAGAAAATTTCCTGCAAGAAACTCAAAAGGACTCCGTTCATTTAGACATAAGGCCGACGGCTTTTTACTAAATGCAACGGAGTTTTTTTATGAGAAAATTCAACAACCCGCTTGAGAATGTTCGTATTGCGAGCCCATGTTCGGCCGATTGGGAGCAGATGTTCGGCGACGAGCGAAAGCGATTTTGCGGCGACTGTAAGCTCAATGTTTACAATCTTTCCGCGATGTCCCGCACCGAAGCTGAAAATTTTTTGACGGCCGCGGAAGGCCGCGTGTGCGTGCGCTATTTTGCACGGACTGACGGGACCGTGATCACACAGGATTGCCCTGTCGGCTGGGAAAAATTCAAGCGACGGACACGTCGAATGGCGACCGCAATGGCATCGCTGATTGCGACGCTCCTGGCAGGGCTTTTCGCGGTAAGCGTCTTTTCGCGGCGTACGAATGCGGTCGTCGGCGAAATGATCCCCTACGCAACGCCAACACCGCGACCAAGAACAACACCGACTCCGCCGCCATTGATGGGAGCTATTAGGCCGAACACCGACCATTCCGACCGACCGACAATGGGAAAGATCTCCGTGAGAGGTAAAGAGTCGAACTAGGACGTCATTTAACGAAGTAGCCTTGTCTCGCACGCAAACTTCGTCCGGAGGGCTGTGTCAGAGTGACGTTCAGCTTGACGAAACTTCCCTGTGGAAATTCGGCATCCGAATAGAACTGCACAAGATATTGGGATCTAAGCTCGTTCGTGAGCTGCGTAAAGATTCGATCAAGGGCCTGTGCGTTTCGCTTCATATTCAAGCCGTTGGCGAGCTCGTCCTTTGTGTCGATCGGCTGGAATTTCGGCAGGAAGGCCGTGCCGCCCGTGTCCTCCGCAAATCGAGCCATATTCTCCTGCCCGAATATGCTGATCGTGTTCAGTTGATACGAACTACCCGCCGGGTTTATCGAATAAAACACGGTGTCAGCGTCCTGCAGGAGCTTCAAGACACGTGCACGCTCTCTTTTTGCGGCGTTGTCACGCGCATCGGCAGTCATTTTTCGAAGCGTTTTCGAATCGATCTTGTCGATCTTGCTTCCGATAGTGCGGTAAAGGTCTTGGATCGATCTTGCGATGCGGTCGCTGTTCGTATCCTCGCCGTCCGAGATCACGACGACTACGCGGCGAGAAGTTTCGGGGGCATTTCGCTTTAGATAATCGACCGCAGCCGCTACCGTGTCGTAAAACGCTGTGTATTGCTTCGTCGGCTGTATGGATTTGACCGCCGCTGCGGAAGCCGCCGCTGAATCGCGACCGTGGATCATCAGAGGCTCATCGCCTATCGAGAACACGGCTGCGCGATCCTCCGGCCGCATTACTTGCTCGAGGAACTTTGCTGCCGTCTCCTGCTGGAACTTGTACATCGGGCTGGTCGTCGCTGAAACGTCGAAAAGCAACGCGATCTCGAGCGGCACTTGATCTGCCGAACTCACGGCTTCGACCGTCTGTATTTTGCCGGCTTCGAGGACCCTAAAACTTGTCTTGTCGAGTCCTTGCACGGGATTTCCTAATGCGTCCGTAACTGCCGCAGGAATGACGATCAGGCGAGATTCGACCTTGATGACCTCGCCGTCATCGTTTGGCGGCGGTGTCGGCGCCGCTTTCGGCTGTGTAGTTTGAGCAAAAGCTCCGGCGCCCGACGCTAGGAGCAATAACGAGAGAGCAAAAAATACGCGCTGCCAGTTCGATCTCATTTTTATTGTAGAACTATTTTTGGAGAGAAAAAGAATGGCGTTGAGCTAGGGTCGAGTGAGATTCTTGATCTCGGCCCAATGCGTCAACGCCGTTGCTTGTGAACGAAGTTTATTCGTTGTCAGGGTTCGGCGAATCGACCGGCGTCGATTTGACCTCAACGTTCGTATTGAGCCCGCGGCTGACAAGGAGTTTCACCTCGACGCGTCGATTCTGCTCGCGACCCTCGCGAGTGGCATTGTCGGCAACTGCCTGCAGTTCGCCAAAACCATACGACGTGCCGATGCGTCGGAGCGGAACATTACCGTTCTCGACCAAATAATCGATCACAGCCTGCGCTCGACGCTGGCTCAATGCCTTGTTCTTTGCCGTGCTTCCGTCCGAAGACGCAAAGCCTGTAACCTCGATGGTGTAGCCTTTCAGGCCGCGTGCCGCGTTGGCGACTTCATCAAGCGCAGCCTTGCCCTCCGGCGAGAGATTCGAGCTGTTGACCTTAAAGTTGACCGTTGCCGTGGACTGAACAACATAATCGTCGAGATCCGTGATGCGCTTGTTCGTGGCGTTTACGCCCGCGACAGCGGCGTCAGCGGTTTCCTGTGCGGCCTTCGCACCGCCTTTAGCCGCGTTCGAGATGGCCATCAGCTCGTCGATCTGCCCTGAAAGGCGCTGTGCGTTCTGCTCGGTCGCCGTGATGCGGTCCTCGGCGGGCGAAACGCGTGCGTCGATCGATTGAGCCGTCATCAGATTGCTCTTATCAAAGCGAACCTTGCTTGCGGCCAATGCGCCGGAACCGTCGCCCACGCCTTCGACCTTGAGATTCAGGCCGCGTACAAGCGCCGATGACGGGAATCGGTCCCCGCCCCAAAAGCTATTATTCTTAATGCTGGTATTCGGCGAGACGACGACGCGTGTGTTAACGCCAACAGCATCGCGAACGATGAACGAATTGTCATCTTCCATCTGAACGATCACGCCCTTGATCTCGTACTTTTGTCCGCTTGCAAGGTTCCGTGTCTGCGCTTCCTGCGCGAAAACGATCCCGACGCCTGCGAACGCCAACAAAAGGCTTGTTGCAAAAAATTTCTTTAACATTAATTACTCCTCCAGTTCCCTATCCTTAAAATTACTAAGGGGAGTTGACGGCTTTGACGCCCTATCCCTCTTGCCGGGTTGTAAAAAGATCCCGGTCGTATTCAAAAAAGCTAAGGGCAAATCCCGCTAACGACGTAAAACCCGCGTTAAACACAGAATATACCACTATTTTTTCGACCGACTCAATCTTTTTTTTCCAAGATCTCTATATAGAAAACTCGGCATTTTCGAGATAGCTCTTAAGGTAGGAGAGAAACTTCTCTGCGTCGGCACCATCTACGATACGATGGTCATAGGTGAGCGCAAAGTATGCCATATTACGTATAGCGATAAAATCTTCGCCATCCGCAGAAGTCATTACTTTTGTGCGTTTTTCGATGGTTCCGACACAAAGTATCGCAACCTGCGGTTGATTGATGATCGGCGTGCCGAAAAGCCCGCCGAATACGCCGGGATTCGTGATGGTGAATGTCCCGCCTTGAACCTCGTCCGGACTAAGTTTCTTGCTGCGAGCGCGGTCGGCAAGATCGTTCGCCGTAACCGCAAGTTCAGCAAGCGAAAGATTGCCCGCACCCTTTATTACAGGCACGATCAGGCCCCAATCGAGAGCAACGGCCATCCCGATGTTGATATCGCCCTTGTAGATGATCTCGTCGCCGCTGACCTGGGAATTTACGATGCGGTGCTCGCGTATGGCAGCGACCACAGCGTCGAAGATGAACGGCATAAATGTCAGCTTCGTGCCGTGCTTCGCTTGGAATTCCGCTTGATGGGCCTTGCGGAATTTTGCGACGTTCGTCATATCGATCTCGTAAACGCTCGTAACATGTGCCGAGGTCTGCTTCGAGAATGTCATATGCTCGGCGATCTTCTTGCGCATCACCGACATTTTCTCAACACGGTCGTCCATCGAGAGCGGAGCTGAGGCCGGCGTAAATGTAGGAGCCGTAGCCGGAACTGAACTTTTTGCGGCAGAAAGCGCCAGCTTTGACGGAAATGCGGAGGCGCCCTTTACGAGCAGATCCTCGGGGTGCAGTGCCGCACCGGTCTCGATAAAGCTCAAAATGTCGTTCTTTGTAACGCGACCGCTGACGCCGCTGCCCGGGATCCGAGTGATATCGACGCCGTGCTCTCTAGCGATATTCCGCACGAGCGGGCTAGATTTCGCCCGCCGAAGCTCATCGATCGAGCCGCCGCCGGCGGTCGCAGCCGCAGCGACAGGAGCAACCGGTATCGGTGCCGCAGCAGGTGGAGTTTTCGGCGCTTTTACCTCTGCTTTCGGGGCAGGTTCGGGAGCAGTCGCGGGTGCACCTGACGAGCTTCCAACCGTCGCCAGAACCGAGCCGACCTCGACCGTCTCGCCCTCCTGTACATTTATCGCCAACACCTTACCCGCTGCCGGTGAAGGCACCTCCGCATCGACCTTGTCGGTAGAGATCTCAAGCAGAGCTTCGTCCTTCTCGATGGTGTCGCCGACGGCCTTAAGCCATTTAGATACAGTGCCTTCCGTGATCGATTCGCCCATCTGCGGCATCACGACATCGACCGAAGGGCCGCCCGCCGAAGGTGTCGAAACGGTCGGTGCCGGAGTCGCGCCTTCCGCCACCTTTTCGACGACCGGAGCCGCCTGTACGGCAACTGCGGGCTCGGAAGCGGCGTTCGGCGTCGAAGCGCCTTCTTCGCCTTCCTGACCGACGACCGCGAGGGCCGTACCGACCTCGACCGTTTCCCCTTCCGGAACATTGATCGCGAGTAAAATTCCCGCCGCAGGGCTCGGAACCTCGGCATCGACCTTGTCGGTCGATATCTCAAGGATCGCCTCGTCCTTATCGATCTTGTCGCCGACTTTCTTCAGCCAGCGCGAAACAGTGCCTTCGGTGATCGACTCGCCCATCTGGGGCATTATGACTTCAATGCTCATATGAAATAATTCCAGCAGATACTCAAATAGTTAGAATACAAAACTTTTCAAAAGTTACGAAGCAGTCAGCGCCACCTGATGGCCAATCCGCAGGCGCCCACCCGACCGCAGACGCCCTCGTCCGCAGTTCCCGTGTCCGTTTTGTGCATTTTGTGCATTTTGTCCGTTTTGTCCGTTTTGTCCGTTTTGTGAATTTTGTGTCGTTTTGTGCAATTTGATACAAAACGTGAAAAACGTGCTTCAAATGTGCGCAGGTGATTCGGTAAGCTTGTTGATGGTTGGTTGATCTTTGAAAATTTAATAGAGAGTTTGCCGACGAGTCAATTGCGGTTGTCCTAGCTTCATTGGTGCGTGTCTCCGGTTCAGTCCCTATTGTCTCCCGTCTCCTGTCTTCTGTCTCCCGTCTTCT
>Ga0138256_10000510_pt1 | contig 42513 bp, 41 predicted proteins | sample KNB2016incub_MG_FD_105486 | JGI IMG/M metagenome (GOLD analysis project Ga0138256, IMG submission 105486) | Active sludge microbial communities from wastewater in Klosterneuburg, Austria - KNB2014incub_MG | ecosystem: Engineered > WWTP > Activated sludge > Unclassified | place: Austria... | reverse complement strand
TGCCGCCGCGGCGCACGATCTGCGTCTTGGTGGCGCCGCGATCAGAGTTCAGGCGCGGCAGACCGGAAGTAAATTCCTCGAGGTCGTAATCTTCGGGCTGACGGATGTCGGGATTGTTCTGGGCGGGCAACGCTTCGGGCATCGGCTGGGCGCTGCTGAAATCGACGGTCACGACATCCGGGTAGGTGAACATGGAATTCGAGGCGATGTCCCATGCCGCACCGGGGACGACACCGTTCACGACATTCAGAGGCGCGTGATCGGACAGAACGGGTTCGATTATAACCTTGCGGCGGCGGTTCTGCGGCGCGAGGCAGTCGACGACGAGATCCTGCCGCGACTTGGTGATGTTCATGGTCTGCGGCGGGAAGAATTTATAGCGCAGGCCATCGACATACATATAGCAGACAACGTCCTCGGCCCCCGGCGTGACGACGGTGATGTCCTGGATTTGTTTATCCAGCGTGTAGGCGCAGGATGAAAGACAGGCAACTGTGCCGAGAAGCAGAAATCTTTTGAACATGAATAAGGGCCTGGACTGGCGGGGAATCGCAGAAACAACAGCCTTTAATGTACCTAAATTTCAATGGCTAAGCAATTCGGGGCATAAAAGCTTGCAAAAATATTATGTATTACGTTAAATGCGCACTTCTGATGAGGAAATCAATTGAGTCTGAGTAACACCATCAAAGCGCACTCCGAGAATATCGCAGGGGCTGTGAGCCTGCTGAGCAGCTCGTCCCTCGTCTTTACTGGCGATGCCCAGAATATGGGAGCAGCTGCCATTTTTACAGCAGCGGAATTAACGCTCGCGCGTTTCGGTCACAAGGTGGAAGGTTACGCAGCCGGCGCCATCTTGTTCGCAGCGGGCGATCTGACGCTCGCTTTCTCAAACAGTGTTCAAAGCGGTTCGGCCCTGCAGATGACTTTGCTGGCCATGACGGCAGCATGGGGCGTGGGGGCCTTACGTTATCCTTTCGAACGCACCGCCAAAGCAATGGATTCTCCGGGATTACAAAAAATTGCGGATACCCTGCCCGCTATATGCGGAACGGCAAATCTTGCTTTACGGGTGCCGGGGATTTTTTCAGCGATTGATTCAAAAAAATATATTATCGCGGGCGCGATCACAGGCTGGGCTGTTGCTGATGTTCTTGCCGGGCGTCTGCAGGAAAAAACCGGGGCAGCCTATCACTGGGTAAAAAATAAACTCTCCCCGAGCGGACCTTAAGCGACCGACTTCAGCCCTTTGCGCTGCGAATCTTCAGTATTGCCGCTGATTTTGAAGTCGAGTTCGTCACCTTTGACGCTGACATTGATTCTCGAACCGGGCGATGCTTCGCCGTTCAGAATCATCCCGGCGAGTCGGTTCTGGAGGTGAGTCTGGATGACGCGCTTGAGCGGCCTTGCGCCGTAGGCAGGGTCATAGCCTTTGTCGCCCAGCCATGTTTTCGCCTTGTCGTCGATCTGCAGGCTGATGCCGCGCGAGGCGAGAAGATCGTGGAGGTAATCGAGCTGGATGGAGACGATTCCCGTCATCTGGGCGCGGCCAAGGCGTTTGAACAATAAAATTTCATCGAGGCGGTTCAGGAATTCAGGGCGGAAGGCCTTGCGCACGATGTCCATGACTTCCTCACGCACATCGCCGGTGCTTAAATTTTCCGGGAGGTTCACGAGAAGCTCGGCACCGAGATTCGAGGTCATGATGAGAATCGTGTTCGAGAAATCGACGGTGCGGCCTTGACCGTCGGTGAGTCTTCCATCATCGAGAACCTGAAGCAAAATGTTGAATACATCCGGATGCGCCTTCTCGATTTCGTCAAACAGGATGCCCTGGTACGGACGGCGGCGGACGGCTTCGGTGAGCGAGCCACCCTCCTCATAGCCGACATAGCCCGGCGGCGCGCCGATCATGCGCGAGACGGAATGTTTTTCCATGTACTCGGACATGTCGAGACGCACCATCGCTGAATCGTCATCGAACAGGAAGGCGGCGAGCGCTTTAGTAAGTTCCGTTTTGCCAACACCCGTGGGGCCAAGGAACAGGAACGAGCCCATGGGGCGGCGCGGGTCCTGCAGCCCTGCCCGCGCGCGGCGGATGGCATCGGAGACAGCCTTAACGGCATCGTCCTGGCCGACGACGCGTTGAATCAATTTGTCTTCCATATGGATGAGTTTTTCGCGCTCGCCTTCCAGCATCTTGTCGACCGGGATGCCGGTCCAGCGTGAGACGATGGAAGCGATGTCGTCCTCGGTGACTTCCTCGTTGATCAGGCTGGAGCTTTTGGCGGCGGGAATCTTGGCGAGTTTTTTCTCAAGCTCGGGGATCATGCCGTATTTGATTTCGGAGGCGCGCTCCCAGTTGCCCTCGCGCTCGGCGCGCTCTAACTCGATGCGGGCCTTGTCCAGGGCTTCTGTAAACTTCTGGCCGGCGCCCATTTTGTCCTTCTCTGCCTTCCACTGGCCGGTGAGGTCGGCGGATTTGGCTTCGAGCGTTTTGAGCTCCTCTTCCAGTTTCTTGAGGCGCTCTTTCGAAGCTTTGTCAGATTCCTTTTTCAACGCCTCGCGCTCGATCTTGAGCTGGATGATGCGGCGGTCTAACTCGTCGATTTCTTCGGGTTTAGAGTCGGCCTGCATGCGGATGCGGCTGGCAGCTTCGTCGACGAGGTCAATGGCCTTGTCGGGCAGGAAGCGGTCGGTAATGTATCTTTGCGACAATGTAGCGGCTGCAACGATGGCGTTATCCGTAATGCGCACGCCGTGATGGACTTCGTATTTTTCCTTGAGGCCACGGAGGATGGAGATCGTGTCCTCGACCGTCGGCTCGGAAACAAAGACCGGCTGGAAGCGGCGAGCGAGCGCGGCGTCTTTCTCGATGTGTTTTCTATATTCATTAAGCGTCGTCGCGCCGACCATATGGAGTTCGCCCCGGGCTAACGCGGGCTTGAGCATGTTCCCGGCATCCATGGAGCCTTCGGCCTTGCCTGCGCCGACCAGCGTGTGAAGCTCATCGAGAAAAAGTATTATTTCCCCGCTATTTGCCTTGATTTCATCAAGTACTGATTTAAGACGTTCCTCGAACTCGCCCCTGAACTTGGACCCGGCGAGCAATGCGCCGAGATCGAGGGCCATGAGCCGCTTGCCTTTGAGGCTTTCAGGTACATCGCCATTTACAATACGCTGCGCAAGCCCTTCAATGATCGCGGTTTTCCCGACGCCGGGCTCGCCGATTAAAACGGGGTTGTTCTTGGTGCGGCGGGAGAGCACCTGAACCGCGCGGCGGATTTCCTCGTCGCGGCCAATGATGGGATCTAACTTACCGTCTCTGGCGGCCTGGGTGATGTCCTGGGCATATTTTTGCAAGGCCTCGAAATTGTCCTCCGACCCGGCTGTATCAGCCGTACGCCCCTTGCGGACCTCGTTGATCGATTTGTTTAGGGCGCTGTCATTCAGGCCGGCTTCTTCCAGATAACCGCCGATATCGTTCTTTTTGGCCATCAGCATGGATTGGAGCACGCGCTCGGCGGTGACATACTTATCGCCTGATTTTTCAGCCATCATCAATGCGTTATCAAGTATTCTTGCGAGATCGGTTGAGAAGCGCAGCATGCCCGCCCCGGGGCCGTCCACGACGGGTATTTTGGTCAAAGCGACCTCAATATCGCGCTTTAAGCGCCCGGAATCGCCTCCGGCGACCTGAATCAGGCGCTGAATGGCCCCATCTTCGTCCTCCAGCATGACTTTGAGCATGTGTTCGGGCTCCAGCGACTGGTGGCGCGAACGCATAGCCAGAGTCTGGGCCTTTTGCAGGAAGCCTTTGGTCTTTTCGGTGAAGCGTTCAAAATCCATGGCAGTAAGTTTAATTTAAAAGGGCCGGAGGTCAATACAGGGCAGTAAATAACAATCTTAGCCCTATTTCGTTTCCATTCGGTTTATTTTCATATGGACAAAAAATAGAATATTATCACTCCGGAATGAGTTGATTTTTTAGATTAGAAAAATTCTACAAGCTATTGATTTTGTTTAATAAAAAATAAAGGCGGCCTGAGCCGCCTCATTTTACACAGAAACCCCCGAGGGGATTGGCTTTAAGCGTTCGTCAGCTCGCCCGTACGTTCGGCAGCGATTTCAGCGGATTTTGCATTAGCATTGCCGCCCAAGATACTGGCTGGCAAGGCTAAATCGTCCCTATTGCTGTTGCCGTTGGGCTCCCCTGCCGTATTCTGGGCGGGGCGCTGGAATCCGCCGGTTTGCTGGCGTGTTTCCTCTTCAAAAGAGTTGATAATGCGTTGATAATGCTCAGCATGTTGAAGGTAGTTCTCGGCGACGATACGGTCTCCGGCGGAGGCCGCGTCTTTTGCCAGGGTAAGGTATTTTTCGCAGACCTGGTGCGCCGTTCCACGGATACGTACATCCGGGCCGTTGCTGTCAAAGACCTGCATTCTGTGGTGTCCGCCGCCATTATTCCTGCGGCCGCCACCATTATTCGAGTTGTTATTGTTGTTGCCCCTATGACGGTGGCGTCTGCCTGTAGTCCCGTGTCTCATAGCTTTATCCGTTGTTTGTGTTAATCTTTTTCTATTTTTGGCATACACGTACACCTTACCTGATTCACAAGGGCCTTACCAGCCCTAGGTGAATTCTGGCACCCCCAAATACCATATGTTGGGTTTTCCAATTTCCGTCTGAACAACTTCAAGCAGTTCAATATGTCGGAACCAGTCCAACCTACCGACAGCGGTTTTTTAAACAAGGCAGGCCCGCAAGCTTTTTTTTAATTATCCCCATTGGAGATTTCCACAACCCTTGTAATTCCAGCATAATCCGGGCGTACGCCTTTGATGCGAATCCTATATTTTCCCGCGAGTCGCTCGATGTCGGCCTCCTGCCCGGCGCCGATCTCAAACAGGGCTTTTCCAGCCGGTTTCAGCAGGCGGGAAAGACTGGAAAAAATCTTTTCGTAGGCCTCGATACCGTCGAATCCCCCGCTAAGCGCCAGAATCGGATCGTGATTCCGCACCTCTTTTTGCAGGATTCCGATGTCGGATTCGGGGATATAGGGTGGATTCGAGACGATCAGGTCGAACCGGCCTTCGATTCCCTGCCCCCAATCGGTCTGTGAAAACTCAAGGCGATCGGCAACTTTGTGCGTTTCGGCGTTGCGGCGGGCGATGTCGAGCGCGCCGGGCGCGATATCGGTGGCGAGGCCGCGCGTGTCTTTCCATTCGGTCAGAAGGCAGATGGGAATGCAGCCCGTGCCAGTGCCGAGATCGAGAATCCGGCCCGGATGTTTCCCGTGAAACAATTCGAGCGCCCAGTCGACCAGGATCTCGGTTTCGGGGCGCGGATCCAACGTATCCGGACCCAGCGCGAATTCGAGGCCACGAAATTCTTTAACGCCTTCGATGCGGGAGAGAGGTTCGCCGTTCAGCCTACGTTGCAGGTCGGTTTCCAGGGCCGTTGAAGCGGACAGGATTTTACCCGGATTGCTGACAATCTCCGCCCAGTCGATATCGAAATGGCGTTTGATCAGGCGTCGAGCCTCAAGGGCCGAGCCAAGTTTCTTGGTAAGACCGGCGTAAAATTCGCCAAGGAGGATGGGCATCAGCTTTCCAGCGTCGCCAGGGCGGCAGCCTGGTCTTCGGTAATCAGGGCCTCAATGACCTCGTTCAGCGCCTTGCCGATCATGACGTCGTCGATGTTGTAGAGCGTCAGGTTAATGCGGTGGTCGGTGACGCGGCCCTGCGGGAAGTTGTAGGTGCGGATGCGTTCAGAGCGGTCGCCGGAGCCGACCTGCTCCTTGCGGTCCTTGGCCCGTTCCAGATCCAGTTTCTGGCGCTGTATGTCATAGATGCGGGTCTGGAGGATCTTCATCGCCTTGGCGCGGTTTTTGTGCTGGGAACGTTCCTCCTGCATTTCCACGACGACGCCGGTCGGAATGTGGGTGATGCGGATGGCGGATTCGGTTTTGTTGACGTGCTGGCCGCCCGCACCTTGCGAGCGGTAGGTATCGATTTTCAAATCCGCCGGGTTGATGTGGACATCGACATCTTCGGCCTCGGGCAGGACGGCGACGGTGGCGGCGGATGTATGCACCCGCCCCTGCGCTTCTGTCTCAGGAACCCTTTGAACGCGGTGGACGCCGGATTCGTATTTGAGACGGGAAAATACGTTATGACCCGTCACCTGAGAAATAATCTTGCTGTATCCGCCCATATCTGTTTCCGAAAGTTCCAGGACCTCGAATTTCCAACCCATAGTCCCGGCATAACCTTTGTACATCGTGAATAGATCACCTGCGAATAAAGATGCCTCGGCGCCGCCGGTGCCTGCGCGGATCTCCAAGATGGCGTTTTTGGCGTCGGCTTCGTCTTTCGGGATAAGGGAGAGTTTCAGTTTCTGCTCGAGCTCGGGGATTAATTTATTAATCTCCTTCATCTCGCCGGAGGCGATGTCACGCATTTCCGGATCATCTAACATTTCATTGAGGTCTTCTTTTTCCTTCAGAGCTTTTTCGTATTCATTGGCGGCCTCAACGACCGGGCCGAGCGACGAATATTCCTGCGAGTATTTTACGAATTTGTCGCCGCCGAGGTTTGGCGTAGACATCAGCGATGCCAGCTCTTCATGACGGGCCCTGATAGCCCCCAGTTTTTCCTTGAGAGACATGAGCGTCTTTACTGCCCGTAGTTCTTCTTGAGATGCGCCATATCGAGGGGGATGTTGCGTTTGACCTCGCCCGCCGCGCCGAGGGGTTTGAGTTTTTTGCCATCGACCTCGAGCGTTACGCCGCCGGAATTACCAAGCGAAATGGTGAGGTCGGGACGGTCGGGGACGTAATAGCGGTCGCCGGCTTGCAACACGCGCGAAACGATGGATTTGCCGTCTTTTCCGCGAATTTCGACCCAGCTGTTTTCCCGGATATTCAGGATGATGCCCTCCTCCTTCGGCGGCGCCACTGCCGTGTCGGACGATTGTATGGCGGCGGGCGCGGCGGCCGTTGTGGTTGTTCCGGCAACAGCGGGCGTTTCAGGCGGCGGCGCGTTCTGGACGGGCGCAGGTTGCGGCGGCATGGGTTGCTGATTTTCTGTGGCCTGCGTTTCGGCTGGAGCAATCGCAGGCTGACCAGCGGCGGGCGCGGCGGCTTGTTCAAGCGGCGGCACTTCGGTGACGGCGCTGCGGTCTTCGCCGCGCGTGCCGAACCAGACAGCTAAAATCACGACGGCGGCGGCGATGGAAACGCCGATCTGCCAGAATTGCGGCATTTTCGTATCGGAAGCCATGACGGGATAATTGACCGCAGCGGTTGGCGGCTCGCGGCCACCCGCCTGTTTTTTGAAGAGGTTGACCATCTTGTCGCCATCTAAACCCAGATATTCGGAATAAGACCGGATGAAGCCGATGATGTAGACACGGCCCGGAAGCATGGCATAGTTGCCTGTTTCCAAGGCTTCGAGCTGCGAGGCGCGGATGCGCAGGGCCCGCTCGATATCGGGCAGGCTCTGGTCATAATGGATCCGCGTACGGCGGAGAATTTCGCCGACGCTCAGGTCCGTATGAAAATGATCAGGTTGCTCTTGCTGTTCGCTCACGGCTGTCTGTCCCATAACAGCCGCTACAATAGTGCATTAATTACTAATCTTCCAGCGCGTTATATGAAATTCTTAAGTGCTTGTGGCAGGCACGGTTGTAAAGCCGAAAATACTCAACCCTCAAGACCGTAAGCCGCATGAAGCGAACGGACGGCCAGTTCGACATAGTCCTGCTCGATCAGGACGCTGATTTTGATTTCAGAGGTCGAGATGACCTGGATGTTGATGGATTTCTCGGCCAGCGTTTTGAACATGGTGTTGGCGACGCCGGAATGGCTTTTCATACCGATCCCGACTACGGAAACCTTGGCGACCGTGTCGGAGGTCTGGAGTTCCCTGTATTTCAGCTCTTTCAGGGCCTTGATGGTTTGAATCGCGCGCGGCAGGTCGGCCTGCGGCACGGTGAAGGTCATGTCGGTGTATTTGCCGTCCGGCGAAACGTTCTGGACGATCATGTCGACGTTAACCGCCGCATCGGCCAGCGGGCTGAATATTTTCGCCGCGACGCCGGGGACGTCGGGCACGCCGAGCAAGGTGACTTTGGCTTCGTCGCGTGTATACGCGACGCCGGTGACGAGTTGCTGTTCCACGATATCTTCCTCCCGTGTGACTAGTGTTCCCGGCAGATCGCTGCCGACATGGTCTTCAAAACTGGACAGAACCTGGATTGGAATATCCTTTTTCATGGCGATTTCCACCGAACGGATATGGAGGACTTTCGCCCCCACAGACGCCAGTTCCAGCATTTCTTCGTATGAAATCTTATCGATTTTCTTGGCGTGCGGCACGATGCGCGGGTCGGTCGTGTAGACGCCGTCAACATCGGTGTAGATATCGCAGCGCTCGGCGTCCAGCGCGGCGGCAATCGCCACGGCCGACGTATCGGAGCCGCCGCGACCCAGCGTTGTAACGCGGCCATCTTCCGTCATGCCCTGAAAGCCCGGGATAACGGCAACCTCGCCCGCATGCAGGCTTTTGAGAAGCTCGGCGGTTTTGATTTCGGCGATGCGGGCCTTGCTGTGGACGTCATCGGTGACAATCGGAAGCTGCCAGCCCTGCCACGACCGGGCCTTTACGCCCATTTTCTGCAGGGTCATGGCCATGAGGCCCGATGTAATCTGTTCGCCGCTGGCCACCACGACGTCATATTCGCGGGAGTCGTGGAGTTTATCGACCTGGTTGCAGTATTCGACGAGCTGGTTCGTGACGCCGGCCATGGCGGAAACCACGACAGCAACTCTATGGCCGCGTTCGACCTCGCGCGCGATTTTCATCGCGGCACCCTTGATCTTTGTAACGTCGGCAACCGATGTGCCGCCGAATTTTGCGACGATAAGAGCCATAATTCCTTCCAGAGGGCCGATATTTCGTGCTAAAAAGCTCCTGTTTTCTACAGAAAGACGCAATTTATGTCCACCATTCTGAAGTCGGAAGTCGATAAATTTTCAAAAGACGCGCCCAGCTGGTGGGATGAAAACGGCCCTTTTGCCCCGCTTCACCGCCTGAATCCTGCGCGAATGGGCTATATCAGGGGCCAGATCTGCAGCCATTACGGTCTGGATGAGACGGGTCTCAAGCCTTTCAAGGGGTTTTCCATTTTAGATGTGGGATGCGGCGGCGGGCTGGTCTGTGAGCCCCTCTCCCGGCTCGGCGCGGAGGTTACGGGGATCGATGCCGACCCGATAGCAATCGAAACCGCCCGGGATCATGCAAGGCATTCGGGGCTGGAGATCCATTACCAAAACCAAGCGGCGGAGAATATCAAAACCAAATACGATGTTGTTCTCGCGCTGGAGATTATCGAGCATGTCGAAAACCCGGCGGAATTCGTCAAAAGTATTTCGAAACTGGTGAAGTCCGGCGGGCTCGTAATTTTCTCGACACTGAACCGCACGCCGAAATCTTTCGCGCTCGGCATTGTCGCTGCGGAATATGTGATGCGCATTGTTCCACGTGGAACACATAGCTGGCGCCGTTTTGTGAAGCCTTCGGAGCTTGCACGTCATATGCGGGCGACTGGCATGGAGCCGAAAAATGTCAGCGGTCTTGTCCTGAGTCCGCTCAGCGGGGAATTCAAAATTTCCGAGAATGATACTGCCGTGAATTATTTTATGTCGGCCCGGGCGGAGTAATATCAAATATGAAAATTGACGGGGGAAAACTCTCACCCGGGACTGGTCAGGCAGGGTTTAATCTTCTAACTTTTTAATATGAGTGGTTTTTTGACAGTCTGCCTTGGCCTGGCTTTGTTTTCGGTTCTTGCCGTGCTGGTGATCGGCATTATCTCGATGGTCAAAGGTGGCGAATTCAACAAAAAATACGGTAACAGGCTGATGCGCGCCCGTGTTATTCTTCAGGGTGTGGCGCTCGCCATGCTTGCCCTCGCCTATATTTCCTCCCAAACCTAAAGAGTAGACCCATGAAAATTCTCGTCCCCGTGAAGCGGGTTATCGATTTCAATGTCAAGGTCCGCGTTAAAACCGACGGCAGCGGCGTTGACCTCGCCAACGTCAAGATGTCCATGAACCCGTTCGACGAGATTGCCGTCGAGGAAGCCGTGCGGCTGAAAGAAGGCGGCAAGGCGACGGAAGTGATCGTTGTCACGATCGGACCGGCGAAAGCGGAAGAACAACTGCGCACCGCGATGGCGATCGGCGCGGACAGAGGAATTTTAGTGAAGACCGATGCGCCGACGGATCTCGGCGGTGTTGAGCCGCTGGCCGTTGCGAAAATGCTGAAGGCTTTGGTCGAAAAAGAAAAGCCTGATCTCGTTATCATGGGCAAGCAATCGATTGACGACGATTCAAACCAGACGGGGCAGATGCTGGCTGCGCTGCTCGGCTGGCCGCAGGGAACATTCGCGTCGAAACTGGATATTGAATCCGGTTCATTAAAGGTGACGCGTGAAGTCGATGGCGGACTTGAAACTCTTTCACTGAAAACGCCCGCCGTTATCACGACTGATTTGCGCCTGAACGAGCCGCGCTACGCGAAGCTCCCCGATATTATGAAAGCCAAGAAAAAGCCGATGGAGACGATCGAGCCCTCGGCGCTCGGCGTCGATATCGCGCCGCGCTTGACCATCGTGAAGGTCGTTGAACCCGCAAAACGCAAGGGCGGCATCAAGGTCAAAACGGTCGATGAACTGATTGATAAATTAAAGAATGAAGCAAAAGTTTTATAATTCCAACAGCCGTCATCCCGACGGAGCGAAGCGAGCGGAGGGATCTTTCCCTCCCGGATATTATGAAGATCCCTCGACTTCGCTCGGGATGACAAATAAGGGGAAAGCATGAGTATTTTAGTTCTAGCAGAGCACGATAATAAAACATTACGTCCGGCGACGCTGAACGTCATCGGCGCGGCGAAGAATCTCGGCGGTGAGATTCATGTTTTAGTCGCCGGTGCGGCGTGCGGTGCAGTTGCAGAGGCGGCGGCGAAGTGCGAGGGCGTCACGAAAGTCCTGAAAGCGGACAATGCGCCGCTGGAGCATCAACTCGCCGAGGACATTGCGCCCCTGCTCCATGAACAGGGAAAGAATTACAGCCATATTCTCGCGCCTGCGACGACGCATGGGAAAAATGTCCTGCCGCGTGCTGCGGCGTTGCTGGATGTTCAGCAGATTTCGGATGTCATCGTCATTCACGACGCCGAGACATTTGACCGGCCTGTGTATGCGGGCAATGCGATTGCGACGGTAAAATCATCCGACAAGATTAAAGTCATGACCGTGCGGACGACGAATTTCGACGCGGTGAAAAATTCCGGCGGGTCAGGCGTGGTTGAAACCATCAACGCGGCGACGCCGAACACGCTCTCCTCTTTCGCCGGGCAGGAACTTTCGAAGTCCGAGCGGCCTGAACTGACGGCGGCGAAGATTGTTATTTCCGGCGGGCGCGGCGTGGGATCGAAAGAAAATTTCGCGATCATCGAAAAACTCGCCGACAAACTCGGCGCTGCCGTGGGCGCAAGCCGCGCGGCGGTCGATGCGGGTTACGTTCCCAACGATTACCAGGTGGGGCAGACGGGCAAGATTGTTGCGCCGAACCTTTATATAGCCATCGGGATTTCGGGGGCGATCCAGCATCTGGCCGGGATGAAGGACTCGAAAATCATCGTGGCCATTAATAAAGACGGCGAAGCGCCGATCTTCGGGATTGCCGATTACGGGCTGGTGGGCGATCTGTTCCAGATCATCCCCGAGCTGGAAGGCAAGTTATAGTTGACATAATTTGAAGTTTTTCGTAGTTTCAAGGCCTAACCCCCTTGGAACGTTAATGAATATGACTAAAAGCAATGTAAAATCAGCTTCCGTCCCGCCGATTGAGCCCGGACAGAAAATAAAATCGCTTAATCATGTAATGAATCAGGCCGGTTTTCGTCTGGAGCCCTCCCGGGAACTTTTCGGTCAAAGCACTGAAATCCGCATGTGGAAAAAAGTCCGGCATGGCATGGGCTGCATCGTTTGCGTTTCCACTGAAAAAGAAAGCGATGATGTCAGCCGCGAAGATCTCAGCAACACCGTACGCTATCTGAAACAGGCTCTGACGCCGGAGATGTTCGATGTCAAACAAACTGGTGAGTGCCTGCGCAGCTTTAATGAAGGTGCCAATCCAATCCATGTCACCCTTCATACAGAGCCTACAAATGATCGTTACAACGAAACGAGCGCGCGACGCCGCAAACACCTGACAAGTTCTTTGAAACGCGCGGGATTTAAGCGTGACCAGGTGATCATTCATCCCACAGAAGGATCGCAAGACGGAAAAAACGCGAACAGGTTTTTAAAGCATACGGAAGTGTGGTCCAAGATATCCGGTCACGAAAAACAAAAACTTACATTCAACAAATTCGACACTGAACATCGGGATATAGTGCGCGATCTATTGCGTGACATCAAATCACTGAAACTCTCTGGAGCGGGTAACGCATTCTATACCAAGGACTTTACATTTCTCTATGAAACATCCCCTCACTTTGAAAGTCCGCACGGGCCAAGACTGCCGTGATTGCTTGATTTTTTAAAAAATAAAACTGAGTAGCCAGGAATGAAACAATGAGACAACATCAGGTCAGCAGGCAACGTAGTGGCGGTGGCGGCGGTCGTCCGCCGGAATATAGCAGCTATAAGGCACTTTCACCGTCGCCAAGCGCGCCGGAGCCCGGAGCCCTTAGAAAAAAATTCATGGAACTGGATTTTATGTCCCAGTACGCGGACATGCCGCCGGGCGTGCCTTACACATGGCGGGAAGCATGGGTCCTGATATTAGAAAATGTTGGCAAGGTTGTTATTCACAATCAATCGCCGCGACCGGATAACTACGCGGCGATTCATGCATCTGTAAATTTTTTAGCGGACAGATTTAAAGACAAAGCCAAAATTCCAGATCTGTTTAAGGAAACGCCTGTCATACAGGACGATGACTTAAAAATAAGCGCTCATTTTTATCCCAAAGAGCCTTAATTATTCCGTCGGTATCCTGAACAGTTTTCCGCCGCGGTCGAATTTTGCGCCTTCGGTCAGTGCGCCTTCGAGATTTATGCCGATGATGCTGGCGCCTGTGAAGTCGGCGTCGCGTAAATCAGCATTCGATAAATTCGCGTAGGATAAATCAGCCCCGATAAAAACCGCGCTTCTGAGTTGAGCCCCTGTCAGGTCGCTGTAGCGGAACTTTGCGCCGGTGAAATCGCAGGGACTGAAGCGCCGCGTCTGGCCGCTGGAGCCGAACATCAGGGGGCTGCCGTTTACGCCCTGCAGTTTTGAATGCGACAGATTGACGTTTTTGAAGCTTGAACCACGGAGGTCGGCCTCGACAAGATCGCAGTTGCGGAAGTCGGAGCCGTCGAGCACGGCACTTTGCAGTTCGATCTTATACAGATTCATGCCGAAGAATTTAGTGCCTTCGGCTTTGATTGCCGTCATTTTTTCCTGCTTGAGGGTTTTGAGCTGGCGCATGTCAACGCCGCTGAGGTCAAGCTGCTTGCCATTTTTACCAGCTGATTCCACCCAGGCGCGGTGATCTTCGATAAGCTTGGGCAAAGGTTGTTCGAGCGCGGCGATGGACGTTCCGATATTTTCGTCGGTGATCGCACCGGCCATATCGACATCCTTGGAATTGAAATTTTTCATCTCGATGCCGGTCATGATCGCGGATTTCAGATTTGCACCGTTGAATTTTGCGCCATCGACTTCAGCGTCGGATAAATCCGCGCCCTCTAACTGCGCGCCGCGAAAGTCCGCGTTGGCGATATTCGCGCCCGCGAGGATGGCATCAGAGAAATCGGCGCGCGTGGCCATGGAGCCGGCAAGTTTTGCGCCACTCAAATTTGCGCCACGGAAATTCACGGCCTGGCCGCTGTCATACTGAGAGCCGTCCTCTGCGAGGCCGCCTACTCTTAAATCTGCCTTCTCAAGGTCGGCGCCTTCGAGGTTGGCGTTCTCAATCCGGGCGCCGCGCAAATCGGCGCGGATGAAATTCGTGCGGTGAAGATTTGAATTGCTCAGGTTGCAGGCGTAAAGCGAGGATTCCTGGAAAACCGCGTCGGCGAGATCCATACCGATCATGACGCAGCCGATGAAACTGGCCTGACGGAGGTCCTGCCCGCGCAGCGAGAGCTGGCTCAAATCGATGTTTTTGAGGGTGGCGCGGCGGCCCCCGACCCGGCCCTCAAGAAAACGGGTATGCAGGCCAACCATGGCATCCAGTTGATCCTGCGTGATTTTTTCGATGGTTTGGGCCGCGGCGGCGCTATCCTGCATTGTCCGATTGTCCCATAGAAGGCTTTAAGAATGGCTAAGGCCGGAAACGGCCCCTGATACCCCGGGATTGTACATTTTTTCAGGGTTTAATCCCATATCCATTGTAGTTTATGGCTTTGCTTTTGGGGCGACGGGCTATAGATTTCCTTAAGAGGCAAATATGCGGAAATTCACGATTTTGGCCATAAGCATGGCCCTGCTGGCGGGCTGCGGCATCAAGCCGTCGCATGTCGACCCACCCGAGGGGGCGAATGAGGGCGATTTTCCACGCGTTTACCCGGACACGAAAACCGATCCCGGCGCTGACGCCGCAAAAATCATCAGATAATGGCCGGATTTATTGAAAAAAAGAATATCTTAAGCGCCGGGGGTGTGTCCCTCGAGGATATCGCGCGCGAGCACGGCACGCCGACATATATATATTCCGCCGACCATATACGCGGGCAGTTCGAGGCTCTTAAAGGCGCGATGGCGAAGGCGCTGCCGAAAAACAAGCAGCCTTTGCTCTGTTATGCGTGCAAGGCGAATAGCAATGTCGCGGTATTGAGTTTATTAAACGGGATCGGCAGCGGGCTGGAGATTGTTTCGGAAGGTGAATTGCGGCGCGGCCTGAAGGCCGGGTTCGATCCGCAGAAAATCGTTTCGACCGGGGTTGGCAAGCAGCGGAGTGAAATCGAAGCGTGTTTAAATGCGGGCATTCGCCAGTTTAATGTCGAGTCCCTGCCCGAGCTGGAATTTATCGACAAGATTGCCCGTGAGATGAAAAAGAAGGCGCCGGTGGTGTTCCGTTTGAATCCGGATGTCAGCGGCGGCGGCCATTCGAAAATCTCGACGGGCCGCAAGCGTGACAAGTTCGGGTTGTCGGCGGACGGCGTGTTCCGTGCCTATACGATGGCGAAGACGATGAAGAATGTTGAGCCGCTGGGCCTGTCGATTCATATCGGCTCGCAGGTTTTTGATGTGAAGGCGTTCGAAAAAGCTTTTGCGAAGCTTCCGGCGCTGGTGGGCGATCTGCGCAAGGAAGGATTCACCGTTGCGAGGCTGGATATCGGCGGCGGGTTCCCGATTCAATATAATGACGAGAAACTATTAGACCTTGATGCTTACGCCGCGTGGGTGCGCGACATTATCGTGCCTCTGGATACAGAAATCGTCATGGAGCCCGGGCGTTATCTGGTCGGCAATTCGGGCGCGCTGCTGACGAAAGTTCTTTACGTCAAGGAAACGCAGGACCGGAATTTCCTCGTGCTCGATGCGGCGATGAATGATTTAATTCGTCCCACACTCTATGAGGCTTATCACGCTATCGAACCCGTAAAGAACCGCAACGCAGCGAAGAAAGTTTATGATGTCGTCGGGCCGGTGTGCGAAACAGGCGATACGTTCGGTACGGACCGTGAAATTCCGGAAGTGCGCGAGGGCGACCTTGTTGTCATTCGTTCTGCCGGTGCTTACGGATTCAGCATGGCATCGAATTACAACACGCGGCCCCTGCCCGCCGAGATCATGGTGGATGGCGACCAAAGCGCCCTCATCCGCCCGCGCCAGAGCTATAATGATATAATCGACCAGGATATTGTTCCCGCCTGGCTGAAGCGCTGAAATGCTCGACCCGTTCGACTACAAAAACAAACACCTCGCCGCGCGGCTTGGCCGCACGCGGCTGCATACGCTTATCTCGCTGGTGGCTGAACGGCTGACGGCGGCGGGCTGGCGTATTGTCACGTGGACGGGATTTTTCGGCGCGTTGTGGCTGTTTCAGATTCAGGCGTTGTTCGGCGTTACTGGCGCGTTCATTATTTTTCTTATTTTCATCGCGGGAATTTTTTATTTCGGCTGGAAAGATTTTCGGCATTTTCGCTGGCCGCAGCCGGGCGATATCGACCGCCGCATAGAACAGGAAAGCCAGCTACGCCACCGACCGCTCGCCGCCATGACGGATTCACTCGCCAATCCGCAGAGATCTAATACGCGCAGGCTGTGGGAGGAAGGGCGCATCCGGCTGACGTCCCTGCTGGGCATTATCCGCCACGGCAAACCGAAAGCGTTTATGGCGGCGAAAGACCCGTATGCGGCGCGGCTCGGCGTTTTGCTGTTTTTTGCGTTGGGTCTTTATGTGGCGGGCCCGGCATGGAACGAGCGGATTTTTGCGGGGCTGACTCCGCTGCGGTTTCAAAGCGGCGCTGAAAGCCTGGACAGATTATCGCTCTGGATAACGCCGCCTGCTTATACAGGTCTTGCGCCTCTGGTGATCAAAGGCAACGGCAAGGGCGATGTTTTGCAAATTCCCACAGGCAGCACGCTGAAAATTACGGTTCGCGGCGGTACAGGCGTGCCGCGCCTTGTGGTTACCGGCAAGGACAACAACCAGAGCTTCACCGAGACGGATGAAGGAAATTATATTTTAGAAACGCCTGTGCCGCCCGGGCATGTGCTGAACGTCAAGCAGGGATTTTTTACCCGTGCGGCGTGGCCGTATGAAATCGTGCCGGATAACGCGCCATTGATCGCGGTGAAGGGCGGCGTGGAAATCACGCATGACGGGCCGATGCGCTTTCCGCTCGAGGTTGAGGACGATTACGGCGTCAAGAACGTGATCATGGATGTGACGCTGAACCAGAGCATGAGCGGCAATCCGCTGGGCGAGCCGTTCAGTGAATCGCGCGTGGTGATGTCGCCGCCGGATAAGAAAATGCCGATCCAGCCGGTTTATGATTTAACCGCGCACCCATGGGCCGGGCAGCCGGTGTCGATTATTTTCAGCGCTGAAGACGGCATGGGACAAAAAGCCGCGGCGGAGCCCGTGATGATGACCCTGCCCGAGCGGTCCTTCATGCATCCGATCGCGAAAAAAGTTATAGAGATACGCAAGCGCCTGATCCTTAAACCTGAGAGTGATTATCACGCGCTGACCGATGAGATCGAACAGATCATGGCGCGGCCCGGGCTGTATCTTGATGACAAGACGGTTTTTCTCGCGCTGCGTGCGGCGGCGTCGCATCTGTACTGGGCCGATCCGCCGAGACGGAGCGATGCGATTGAGGTGACGGATTTACTCTGGGATACGGCGCTCAGGATTGAAGGTGGAGAAATCAGTATCGCGGCGCGGAATTTACGCGATGCGCAGCGCGAGCTGGAAAAGGCGCTGGAGAATCCAGACATCACGCAGGAAGAAATCCAGGAGCTGATGAGTAACCTGCGCGGCGCGATGACGGAATATTTCATGGAGATGGCGCGCGAGATGCAGAAGCGCATGGCCGAGGGGCAGAAATTCCCGATGATGTCGCCGGAAATGATGGCGCGGACGATTGACCCGGAATCCCTGGCAAATTTCATGGAACAGTTAGAAGCCCGCATGATGGAGGGTGATAAAAAAGGCGCGCAGGAAATGATGGCGCAACTGCAAAGATTAATGGACATGATGGACCCGTCGATGGCGGCGCCGATGCCGCAGGACATGCAGATGATGAGCGAGGGAATTAATGAACTGCAGCAACTCATTGACCGGCAGAAAGATTTGCTGGCGCAAACACAGAGCCAGTCGAGATCGCTGGAAAATCTGAAAAACGAATTCGGTTTTGGCGAAAACCTAGAGGAAGAAAAATTTCCCGAAGACTGGAAGATGGACGACATGCCGCCCGCCCCCGAAGCGCCTGCCGAGCCGCCGTCCATCGTGATGAATACAAGTCAGCACCGCACCGAACAGGAAGCGTTGCGCATAATGCTCGGCACGCTGATGCAGGAGGCCGGTGAAGTTCTGGAAGAAATCCCAGAGAATATGGGGCTGGCCGAACAGGAAATGCGCGGATCGAGCGCGGCGCTCGGTGAGAACAACCCGGCAGGTTCCATTCCCCACCAGCAAAAAGCGCTGGAGCATTTGCAGCAGGCCCAGAAACAACTCAGTCAGCAATTCGCCGCGCGGCTCCAGCAGATGACAGGCCTGTCGATGATGGGCGGCGGCATGAAGTTCGACCCGCTCGGGAGGCCTTATGGCGGGGACGGCAAGCGCAACGGATTGTTTGGATCGCCCGTGAAAATCCCGGACGAGGCCGAGCGCAAAAAAGCGCAGGAGATTTTAAAACTCCTGCGCCGTCGCTCGGGCGAGTTAGAGCGCCCGGATGAAGAACTCGATTATTACAAGAGACTGCTCAGGCAGTTTTAGGCTGTGGCTTTTAACGAGGGATAATAGCGACAGGGACTTCGGGAGCCTCATATCTTGTAACGACAACAGGCTTTTCTTCCTGAGATGGTGCTATCTTAAACTCAGGAACCGGCGGAAAAGCTTTTTGTGCCGCTTCTTTCATTTCATCTGTAATCGTATAGGTGACGCCTGTTATGGCTACTTTCTCGCTCATTGTTTTTTCCTTTTAGTGTCAGTTATTGCTCTATTACAGTCGGTCAATGGTTATACATAAATCTAAAAATGTTTGTCAAATATTGCGGCAAAAAAGTAATAAAATTTCAATGCTGGCCGGGAATAAACTGCAGGCTGATGCTGTGGGCCGCGCCGGGCGTGGCGATCAGGTAATCGGTGCTGAAGGATAAATCGCCCTGTGCAATCACTGTGGGTGCCGGGGGCCGGATTACCCAACGATCTAACACCTCGCCGGTTTCGCTCAGCATCTGGGCCTCGATCATGGGCACCTGCTCCTCGTTCGCGGTGGGATTGAGGATTTTTCCGGTGATTGAAATTTTCTCGCCTGCTGAATCCGGCTCGGCAGCGGCAGCGATAGCATCGAAGCCGAGCCCCTCGCCCGGCACCGGGAAGTGATGGCCCATCATGGCGTAGAAGGATTTACTGAACGGCCATTTTTTTACAATCGGCCCCTGAAGCATCAGGAGCCCGCCGAAAATAACGAAGAATACGGCAGCAGCAGCGGCGAAGCCGATGATACGCTGACGTGGATTGGGCGGTGGCAGTTCCTCTTCCTGTAAAATGGGAAGGTTCGCGCCATCAGGCAGCGGGCGCACGCCCTGGGGGATTTCCTCGAAGCTCCCCTCCTTCGCCGTTTCCATTTCTGAAATATCGGGAAGCTGGTGCCAGATTTCGTGGCAGGAGGAGCATTTAACGCGGCGTCCATCCGGCGCGAGCGTGTGGGCAGGCAGCAGGTAACGTGTTGCACATTGCGGGCAGGTCAGTATCATAAAGGGCGCTGATCTCTTACGTTAATCCTGTTCTCATTATTTATACGGGCTGCCGCCCGCAACGGCAAGGTATGAACAAATGCCACAAAACAAAGCTCTCTATCTCCTTTTCGCCCTTTCTCTAATATGCGCCGTTCCGGCCATGGCCGCTGAATGCGCATTAAAGGACCGCGCCTGCGTTATCAATTCCCTGCGCGAGGCGGCAGGAAAGATCGAAACCGTGGCCTGGCGCGACCAGACTTACCGTGAACTGGCGAAAACACTGGCTTTTGACGGCGACACGGACGGGGCTATCGCTCTTATCGAAAAGATCGAAACGCCGGACACCAAGGCGATGACGATTCGCGGGATTGGCATGGCGGCGGCGGACAACAATCTTTCAAAAGAACAATATGTGGATATTTTCCAGAAGCTCCGGGTAGCCGCGGATAAAATCACCCACCCGCCTTCCTATGCGATTGCCCTGACCTATATCGCCATGTCGCAGGCCTTTGCCGGGGATAATGAGGGCGCGTGGAAAACAGCCTCGGAAATGGAGAACGAGGCGCTGCGTCACAAAGCCTATGGCGAGACCGCAGAAATTCAGGCCGAAAAAGACGATTACGCCGCAGCGAGCAAGAGCATTCAGTTCATCACGAGCGAGGCGTTCCGTAACAAGGCCTATGGCACGGTCAGCAAGATCCTGGCCAACGGCAAAAAACTGGATGATGCCTTGAGCGCCGCGCAGGCGATTACCAACCCTTATAAGAAAGCCGAGGCACTTCAATATGTGCTGGATGTGCAGAAGCCGCGGGAAATCTCTCATCTAAAGAATGAAAAGACTGGTACAGAACCTTGATCAAATTTGAGTTTGTAGGATTGCGTTACGGCGTCGGGCCGGAAGTTCTGAGTGATGTCAATTTCACGCTGGAGCCGGGTTCGTTTCATTTTCTGACCGGGGCAAGCGGTGCGGGCAAGACCTCCCTGCTCTCGCTCATGTATCTGGGCCGCAAGCCAACACGTGGACTGGTCAGCATGTTCGGCCAGAACATCAATAAACTTGAGCGTAAGCAGCTCTGGAGCCTCCGGCAGCGCATCGGCGTCGTGTTCCAGGATTTCCGTCTGCTGCCGCATCTCTCGGCGTTCGATAATGTCGCATTGCCGCTGCGGATTATGGGCAGGCCGGAAAAAGAAACGCGGAACAATGTCGGCGAATTGCTGGAATGGGTCGGGCTTGGCGATTACAAGAACGCGCTGCCCCAGACTTTATCAGGCGGACAGCAGCAGCGCGTCGCCATTGCGCGCGCGGTGATCGGGCGACCGAAATTATTACTCGCTGATGAACCGACCGGGAACCTTGATGATGAAATCGGTTTTCGCCTGATGAATTTGTTCGAGCAGCTCAACCGCATGGGAACAACCATCGTCATTGCCACGCACAATAACGCGATCATGGAAAAGTTCGGGCATTCGCGCCTTATCCTCGAGATGGGAAGTATGCGGGTTGAGGAAACGCGCAGTTCGCTCCGCCGCAAGATGGAGGGGGTTTACTGATGAAAATTTCCCTCGCTGATTTTTTTGCAAAAGACAGGCGGCTCGGCGTTGCGCTCGGACGCGGGCGTTATGATCTGCCGCTCAACAAGGACGAAGGCACGAATTTTCTGCGGCTTTTGATCGCCCTGATGAGCTTTCTCGCGGCGATGGCGCTGGCGGGATCTTTTACGCTGGATTCCATGACGCAACGCTGGTCTTCCGGTCTTGAAAACAAACTGACGATTGAAATTCCGGCGGATAAGGAAAATGGCGAATTACGTACGCGTGATGAGATGGCTTCACTGCTCAAACAGGTCGAAGCGGTTTTAAGGAATGAACCTATCGTTAAAAGCGCCGATATTTTAGACGACAAGGATATTCAGGATCTTGTTGAGCCGTGGCTTGGCAAGGATGCGCCGCTGCAGGATATTCCCCTGCCCGGTCTGATTTCGGTTGAGCTGAATTCATCCGAGCCGGAAGCTATGGGAAAAATGACGACGGACATCAAGGTGGTCGATTCAGACATCGTGATCGACACGCATGAGGCATGGCTGCAGAGTTTGCTGAAAATGATCGGGTCGCTCCGTTTCGCGGCGTTTGTAGTGGTTATCATTATCGCGGCGACGACCGTAACCGCCATCGCAGGCGCTATTCGTTCCCGCATCGCCGTGCACAAGGCGGATGTTGAATTGCTCCACCTGATGGGCGCGAACGATGAATATATCGTCCGTCAGTTTCAGCGCCATGCCCTTACCATCGCCCTGCAGGGCAGCTTGCTCGGCACTCTCGCGGCGGCGGCGGTGTTATTCACCATAAAACTTGTTTCCGGCGGGGATGCGGCGCTTATGTTACCTGCGCTCAGCGCCAATACGGTTCACACGCTGGCCGTGGCTGCCCTGCCCGTTATGGCCTGTGGAATCGCGGCTTTGACGGCCCGGTTTACGGTCTTGCGCTCCCTGTCCCTGATGCCGTAAAACTGCAGAACATGTGGCTGATCCTGCAATTATTCGTATTTCTGTTTGTATTCATTCCGTGCACATGGCTGTTCGGGCTGGGAGGATTTGCGGGCGGTGTTCTTCTTATAAAGCCCGAAAAGCCGACGATGCACAGCGATGCCATCATTGTTCTGACCGGCGGCAAGGACCGCATCGAAACCGGGCTGGATCTTTTTGCTGAAGAGCTGGCGCCGGAATTATTCATCACCGGCGTACATGATGATGTAACGCAGGCTGAAATCCTGGCCCGTTATACCGGAGCGAAGCCCCTGCCCGAGTGCTGTATGGTTCTGGGCTATAAGGCCAACAGCACGACCGAAAATGCCACGGAGACGAAGGAATGGATGGCGGGAAAAAATATCAAGACCATCCGCCTTGTAACGGCGAATTATCACATGCCGCGCGCGGTGCTGGAATTCCGCGCGGCGCTGCCTGGCGTCAAGATTATCACGCATCCGATTTCACAGCCGGATATCGCTCCGGGGGATAAAAAATTCTGGCACATCATTTTCGAGGAATACCACAAGACTGTATTCCGCTTCTTCGAGATATTGACCGCGAGCCTGCGATGAGACGTTCCTGGCCGCGCTCCATCCTGTTCAACATCGCTTTTTTCGGCGTGACGCTGGCGATGTGTATTCTTTACATTCCGTTCCTGATCCTGCCGCGCAAATTTTTTACAGGCATGGTGCGGTTGTGGATTTATGTTATCACGTTCCTGGAATACACATTGCTCGGCCTGAGCTATGAAGTGCGCGGGCGCGAACATCTGCCGAAGGACGGTGCGTTTATTGTCGCGGCGAAGCATCAGTCGCCTTATGAGACGATCAAGCTGCGGATTCTTTTGTCCGACCCGGCGATTATTCTGAAGAAAGAGCTGCTCTCGATTCCACTGTGGGGCTGGTATTTGAGTAAATCGGGCGTCATTGCGATTGACCGCGGTACGCCGGAACGTGCGCTGAAATCCATTGAGCGCGGCGGCGTGCAGATGGCCGAGGCCGGGCGGCCTATCGTGATTTTCGTGCAGGGCACGCGCGTTAACCCTGAGGAAACGCCGAGCGATAAACCATATAAATCCGGCATCGCGCGCATTCAGGAAGCGACGAAACTACCGATCATTCCCATGGCGCTCAACAGCGGATTGTTCTGGCCGCGCGGCGGCTGGCTGAAAAGCCCCGGTAAAGTTGTGTTTGAATTCTTTCCGCCGATTGCACCCGGCCAGCACCGCAAGGAGCTGATGCGTGAGTTGCAGGACAAGATTGAATCGGAATCCAGCAAGCTGATGAACGAGGCGCGCGCGGTGGCGCTTGCTGAAGAACCGGCGCCCATGAAAAAAATCATTGGATGGGCTGTTACATTTGCGGTTTTATTCGCGGGCTATAGCTGGGCGTGGTCGTTCACATCGAAAAAAGCGCTGGAGCTGTATGTGGCGTTTTTAAAGGATGTGGTCGAGACGGAACGGATTCATGCCGAGCCTGTTGTCAGCGGTTATCCCGGCCCGGTGCGAATTACAGTGGCGGAGGATTCCGTGCGCTCGTCGGAAGGATCGCTGCGCATAGAAAATCTCGTGATGTCGGCGTGGCCGCTGCCGTGGGCTGCCGTGCATGTGAAGACGGGCAACTTAACCGTGCAGTCGCATAAATGGTCGCAGCCCCTCGCCTTTGATTCCCTCGAAGCCTGGGTTGGCTATAACGGCAGAAAAATAAAAATTCATGACAGCTATCTTATTCGCGGCGATTTTGAAGGCAGTGCTAAAGGCACGATTGATTTAAGGCAGGAGCCTGTGCCGAAAGTGGAGATGAATGTTCTGCTGACTAATTTTTCGCCGTTCATCGGTCATCTCGCCGAGCTTGGAATTCTCAAGCACAACGAAGCTTTGTTCATGAATGCGGGATTGAGTTTGATGGCGAGCGGCAGCAACCAGGTCGGCGTGCCGATTACCCAGAATGGCCAGACGCTTTATGCGGGACCTCTGCCGGTGGCGTCCCTTCCTGTTGCACGCCCCCCGGAGCAACATAATTGGCCTGACCAAGGTCAATAATCTGGCGGCGGATATGCCGCGTGTTGCTGAAGAAATCGAACAGGAACTTTCCGTCGCCTTTACGAATTGCTTTTTGCATCGCCGTTAAATCTTCGGTGAAGCGCTGGAGGATTTCTAGTACCGCCGGCCTGTTGTTCATGAACACATCGCGCCACATCGTCGGGTCGGACGCTGCAATTCTTGTGAAATCCCTGAAGCCGGAGGCAGAAAACTTGATGACTTCGGACTTAATGTCATCTTCGAGCTGGTTTGCCGTACCAACGATTGTATAAGCGATCAAATGCGGCAGGTGCGATGTGATGCCGAGAACAAGGTCATGGTGCTGCGGGTCCATGATTTCGATGCGGGATTTGCAGGCTTCCCATAGCGCGGTGATTTTTTCCACCGCACGGATGTCGGTTTCTGGCAGCGGCGTCAAAATGCACCAGCGGTTTTCGAACAATTCGGCAAAACCGTTTTCAGGGCCGGAATGTTCGGTTCCCGCGATCGGGTGGCCGGGCACGAGGTGAACGCTCTCGGGCAAATGAGGTTTCAGCGCATCGATGACGGCTTGCTTGACCGAACCAACGTCTGTGACTACTGCACCCGCTTTCAGGGCCGGGCCGATTTGCTCCGCGACGGCGGCAACAGCGCCGACAGGAACGGAGACGACGACGATATCGGCACCGATGACGCTGCTGCGGATGTCATCCGTGACTTCGTCGGCGATTTCCAGTTCGATAACTTTTTTACAGACTTCGGCGCTGATGTCTGCAGCCGTAACCGTATTGGCAATACCCGAGGCGCGGATAGCGCGCGCCATGGAGGAGCCGATCAGTCCTAGGCCGATGATGGTGACTTTATCGAACATCACGTGCCTGTTTTCTTTTCAGCTTCGGATTCGGTTTTGGCGGCTTTGAAAACCGGTGGCAGCGGATAGCCTCCCAGCGACGTGCAGCGCGCATTCTGGCCGGTGAATTTTTCAGCGACGCGCTCAAGCTGCGTGTCTTTTTCACTGATGTAATCGTTGACCTCGATGAGGTGCGTAGACCTGCCGCCCACCGGTACGCCGCCCATCGTATTGATTGCGGTGAGTTCGAGATCGGCGGCTTTGAAAATTTCCTGAATTTTGGCGCGGCTGACGGCACCGTCGACTTCCAGCGCGATGAAGCTGTGGTCTTCGCCCGAGGGCGCAAAATCGGTTTTGGAAATGATGAGAGCGCGGTCGCGTATGGCGGTTATCTGGGTTTCTTTAGAGCCGTAAGGCAGCGCGCAGACGATACGCATACGGTCTTCCTTCTGATTCACGAGGAACGGCCACCACGGGGATTGCTCTCCGTCCTGTGGCCAGGGCATGACGGCAAAATTTGAATCGTTTTCGCGAACGCTGGCCAGCGCCATAAGAGAATTGGTGGAGCGCGTAAAGGGCAACACGGTGCCGAAATAATTCTTGGCCATGTCCCAGCAATACGCGTCATTGGGCGCGGCGCTGACCGCGACCTTCAATCCCGTCTGTAACAAGGAAACCGCGCCGACGAGTTCACGCCAGATTCCGATGATGGCGGCCTCGGGCAGCGGGCCACGATGACGCGCCAGCAGGCGTCGGATCATGACGGCTTCGCGCGCGGGCTGGACGACCGGGATGTTGTTTTTCTTTTTTTCCTCGGTGACGCCGATGATCAGATCAGCCCGCTCCATGAGCAGGTCGTGGATCTGGTTATCCAGCGCGTCGATCTTCTTGCGTATGTCGTCGAGTTTTTGTGACATGGGATGATGTTCTACAGGGGAATTAGCATGAAATCAAACACTTGCCTAAACGCCGCCGGGAACGGCGCGGGGCACGTAACCGCGGCGGCGGACGGTGACTTTTGACCCCTCGCCCGGCCCGGCCTTGGCGTAGACCTGCTTGGTGGCCTCGACCATGTGGACGCCGCTGCCGAAGGGGAAATATTTGCGGCCGGCGGTTTCAAAAAAGCCAGCCGATTTCAGAAGCGGTGCGAATTTTATGGGGGGCATGAACAGGGCCTTGTCGGTGCGTTCATGGATGAACTGGTTGTCGCGCAGGTAATGGATGATTTGCGACGCGCTATAGGGCGTGCCCTGCCCGAAGGGCGACCAGTCGGCGCGCGCCCAGAAGCCCGAGCGGTTCGGCACGATAACCAGCAGCCGCCCGTTCGATTTCAGCACGCGCCAGATTTCCGCGAGATTCTGCTGAAGGTGCTCGGCAAACTCAACGCTGTGAATCAGAATGACGCGGTCGATGGATGAGGTTTCGAACGGCAGTTCGGCTTCTTCGGCCAGGCAGACGAGATTGTGATCATCGCCGGGGTGATTATACGGCCAGTGATGCGCGCCCTGCCCGGCCGGCATCGCTGCCAGAACACGTTCGCTCTTTTCCATGAACAGACGTAAGTATGGCGTTGCGTAACCGCAGCCCAGCACGCGCATATTATTTGTGTCGGGCCAGAATTCACGGATGCGCTCCTGAAGCACGCGCCGGACCATGCGCCCGACCTTGGTGTTGTAGAAAGATTTGAGATCGTAGGCGGAACGGTACATCAGATCACCTCGAGCAGTGTGGCGATCAGGGGAATGTCGGCGGGCGGCATGGGATAGTCATTAAGGTCATGCACCTTCACCCATTTGAGGGCGCTGTGTTCTTTTGCGCGCGGAACGTTCTTCCATGCGCGGCAGATGAAGAGCGGCATCAGGAGATGAAAGTCATCATAAGTATGTGAGGCGAAAGCGGCAGGCAGAAAACAGGCCGGACGCGTTTCGATGCCGAGTTCTTCCTCAAGCTCACGCATCAGGGCGTATTCGGGCAGCTCGCCCTCATTCACCTTGCCGCCGGGAAATTCCCAGAGGCCTGCCATGGATTTTCCCTCGGGGCGCTGGGCGATCAGGATGCGGTTTTGAGGATCGACAAGCGCGGCGGCGGCCACCAGCACGATTTTCAGACCGTGCGGGCTTTCGGGCCTCGGTTTTGCAAGGGCGTCGGCGCAGCTCATGAAGTTGGTTTTAGCACGATAAAAAAAGCCGCAAAACTTAATTTGCGGCTTTTTCGTATCTTTAATGGACGGGTTATTCCGTAGGCTTGCCTGCCGGAGCGGGTTCGCCTGCGGAAGGCTCGATCGCATCGCCGTTAATGTCGAAGCGCTGGATATCCGCGTCCTTGCGCCATGCCTGGATGGTTTCATCCAGAATCTGGCGGCGGACCTGCGTTTCCAGGTACGGCTTGATGTCATCATAAGAAGCCGGGGGACGCTTGCGCTTTTCCTCGACCTTGATGACGTGGTAGCCGAAATCCGTCTTAACGGGCTTCTTGGTGAATTCACCAATGTTCAGGGCAAAAGCCGCATCGCCGAATGCCGGGACGACATCGGTTTTAGCGAAGTAGCCGAGATCGCCGCCATTCTGTGCGGTGCCGTCGGTCGAATTTGCCTTGGCGAGGTCTTCAAAGCTCGCGCCGCCCTCGATCTGCTTGATGAGGTCCTTGGCTTTGCCTTCCTCTTTCACGAGGATGTGACGGGCCTTGACGTCCTGGATGTCCGGGAAATTCTTTACATACTCTTCATAAACGGACTTCAGACGGTCTTCGCTGATTTTTTCGCTCACCTGCTTCTCGATGTAAACACCGCGAACGATTTCAGTCTTGGCAGCAGCGAGGCGCTTTTTGACTTCTTCGTCGCTGTCCAGGTTTACGTTCTTGGTCTTCGCAGCGATGATGCGGCTGTTGATGACCTGTTCCAGCGCCAGCGGGTACAGCTGCTCAAGCGGCATCTGGCGGGTCTGCGGGGGCAGATCCTGGATAAAGTTGAAAACATCGAGGCGCGTAACCTCGCCGCCTTTCATCTTGGCGACGACTGGGTTGCCGGGCTTGAGAACCGGAGGCTTCACTTCTGGGGCATTGGGGTCTGCAGGCGCGGCGCTCGCGGTCTGGGCAGCGGCGGCGGCGATGGCGGAATTATCCGCTGCGGGGGCTTCTTTTCCGATTTTGCCGGAGAAGTAAGCAAGACCACCGATGGCGGCCACGACGATGACGGCAAGAACGATAAGCGCTGTGTTGCCGGATTCACTGTGAAATTGTCTGCGATTAAACATGGCTTCTTGAATTCCCTATAGTTGAAATTGGACATATCCGCTGGGGGATAATGTTTCTGGAGACTAGCGAAAGGGATACCCCTTTTCAACTGGTACTTTAATCAAAGATTGACGCCGATTTCGGGGCATCCTATATCAGGACCACTGAATCATACGGGTATTCCGGAGAATTGATGTTTTTGAACCTCGCCACCCAGATTTTCGGCTCTTCGAATGGCCGGAAACTGAAGTCCCTCGGTAAACATATTGCGCCGATTAATGCGCTTGAGCCACGTTATGAGGCTATGAGCGATACAGAGTTGCAGAGCCAAACAAGCCTTTTCCGTCAAAGACTTGCGAATGGTGAGCCGCTCGATGGCATGCTCCACGAGGCGTTTGCCGTAACCCGCGAGGCCTCCAAACGTGTCCTTGGCCAGCGTCATTATGATGTCCAGCTGATCGGCGGGCTGGTCCTGCATTATGGCGATATCTCCGAGATGAAGACCGGGGAAGGTAAAACCCTGGTCGCCACCCTGCCCGTTTACCTGAATGCCCTGACCGGCAAGGGCGTGCATGTGGTTACCGTCAATGATTACCTCGCCAAGCGCGACGCCGACTGGATGGGACAGATCTACCGTTTCATGGGCTTGAGCACCGGTTGCATCGTTACGAATTTGTCGGATCAGGAGCGCCGCGATGCTTATGCCGCCGACGTAACATACGGCACGAACAACGAACTCGGCTTTGATTATTTGCGCGACAATATGAAGTATTCGCTGAAGCAGATGGTGCAGAGGCCGTTCAATTTCGCAATCGTCGACGAAGTCGACTCGATCCTTGTCGATGAGGCACGGACACCGCTGATTATTTCCGGCCCATCGGAGCTTTCGACCGAGTTGTATGTTTCGGTCGACAAACTCATCCCTTCCCTGATAGCGGAAGATTACGAGCAGGATGAAAAACATAAAACCGTTGTGCTGACCGAAGAGGGTCAGGAACACGCCGAGCAATTACTGCGCGAACACGGGCTGCTGCAGGAAGGCAGCATGTATGACATCCAGAACATTGCGCTGGTGCACCATGTGAACCAGGCGCTGCGCGCGCACAGGCTTTTCCACCGCGACACTGATTACATCGTGAAGGACGACCGCGTTATCCTGATCGATGAATTCACAGGGCGCATGATGGAAGGCCGCAGATTGTCCGAAGGTCTGCACCAGGCTATCGAAGCGAAAGAAGGCGTAAAAATCCAGACCGAGAACCAAACGCTGGCCTCGATCACCTTCCAGAATTATTTCCGCCTCTATCCGAAACTAGCGGGCATGACCGGTACGGCGCAGACCGAAGCAGCGGAATTCCAGGAAATCTATAATCTCGGCGTCGTCGAGATTCCGACCAACGTTCCCGTCGCACGTCTCGACCATGACGACAAGATTTACAAATCGCTCAAGGAAAAAGACGGCGCGATTATCGAGCTTATCCGCGACGCGCAAGACCGTCAGCAACCGATCCTTGTTGGAACGGTTTCCATCGACAAGTCGGAAAAACTTTCGGAAGCGCTGAAAAAAGCGAAAATTAAGCACAGCGTCCTCAACGCGCGTTATCACGAGCAGGAAGCGGCCATCATCGCGCAGGCCGGACGCCCCGGCGCCGTCACCATTGCCACGAACATGGCAGGCCGCGGAACCGACATTCAGCTCGGTGGTAACGCCGACATGCGCATCGCGCAGGAGATCGATCCGAATTTACCAGAGAATGAATGGAAAGCCGCGGCGGACCGCATCCGTTCCGAAGTCGCGCGCGACAAGCAGATTGTTAAAGAAGCCGGCGGGCTTTACGTGATCGGCACCGAGCGCCATGAATCGCGCCGGATCGACAACCAGTTGCGTGGCCGTTCGGGCCGTCAGGGCGATGCAGGCGCAACGATGTTCTTCCTTTCCGTTGAAGACGATCTGATGCGCATTTTCGCAGGCGACAAGCTTGAAGCCCTTTTGGGGAACAAGCGTATCGGCCTGCAGGAAGGCGAAGCGCTTGAGCACCCGCTTATCTCTAAAATGCTTCAGCGCGCGCAAGCCAAGGTTGAAGGCATGCATTTCGAAGTTCGTAAGAACCTTCTGAAATTCGACAACGTGATGAACGACCAGAGAAAGGTCGTATACGAACAGCGCCGCGAAATCATGGAAGCGGATTCAATTGAAGATTTGGTGCGCGATATGCGCCACCAGACAATCGAGGATACGGTCCGGGCGACGATTCCGCACGGCACATACGCCGAACAATGGGATATCAACACGCTGCATGCGGAATGCATGCGCCTTCTGGGGCTCGATTTGCCGGTTGCAGACTGGGCCAGGGAAGAAGGCATCGCCGACGAGGAAATACAGGAGCGCGTCACCGAGGCGGCTGACGCGAAATTCGCGGCTAAGATCGCCAATGCAGGTCCGGACAACTGGCGCCGCGTTGAAAAAGGAATCGTGCTCCAGATTTTCGACCAGCACTGGAAAGAGCACCTGCTCAATCTCGACCATTTGAGACAAGGCATTAATTTGCGCGCATTCGGCCAGCGCGACCCGCTGAACGAATACAAGACCGAGGCGTTCGGGATGTTCGAAACGATGCTCGGCCAGATGCGCGAAGCGATTACGATGATGCTTTCGCTTGTCGAAGTGAATGTCGGTGAAGACCGTATCGGCGTGGTTATGCCGGGTTCCGCTCCGCCGCAGAAAACGCAGGAAGGACGGCAGGACCCTGCCCTGATGGGCACGGGCGTGCGCGCCAAAGGCGAAAAACAAAAACGCGTCGAGGCTTTCCCTGAAAGAAAAAGATTTGATAAAGACGATCCGGATACCTGGGGCAAGGTTCAGCGCAATGCCGACTGCCCGTGCGGTTCAGGGAAAAAATTCAAGCACTGCCATGGGAATATAGCCCAGAAGGCTTAAAGTTTGCTGATCGGGCCGGCTGCGCTGTCGGGTTTCTGGTTTTTGAAACAGTTCTGTTTAAATTCCTCTTTGGCGAGGTAGATTTGATAAGGCTCAAATTTGCTTATGTAGAATTCCTTGAGCTCCTTTTCATGTATAAGGCTATTTCTGATCGTTTTTAAAGAGGCGACCACTTCAGGATATTGGGAATAAGAATCTATTAAGCGCTGAATAAGAACATCGCCGAAGGAATCGTCGGCTAAAGGTTGCCACCTGTTATAAGCATCGTGGATTTTTCCGTTCTGGATTGTTTTTTCATACTGGTCCTCTCCCTCGCTCTTAAACTCAAAGTGGCCGCTTGTGGGATGCTGTTTTACGTGAGGCAGCGACCTAGCCCTCGCATTGAGAAAATCGAAAGCATCCCTGATACTGGTGCTATTTACATCGATATGGGCGTGCCGCTCCAAGACTTTCTGGGCAGAATCCAGGCTGGCTACCACCTTCAGCAGGTTTGTTTCTTCATCACCTGAGGAAGAGCCTGCAAAATGTGTTTTAACCTGATCAGTCATATGCCACCTTTGATCTGCATTTCAGGGAATGTAGAGAGATTTTATTATTATGTCAAATTCTGCGAGGCATCATGGGTTTTGTTGAAAAACACATATTTGGTAATAATTCCAAGGGCTCACACAGGCTTGTTTACAGCGACTGGGGGCCGGAGAATGCCGTGCCGATCATCTGTGTGCACGGCCTGACAGGGAACGGTCACGATTTCGACATCCTGGCAGAGGAACTGGTTAAGGACGGGCGGCGGCTGATCTGCGTCGATTTGCCCGGTCGGGGACGCAGCGATTTCCTATCCGAGCCGCTGGATTATAATTACCAACTCTATTGCGATGACCTGACCACCCTGCTCGATCATCTCGGCGTTAATAAGCCGAACAGTATCGACTGGATCGGGATTTCGCTCGGCGGTTTGCTCGGCATCCGGCTGGCGGGCATGAAGGATACGCCAATCCGCCGTATGATTTTGAATGATGTCGGCCCCATCGTGCCGAAGGCGGCGCTCGATTTCATTCATATGGTTATCTCGAAGCAATATACTTTCGACACAATTGCCGCCCTTGAAAAGCGCATGCGCGAGACGCGCGGCCTGACCTGGGGGCCGGTGACGGATGAACAGTGGAAACTGATGGCCGAGCACAACGCCCGTGCGCTGGATGACGGATCGATCACCTATTCGTACGACCCGAATATTGCCGTGATTTTTGGCGAGGAACCAACCGGCGAGCAGGATTTGTGGCCGGCGTGGGATGCTATAAAGTGCCCGGTCATGGTTATTCACGGTAAAAAATCGGTGGTTCTGACCAAACCGATCATCAGGGAGATGCAGACGCGCTTTACCGGCGGGCAATTGAAGCTAGTTCATTATAAGTATTGCGGTCATGTGCCCTCGCTGATGGCGCCGCAACATATCAAGGATATCCGCACGTGGCTGGACGAGACGCAGATATAATCATCCATGGCGGCGGGATCGCGGGATTGTGGACGCTCGCGCGTCTGAAAAATCTCGGCTATGACGCGCTACTGGTTGAGCCTAATGCGATCGGCGGCGTGCAGACGATTGCCTCGCAGGGCATCATTCATTCCGGTTTGAAATATGCCTTAAGCGGCAAGATCAACGCCCTCGCCCGCGAGATCAGCGCGATGCCGGACGTGTGGCGCGAAGCTTTGAACGGTAACGGCCCGGTCGATTTATCAAAAGCGAAACGCGCCGCCGAGACGCAGTACATGATGATCCCCAAGGGCGTGATGGGAAGCATTTTAAAAATCGGCGCGAAAAGTTTTTTTGGCACTGAAGTCGAGAAAATAAAATGGCCGCCGGAAGTTTCGGCGAGCGGGTTCGAGGGCACGTTGGTGGATATGGCGGAGCCGGTTCTGGATATCCCTTCCGTCGTTCGCACGCTGGCCGAGCCTTACATGAATTGCATCCGGAAATCCGCCGACGGCGTGAATGCGCGGAAACATATCTACACCGCCGCTGAGGGGAATGATAAGTCCGGCATTGAGACACAGCGCAGGCCGCTGCTGATGGGTCTTTTGAAGAATGCGCCATTTCCGTTGTGGGTGCATTTGGTGGGTGCGTCGGATAAACCCGTGGCGACGATTACGACTCACGAGACGAAGGACGGCGAGCTCGCCTGGTATTTCGGCGGACAGGTGGCGGAGCGTGATAAAAATGAAAATCCGGACGCGGTTTACGATGCGATGTTCGAAGCGCTGAAAAAATATATGCCGCTGACGGAGATCAATGACGCCGACCTGGCCGTGCTGCCGATTGACCGGATCGAGGCTAAGCCGGGCGCCGGAATCATGCCGGATGCGCCGGTTATTTATAATAAGGACGATAAAATTTATGCATGGCCGACAAAATTGACGTTTGCGCCGATGATGGCGGATAAAATCGCCGATGAACTCAAGACGCAGGATATCAGCCCATCGCATAATCACACGGACTGGTCATTCCTGCCGGAAGTTTCGTATGCTGAGCCCCCATGGGAAAAGGCGCAATGGATAAAAGACAAATCGGACAGACGGGCGTAAGCCTATCGCGCCTCGGGCTCGGCACTGTGAAATTCGGGCGGAACGCGGGGGTGAAATACCCGGCGGGATTCGAACTGCCGGACGATTATTCGCTGACGCGGCTTTTATCGCAGGCGAAGGATCTAGGCATCAATACGCTCGACACCGCGCCCGCCTATGGCGCGAGCGAGGAACGGCTTGGTGTTTTGCTCAAGGGTAAACGCCATGAATGGACGATCATCGGCAAGGCCGGTGAGGAATTCGAAAAAGGCCGCTCGCATTACGATTTCACGCCAGCCCATTTCGTTCAGAGCCTTGAGCGCACGCTGAAACGGTTGCAGACCGATTATCTGGATGTGTTTCTCATACATTCCGATGGATCGGACAGCCGCATTCTTTCCGATGAAAAACTGATTGGCAAAATGCAGGACTTCAAAAAATCCGGCATGGTCAAGGCAATCGGGGCGTCGACGAAAACGGTCGAGGGCGGAATTAAAGCATTGGATGTCATGGATGTCGTGATGGCGACCTATACGCAGGATCATACCGAGGAAAAAGCCGTGCTCGACCACGCGGCACTCAACAACAAGACCGTTATTTTAAAGAAAGCGCTCGCGAGCGGGCATAACACGGATATCAACGGCGCGATGGATTTCGCGTTTTCGCACCCGGGCGTCGATTCCGTGATTGTCGGAACAATCAATTCCAATCATTTGCAGGAAAATGCCGAAGCCGTAGAGCGTGCTATTTCTTCACGGCAGATTTCTTAGCAGCCTTCGGCGGCGTGATACGCACGCGCGTGATGCGGTGGCGGTCGCGCTTCATGATTTCGAACTTCAGCCCGTGAAACTGGAATTTCTGGCCGATTTCGGGAATGGTTTCAGATTCAAATAAAACCAATCCTGCTGCCGTTGAGTAGTTTTCATCCGGCAATTGCCATTCGAATTCACGGTTGAGTTCGCGCACCGTAACGCTGCCATCGACCAGGTACGACCCACCCTTGCCCTTCTTGACGCCGGTGAAGCTTTCATCGGCTTCGTCATCGATCTCGCCGACGATTTCCTCAAGAATATCCTCGAGTGTCACGATACCGACGAAGGTGCCGTATTCATCGACGACGGTGGCGAAATGCTCCTTGCGCTCGCGGAAGGCCTGGAGCTGGTCGTGCAGGCTGGTGGTTTCAGGAATGAACCATGGGTCTAACATCACCGCGCCCAGATCCACTTTTGATATATCATCGTCGTTCTCGCGGAGAGCCTTAAGCAGCAGGCGCACCTGGATAACGCCGATGATATTTTCCTGCCTGTCTTTCCACACCGGCAGGCGCGAATAGGCGCTTTGCAGCACTTCCTCCACGATTTCGCCGGGCGGCAGGTCGCCGTTGATCAGAAAAACGTTCTGGCGCGGGATCATGATGTCCTCGACCGTGACCTCGAAAAGATCGAGGATTGAGCGGAGCATCTGGCGCTGGCGTGTGACTTCCTCGCCGGAGCCGCGGTGCATGTCGATTACGCCGCGCAGCAGTTCATCCTGAGAACCCGACGTAGCCTTCGCAATGTCCACGCCAAATATTTTCAGCGACATGCGGACGATCCACGATACGGTCTGCGTTACCGGATAGAAAAGCTTTATGCAGAAATTGATGAGATACACATAACGAATTGCAAATCTCTCGGCGTGGTGGACGGCATATGTTTTCGGCAGGACCTCGGCAAAAATAAGAATAATGATGGTCATTATGATTGTTGCGTAAAAAATCCCGACTTCGCCGAAGATGTTAATGAGCAGGCCGGTCGCCAGCGCCGCGCTCAGCGTATTGACGAAGTTATTGCCCAGCAGTATGGCGCTGATCATGCGCTCTTTTTTCATGCGGATTTTATTGACGAGCGCCGCGCGCTGGCTGCCCTCTTTCGCGCGGGCGTGCATGCGCGCCTTCGAGGCAGCCGTCAGCGAGGTCTCAGACGCTGAAAAGAACGCGCTGAGAAGAATGAGGATAAAAATTCCTACGAGTGAAAGGAGAACGCTGATTTCCATCGTCCCTTGGTTCCTGCTCCTTCCTGGCCGAGCGAGTCTTTAATAACCTCGCGCAGCAGGTTTTCCGGCACATCGCCCGTGACGAACGCTTCGCCGATGCCGCGTACCAATATGAATTTAATTTTTCCTTTGGCGGCTTTTTTATCGTGGCCCATGATGTCGATCAGGCCGTCGACCGTAGCGCTGATGGCGGGCTCTATGAATGATGCGCGGGTCGGCAGGCCAATATCGAGGAAATGCTGTTCGACGCGTTCATAATCAGTGCGTGGACAAAGACCCATGCGCGAGGATAGGTCGAACGCCATGACCATGCCGATGGCTACAGCCTCGCCGTGCAGGAGACGGCCGTCATATTTCGCAGCGGCCTCGAGCGCGTGGCCGAATGTGTGACCGAGATTCAAAAGCGCGCGGACGCCGCTTTCTTTTTCGTCCGCCTGAACCGTGCGGGCCTTGGCGGCGACGCTGGTTTCAATCGCATGCGAGACGGCGTCGTCTTCGAGATTGCAGACGGCGGCGCCGTTCTGCTCCAGCCATGTGAAGAAGTTGGCGTCGTTGATGAGGCCGTATTTTACAATCTCGGCGTAGCCCGCGAGCAATTCGCGGCGCGGAAGCGTGCGAAGGGTCTGGATATCGGCGACCACGGCAGACGGCTGGTAGAAACTGCCCACTAAATTTTTTCCCTGGCGCGTGTTGATGCCGGTCTTGCCGCCGACGGAGCTGTCGACCTGCGCGAGCAATGTCGTGGGAACCTGAACACAACGCACACCGCGCATGACGATGGACGCGCAGAAGCCCGTGATGTCACCGATCACGCCGCCACCGACGGCGAAGACGATTGAATCGCGCCCGATGCCTTCATTCAGCATCCAGTCGAGAATTTTTTCGGCCTGGCTGAAGGATTTGGTTTTTTCGCCACTTGGTAAATACATGATCTCGGCTTTCGCCGCGCTGTTCTGAATCATCATGGTCTGGATGGATTCGGCGTGGTTGCGTACATTTGCATCAGCAACAATGAAAACGGATTTACCTTCGACCTCGGTCGGCAGGAAATCAACCACCCGGTACAGAAGGCCGGAGCCGATATAAATCTCATAGGATGCGGCGTCGAGATTGACGGTGACGATTTTCGTTTCCATGGCGCTCAGACCGTATCGTTTTTCACGTAGGCGTACAATGAATTTATCAGCGCCCCCACGGTTTCAGAGGCTTTGCCCTCCTGGCTTTCGAGATGGATATCGGCCTCGGCGTAAAGCTGTTCGCGCGCGGACATGAGATCCTGCAGGATTTTTTTCGGATCGCCTTTTTTCAGAAGCGGTCGGTCGTCGGCGTTTTCAAGACGGCGAACAATATTAGCAAGATCAAGCTTCAGCCATATCGACAGCCCCTTGCTTTTGATCGCTTTGCGCGTTTCGGCGTTCATGACAGCGCCGCCGCCCGTCGCCAGCACGCACGGGCCGGACGATAGAACTTCTAATATACTGTTGCGCTCGGCCTGGCGGAATTTTTCCTCGCCATCGGTGTCGAAAATTTCCGTGACGCTGCGCCCGGCTTTTTCCTCGACGATGCGGTCGCTGTCCTTGAAATCGAATCCAAGACGGTCGGCGAGTTTGCGGCCAACAGCGGTTTTACCGACGCCCATCATCCCCACAAGAACCACAGGGCGGCGCAGGTGGTTGCGCAGGAATTCAACCGCTTCTTCGGTATTGATATTATGGTCTGTCTTATCCGTCATTTTTCAAAATCATAATTGAATTATGGCCAAGGGTTGTTTATGGTGGCTATCCGTTTCTAACCCCGAAAGAAACTATAAAACAGTGCGGCAAAAAATGAAAATCGGCAAACTTTTCCTCGCTTTACTGGCTATTCTTCTTATTGGAGGTTTTGCCGCCCTCATTATCATAGACGTTCCCGTCAAACAGACCGAAATTTCACGTGAGATTCCCCATGACAGCTTTACGGAATAACGCCGTTCGCGCGGCCCTGCTGGTTACAGCCGCCACTTTGCTGGCCATGCCCGCTTATGCAGGCAAGACCGACATGCAGACGCTCAATGTCGCGCCCTCGAAAAAGACGGAAAGCACCCCGACAAAAGCCGATTATAAAACGCTGGAAAATGCCGGGCTTTATGTCAGCGCCAGCGAAGGCGGCCTCGGCAAGGATTTGTGGAAAGATATCAAGCGTTCAACCCTGATCACCCTGCTGCAGGACATGCCAGTCGAATCGCGCGAGCCCGCCGTGCAGCACCTGATTTTCGGCGCGCTGCTGACGCAGGCGGATTCGACAATGATCAATAACGACGTAGCAATCGAACCGGGCCGTGACCTGCTGACGCTGCGTCTTGAAAAACTGACACAGGCTGGTGCGTATAAACAGGCGCAGGATCTATATTCGTCGCTGGACGATGATATCGAACCGTATCATGAACGTCTCGCGCAGGCCGGTATTCTCGCGATGATGCTGAATGCCGAGAAATCCCTCGCCTGTGTCGAAGCGGAAACGGTGCGCGATACTTTCGCGGAATCGAAATTCATCAAGGAAATCCTTGCGTTCTGTGATGTCACGATGTCGGAAAACGCGTCACAGGAATCGCGCGATACATTCGCCGCACTGAATCTGCGCAATGCGGATGTCATCACGTCGAAAGACGCAGCAATCACGTACGATCCGAAAAGTTTTGACGCGCTGCCGCTGATCGAGAAAGCATTTTTGACAGCACAAAACAAAATCCGTTTTGGAAATTCCGGCGTCGCGGATTTCACTGCGATCCCGCCCACGCATCTGCGCATTCTTCTGACGGCTGACGATCTCAGCGCAGAGAGCCGTTTCCTCCTGACCGCCGCCGCCGAAGACTGGGGCCTCGCGCAGCCGGGTGAATTATTAAGTCTGTACAAAGCCGCCGTTGCGCCCGCATCGGGCCAGGATCCGGGCACGATGAATGTCCCCGATTCAACCAAGGACTGGGAGAAGCTTGGCTATTATTTTGTTATCGCCAGCAACGCGCCAGACAAGGCCGCCGAGTGGGATGCTATAAAAAAAGGCCTGGGGATGGGGAATCGTTACGGGATCGGCGCACTGAAACCTTATGCCGAAGTGCTGGTTAAAGCCGAGCCCGGGGACGCCCGCCAGGACGAATTAGAGACTGCAATCCGCATCCTGAATGCCACCGCAACCCCCATCCCGCCGCAATGGCGCAGCCGGATTCTGGGTATACAACCGTCGGACGAAAAAGACCTTTCGAATCAACGACTTTTTGCCCTCCAAACGGCTGTCGAACTGGCTCAAAACAGCGATAAAAAACAGACCCAAAACACTGAAAAAGCCTCACAATTACCCTACCCGGCGAACTCCCGCGGTGGATATCTTGTGAAAAGTATTATAGAAAATGTTGACACAACTACCGCGAATAGTGATAATGCGGACAGAATTTATGAAAAAGACTATGGCTTGACTTTTAAGCAAGATTATGTAATGCCTTCTACCGTTGTGTGGAATCATCTGCTTGAAGCCAGCCTGAGTAAAAATACCGGTGAAACGGTATTGCTGAGTGCCTCGGTACTTCAAGCCGCCGAACTGGGGAAGATCTATCCCGGTTTGCTCAATGATGTACGCACAGGCTTACGTAATGTGGGATTAACGGATATCTCCTCAGATATTGCCGCTTCGGCAGTTCTCGGAAGTATCCAGACAACTAAGGAGAATTAAAATGGCACGTCCAGGCCGCCCGGCACTACCGAAACCCAACCTGCACCCGCTGGTGGATTCGTTTCTTGATATGCTCACGACAGAGCGCGGTGCCGCATTGAACACGCGTCATGCTTACTGGCGCGACCTCGCGGATGTCAGCCTGTATCTCCGTAGCAAAAGAAATTCCGATATCGACAAGGCGACAGCCGAAGACCTGAAGGCCTACCTGAAGGACCTCAGCGAAAAAGTTCACAGCAAGGGCATCAACAAATCGAAGATCGCCGTGCGCACTGTTGCGCGCCGCCTTTCGGCCCTGCGCCAGTTCTACCGCTTCGTGGTTTCCGAGAACGTGCGCAAGGACGATCCGACATCGACGATCGAAAGCCCGAAACAGGGCCGTACCCTGCCGAAGACGCTGAGCGAAGCTGACGTAACAACGCTGATCAAAACAGCCTCGACCGGCGGCAGCAGCGAAAGCATCCGCCTCGTCTGCCTGCTTGAAATGCTTTACGCAACCGGCCTTCGCGTTTCCGAACTCGTCGGTCTTCCGATGTCGGCTCTAGGTCAGGGCAACCAGTTCCTGATGGTCAGCGGCAAAGCCGGACGCGAGCGCATGGTTCCGCTTTCGGACCCTGCTCAAAAAGCGTTGAAGAAATACACGGATGTGCGCAAGCAGTTCATCGGTTCCGACGATCAGAAAACCCGCCAGGAAAAGTGGGTATTCCCGTCGCGCACCTCGGACAGCGGCCACCTGACACGCCAGCGCTTTGCGCAGCTCCTGAAAGACCTCGCCCGCGCGGCAGGCCTCGAGGAAGGCAAAGTCAGCCCGCACATCCTGCGCCACGCTTTCGCCACGCACCTGCTCTCGAACGGCGCGGACCTCCGCTCGGTTCAGAAGATGCTGGGACACGCGGACATTGCAACGACGCAGATCTACACGCATATCGTCGGCGACAAGCTGAAGAAAACCGTGAAAGACAAGCACCCGCTCTCGAAAACCGGTACGGACAACTAATAGTCCTTATTAATCAACAATCAGGCAGGTTCCATTTGTGTGGGCCTGCCTGTTTTGCTAAGGTCCCCCCTTATGAACCTGGAATTTGAAAAGCCCATCCTGGAGCTTGAAGGCAAGATCGCCGAGCTGCGCAATATGAGCGGCGGCGGTGCCGTGAACATCGCCGAGGAAATCGGCCGGATGACGAACAAGGCCGACAAGCTGCTTCAGCAAACCTATTCGAAGCTTACGCCTGCGCAGAAAGTCCAGGTCGCGCGCCACCCCGAGCGCCCGCACTTCCTCGATTATATCCGCGAAATTATCACGGACTTCACACCGCTGGCTGGCGACCGGAATTTCTCCGAAGATTACGCCCTGCTCGGCGGCCTTGGACGATTCAAAGGCCGCTCGGTCGTCGTCATGGGCCATGAAAAAGGTTTCGATACCGAAACACGCATCAAACACAATTTCGGCATGACGCGCCCTGAGGGTTACCGCAAGGCGCAGCGCCTGATGAACATGGCATCGCAGTTTCAACTCCCGATTATTACGCTTGTTGATACCGCGGGTGCCTATCCCGGCAAGGGTGCGGAAGAGCGCGGCCAGTCGGAAGCGATCGCGAAATCAATTGAGACATGCCTGCGCACCGATGTGCCGATTGTTTCCGTCATCATAGGCGAAGGCGGATCGGGCGGCGCAATTGCGATTGCTGTTGCCGACCGCGTTTATATGCTGGAGCATTCGATCTATTCCGTTATTTCACCTGAAGGATGCGCGTCCATTCTCTGGCGCAGCGCGGCGCATGCCGAAGAAGCGGCGACGGCTCTCAAAATTACTGCGCAGGATCTGTATCAGTTGAAGCTGGTGGACGGCATTATCGGTGAGCCCATCGGCGGCGCGCACCGTCACAAAAAAGAAACCATCGCGAACGTGTCGCAGCAGATTGAAAAAGCGCTGAATGACCTCACGCCGTGGGATCCAAGCACGCTGCTGCAAAGCCGCCGTAAAAAATTCCTGGCTTACAGCCGTAATTTTTAAATCACTGTACCGATGACGGCCCGGCATTTTTCTTGTCGGGCGATAATACTTCCGCCGCCAAGCGCGCGCGGCGCTTCATGAATTCAAAATTGCCGTGGCCTGACTTGCGGTGTCCCTCTTCCGTTGAAGCGGCCCGGAAATAAAGCATGAGAAATACCCTGATGGCCGCGGTCAGCGACGTGCGCGCATTCTTGCGGACGCTGACAAGGCTGCAGATGTCGTGTATCGAGCATTTTTCACGCCGGGCGATATCGCGGAGCGCCAACCACATCTCGGGCTCGAGCCTTACGGACGTCCTGCGCCGGCTTACGGTGATGTTCTTGCTGATGAGCGTTGTTTTATAAATTTCTGTTTCGTGGCCCGTAAGATCGCGCATTCTGTTTCTCCCTATCTAAGCTCTGGAAATACTCAGCATACGCAGTGTGATTAAATTATCTTATATGAATACAACTATATGGTGTAAATAAAATTTACGCCCGTATTCGGGACAGGAATCGGTAAAATCAATAAAAAGCTGATTTTATTTGATTTTTATACAGGAAAACGCCTAAAAAATTTTCCGTGGGTGAATACATTCGTAGTTTCTACTGCAACTATGGGTAATTTATCCAGGCTGGAACAAGAAAGTGCTGTGAATCGCTGTTTCCGTGGCCTTCACAAAAGACGTGCGTTACCATATTTGTATAGGCTTAATTTGAAGGAAAACGGCTGTGCCGCGCATATTTCTGAAACCCAACTCGGCTGAATTCGAGGATAAAAAGACCCGCCCCAGCGGCAAGGCGAAAGGTTGCGACATGCCCGGATGCCGCGAGCATGGCGAATACCGCGCACCGCGCGACCGCGCCCTGTCGGATTATTACTGGTTCTGCCTCGATCACGTGCGGGAATACAACAAGGCCTGGAATTTCTTCCAGGGTATGTCCGGGCACGAGGTGGAGGAACATATCGTCAGCAGCATGTACGGCGACCGACCCACCCGCCGATACGATAACCCGGGCATGGGGGCCGAGAACCTCCGCCGTGCCGCGTGGCAATCCTATCATTTCACCGAGGAAGAGCCGCCGCAGGAGCATGCCCGTTTTACGAGCGAACAGAAGAAAACGCCTGAATTCGAGGCCATGATGATTATGGGGCTGGAGCCGCCGCTGTCGCTGGCCG
>Ga0138256_10000509_pt1 | contig 42524 bp, 31 predicted proteins | sample KNB2016incub_MG_FD_105486 | JGI IMG/M metagenome (GOLD analysis project Ga0138256, IMG submission 105486) | Active sludge microbial communities from wastewater in Klosterneuburg, Austria - KNB2014incub_MG | ecosystem: Engineered > WWTP > Activated sludge > Unclassified | place: Austria... | reverse complement strand
CAAATGCGACGAACTGCACGTCGAATTTGGGGAGGGGGAATAATTTGCAGAGGTTTCCAAATGCGACGAACTGCACGTCGAATTTGGGGAGGGAGAATAACGTGCAGGGTTTTCCAAATGGGACGAACTGCACGTCGAATTTGGGGAGGGAGCAACTTTAACTTGGGCTTTAATTAAAATATTCATTCCGCTATTACATTCTTTCAGTCAACATTCAATCACCAGACTCCCCCAAATCCGACGATTTGTACTTTGAATCCGCGTACATAAATTCGTCGTTGGATTTGTCCCACAGGGATGCTACGCGAGGGGAGATGCCGAAGGCAGAGGGGGTTACGCCATGCCTTGCACTGCCCGCTCAAAAATTAAATTATAAATTCGGTCGCAGACTTGTTTGAAACTTAAACGGTCGTAGCCAGCGGGCAGGTTTTGATCGAGCGTTTCTTCTATCGCAGATTTGACTTTGGTTTGGGATTGAAAATCTTTTTCCCAATTTTGCACCAGCACAACGGGCTTTTCTTCGCGCAGGCGTTTGAGAAGCATTTTGGCGGCGTTCTTCAACGCCAATTCTTCGGCTTTGGTGATTTTTTCCTTCCTCATCAAATCGAAGAGTTCGAGTTCTTCTTCGGTCAAGCCTTCGCGGATGTGACGTTCCTCTTCCGTGTTCAAATCGTTTGCGAAGTTGATCAATTCTTCAAAGCTGACTTCGGTTGCCGTGCCGCCCGCATTGTATTGATTCACAATGCCTTGGTAGCGTTCGGCAAAATCCACGCGGGTGATATTGCGTTCGAGCATTTGCTGTAATTTGCCTTCAATAAAAGCGCGCAAGTCGGCGATTTCAATGAACTTGAATTCAGATTTGGAAAATTCGGCTTTCAGTTTATCAATATCAACTTTGCTTAGATCCCAGGTTTTGCCCGCTTTGATGATCTGCGATTCTGCCAGTTGTTTTTTATCGGAGGCGGCGACGCTTTCATCCAGCAGACGGCTGATTCGCAGGCTGACTTTATCCACGTCCTGGCGGTTGATGCGGGCTTCGATTACTTCGCGCAGATATTGAATGGCGAACACCGCGCGGCGCGGCTTCTTGTAAATTTCGGGTTTGCAGGCTTCATAAAAACCCGTGACGATGTTTTCATGCACAAAAAATTCCTTGTACCATTCATCTTTGGATAAGAGAATATTGGCAAAGGCTTCGAACCTGCCTAATTTTTTGAAGACTTCTTTTTTATCCAACAGGCTTTTCAAATCAATTTCTTTTGGACCGCAGAATGCCAGCGTTTGTTCGATGGCGTCATCCAGCAGGTTGAATAATTTCTTCTTGTCCTGCACGGGCATTTCATCCGCGCCTTCGGAGCCGATGGCGTACTCAGCCAGCGCTTTCTTCATGTTGCGGAAGACATTGTAATAATCAATAATTTCGCCGTTGATCTTGGAAACGCCGCGGATGCGATGATCGGTGACGCGGTTGGCGCGCGTGATGGCTTGCATGAGCGTGTGGTCTTTCATGGGTTTATCGAGATACAGCGTGGAAAGCGACGGCGCGTCGAAACCCGTCAGCCACATGGCGCAGACGAAGACCAGGCGCAGGGGATGCGTTTCATCCTTGAATTGATATTCAAGGTCGTGACCGTTCTCGTCCATGCGGACCATGCGCTGGCGATGCGGTTTGATATCCAAGCCTTGCTCGGCGAATTTCTTTTCTTCGTCGGCTTCTTCGCTGAGGACGACCGCCATTTCGGTGGAGCGCATAAATTCCAGGGTCAGGGAGAGGCGCGCGCTTTCTTCTTTATCAAACGAACTCTCGATCTGTTTGCGCAGGTCTTTGATGGCTTGCATCCAATACAATTGGACTTTGTTATACATTTTGACGGCGGTGAATTTATCCACCGAAATGACCAAGCCTTTGCCGAGATAGCCGCGCTTCGGGAAATGCTCCACGATGTCTTTGGCGATCTTTTCCAAGCGGTCGTCGCGCTTGACCACTTCGATATCTTTGGCGAATTTATTTTCGAGTTTGGCGGTTTGGGCTTCGTTTAAATTTTCATCTTCCAGGATTTCATAAAACTCCCCGCTCAACCTGCTGTTCTGAATCAAGACCTCATGCACCCGTTTTTGATAAAACAGCGGGACGGTCGCGCCGTCGTCGGTGGATTGGGTGAAGTTATATTCGCTGACGTAATCGCCGAACCACTGATTCGTTTTTCTATCCTTGCCGAGCAGGGGCGTGGCGGTGAACGCCAGATACTGCGCGTTGGGCAAGCCCGCGCGCATATTTTCAGCCAGCGACTTGTATTGCGTGCGATGCGCCTCATCCACAATGACGATGATGTCGTCGCGTTTGGACAGGACGGGATAGGTTTTGCCTTTCTCGTAGCGGAACTTATGAATCAGGCTAAAGACGATGCGTTTGTTTTGAGAAAGAAAATTTCTTAATTCTTCGCTGTCTTTCGGGCGGGCGGCTTCGTTCTTTTTGACGGTGTCGGTGTTTAGGAAGTTGCGATAGATCTGCCCGTCCAGATCGTCGCGGTCGGTGACGACGAGGAAGGTGAAGTTGCCCGTTAACTTGCGCCAGATTTTTCGGGCGTAGAAGATCATCGAAAAACTTTTGCCCGAGCCTTGCGTGTGCCAATACACGCCCAACTTGCCTTTTTCTTTTTCAGTTTGTTTCTGGCGTTCGGCGAAAACTTTGAAGCCTTTGTTCACGCCGATAAACTGATGGTTTTGAGCGACCACTTTTTCGGTTTCGTTGTGGAACAAAATAAAATTTTCGATGTAGTCGAGCAAACGCTCATGCGGAAATAAACCCGCCAGCGCGCGCTCGATGCTGACGCCCTGTTCTTCGATTTTTTCGCGGTTGATCTTTTCTTTTTCATCGTCGGGGCGCAGCCAAACGAAGAAGTATTCCCAATCGGCGTTGAAACTGCCCACGCGCGTATCGAGCGCGTTCGATAAGACGCAAAAGGCATTGGCGTGAAATAACTGCGGAATATCCTTGATGTAGTTGGCGAGATTTTCGGCGTAGGCTTGTTTGACGCTGACATTTGAGTTTTTTAGTTCGATGAACACCAACGGCAGACCGTTGACATAGATCAACACGTCGGGGCGGCGATAGCGCGTCAATCCCCTGACCCATAACTGGGTGACGACGAGATATTCGTTTTTATCTTCGGCATTTTTCTGTACGCCGCCGTGGACGGCGGCTGGAGCAACGTCAGCGGCGGGAGCGAAGTCAATCACGCGCGCGCGGGCGTGTTCTTTTTTGCCGTTCGCGTTTTGATATTCAACGGGGATGCCGTCTCGGATGAGGGAATCAATTTCGCGGTTGGCAGAGATGACGGTTTGGGCGGAGCGGGAATTCGTCAGCGTGGATAAGGCTTGGTCAATGGCGTCAGGCGGAAGGTCGGGGTTGAGGCGTTGGGCGGCGGATTTGAGTCGCTCAAACAGGATCACGTCGCGTTTATCCCGCCGCCCTGAGTTGTCGTTTAGATCGTCGGGGTTTTCGGTGTAGCAATGGATGGATTGATAGCCATAGTCGTTGACCAGTTTTTGGACGATGGCGTTTTCAATCTCGTTTTCTGAAATGAAGTTTGGCATAAACGGCCTCTTAATGTCACCCTGAGCGGAGCGAAGGGTCTCTACGGTTATCGTAGGGATTCTTACGATGCGCTTCGCTCAGAGCGGCAGGGTTCATTATACAAACCATTCTTCGCTTAAGTCTTTCCATTGCGGATTGATGGAATCAATTAATGTGATTTTCTTTGCTCTCAACCAGCCTTTGATTTGTTTTTCACGCGCGATTGCATCATGCACACTGGAGGTTGATTCGTAATACACCAGAAATTGAATATTATATTTGCTGGTAAACCCAGGGACAAGCTTTTTCTTATGCTCGTCCACTCGGCGCATGAGGTTGTTGGTAACGCCCGTGTAGAGTGTGCGGGATTTGTTGGTCATTATTTAGACGTAATCTTCTTTGCTCATGGCTATCCTTTGGGCTGTGGCTTTATATCATTTTAAGCCGAAGCCTGACGTTGAACGAAGCGAAGTGGAAGGGGTTTTGAATGTCGCGGTAGAGATGCTTCGCTCCTGCTTCGACAGGCTCAGCACAGCGGCTCAGCATGACATTAGGAACGAACCCTCAGCCCCGCCACCGATACCTTGCCCGAAATCAAGCGCGGCAGGAGCAGGTCGCGGGATTGTTTTAGTAATTCATTTTGTCTGAGATAACTACAAATCGAGTTAAACATTGAGTCAAACTGTTTTTGAAATTCTTGAAGAATTGATTCGGGAGGACACAAAATTTCGAGTTTCTTTAGAAAATCCCAATCTGCTCTTGGCATTTTCGTTCCTTTTGATGAAATTGTTGCTAACTCTATAAATGTTTCGCTAAACAAAGTAAATAAAAGGTATCCTTCAAATTCTAATTTTTTAGGTCGAACGATAATCGTATCTGATGAACAAACACCTGAAAAATGCGCAAGGGCTACCTTGTGCAGATACGGGCGGATTTTCCCAAATAAAATATCACGCTCTTTGAAAAGGAGTTTATCGCTTTGCACAGACTCAACCCTATCAAAAGAAGTAATTGCAATTGATTTTCTTGGCAAATGTTCGAGACCCAAATATTTTGTGGTCGGGGAAATGTTTTTTATCTTTGTAATTCCACGAATTTCGTTTGACATCATTGAAACTGCTAAACGCTCCCACCCCGCAGGGACTCCCTTCACAAACCTGACGTTCTGCCAACCAGGGAATCGCATCCGCACAAACCACTCGCGGTAGATTTCTTCGGCGGCTTTTTCGAGCAGGGCGATGCGCTTGTTGTTGTTCTCGATCAAATCATCATACGCGGAGAGGACGTCCGCGATTTTTTGTTGGGTGGGGAGAGGAGGATAAATGATTGGTAAATTCCGAAGATTTCCTTGGGCAATATTTGTAATTGTTGCGCCACTTGATAAGTTTATTATTGCTTGCCGATAAAATGGCGAACGCAATAGGTACGTTAAATAAAGTTTATCTATTTTAGGTGAAGAAGAACGAAAACGAATAACGAAGCCGCAATGCACACATTCATCATTGTCCTCTTTCGCCAGTTCAACGACCCCAACCCCATCTCTCTTTACAGAAGAACGAGCAAAGAAAATATCATCCTTTTTTACTAAGTATCCGCGAAACTTTTCAAGCGATTTCAGCGTGATGTGATCTAAATTGCTAAAATCCAAATAGGGTCCATCGTTATACAAATCTTTGACGTTTATCAGTTTAAGGGAACGAGAAGAGGACTGCCCCATCTGGTCTCTTGTAAAATTGACACCATTAGAAAATTCGCCAAGTTCTCCAAGTTTGGAGTCGTTCCATTTCTTGACAATCATTATGAACCCTCAATAAGTTTTTTCATATTGATGCTTATTGTTTTTTCAAGTTCATTTGTTTCCTTATTCAAAACATCCAATTCATTTTGTATCTCAAGCATCTCATCCAAAAACTCTTCTTCGGTCCTGCCATCTTCCTCAATCACCACGCCCACATAGCGCCCAGGGTTCAAGGAATAATCCTGCTCGGCGATTTCTTTCAAGTCTGCCAATTTGCATAAGCCCGTCACGTCTTCATACTCCGCGTTGGGGAAGCGTTCCTGCAACCAGTGAATGTGAGTAAAGAAAATTTCAGCGTTCTTTACTTCGGCTTCCAGTTTTTCCAACGCTTCTTTAATCACGCGCAAATTTTTTGAGCCAGCGCGGTTATTATTCCCTGAGCCTGTCGAAGGGTCTCGCGTTGTTTTTTCAAATCCGCGCGTGATTTTGTGCAGGGTCTTCAAGCCTTCGTGCAAACTCGCAAAGAACGGGTCAAATTGTTCACGCAGTTTGTGCTGGGCTTTGTTATGCAAAGCAATGTCATTCTCCCGTAAAGGCGTCGGGACGCGGTGAGGGAGCGTGTTCTTCGCGACCGAAGAATCTCGCGCAACGCCGTAGAGACCCTTCGCTCCGCTCAGGGTGACATGCGCTCCGCTCAGAGTGACACGATACTTCTCATACGCCTTTTGCAATTTGTCCCAACCTTTCCATTGTTCCGTCAGCGCTTGCGCGGCTTTTTGCCCTTCGGCAGAATCCAACGCGGCTAACAATCCCTGCGAAAGGCTGGGGATTTGATCCGCATTCTCTGCCAGACGGTTCATCCCCGCCGAAAAATATTCATCCACCAACTGGATGAATTCCGCGCGCCTCCCTTTGTGCAGGCGGCTGATGACGCCGATATTTTTGACCTGCTCCGCTGAAAATTCCCTGTGGGCGCGGTCTACCTGAATAAAGATATTGCGCGCGTCAATGAAGAGTATCTTTTTGTCTTTTTTATCCTTGTCGAAAAACCATAAGGTGGCGGGCAGAGTCACCGTCCAAAACATATTCGAGGGCAGGGTCAACATGCCATAGATTAGATTCTCTTCGATCAACTTCTTGCGAATGTCCGCTTCCGAATGACGCGCGTCCGATGCGGAGTTTGCCATCACCAGGGCCGCGCGTCCCTTGGCTTTCAAGGAGGTGGCGAATAAATTAATCCACAAATAGTTGGCGTTCGGCACGGTCTCATTGCCCGCTTCTTTTTTATTCAGCTTGCTTTTATTGCGCGGGATGCCGTAGGTATTAAAGCGTTTATCTTTGGCGATTTTGGAATAATTTACGTCGTCCACATTAAAGGGCGGGTTCGCCAGCACATAATCAAATTTGCCGAAGCTATTAAATGGGTCCTCGGTGTACGAATTGCTCTGCTTGATCTCGCCGCGCAATCCGTTCACCACTAGATTCATCTTTGCCAGCTTGACCGTTTCGAGCGTTTTTTCCTGTCCGTTCACGAACAACACATCCGCAGCGTGTCCCTCCTGCGCGCTGCGATGCGTCTCCACGAACGTCGCCGATTGCACGAACATCCCGCCCGAACCGCAGGCGGGGTCGAAGACCGTGCCGTGATGCGGCTCGATGATCTCAACCATCAATCGCACCACCGAACGCGGCGTAAAAAACTCGCCGCCGCCTTGTCCCTCGGCTAAAGCAAACTCGCTCAAAAAATATTCATAGATCTGACCGAACAGATCGCCGTCGGCATCGTCGGGAATATTGGCGAAATTTTGCAACAACCGCGCGGGGATGCTTTTGTCGGTGCGAGTCAGTTTGAAGTATTCATCCTGCGGCAGAACGCCTTGCAATTCAGGTTTATAGTCTTCAATTAAAGCCATCGCTGTTTTCAAGGCTTTGTCCAAATCCTTGTCTTCCGAAAGATTCAACAGATAGGGATAACGCGCATGGTCGGGCAAATAAAATCCGCATTTCTCAATCGCAATGTCAGAAAGTTTCTTCTCGCGGCGCGTCCCCTTTAGTTTTTGATACTCCGCCAAAATCTCATTTTCATACGTCCGATATTTATTATCGGCAAACTTTAGGAAGATCAACCCCAACACGGGCGTTGAGTACTCGCTCGATTTTAAATCCGAGTTCGCGCGCAAATCGTCCGCGCTTTTCCATAATCGTTTGTTCAACTCTTTGAAATCGTCAGAAGTCATTATCCACGCTCGTTTAATATGTTATTGCGAGGAGGCGTTGGTTGAGTAGGACAAAGTCCGTATCGAAACCAGCCGATGAAGCAATCTCCTCGTTTATTTTAGGTTTTATTATTTTATCCTACAACCTTAGACTTTCAACTTTCCAACCTTCAACCCAACCTCTCCCTCACCAACTCGATCGGATGCCGCGCCTCGAGTCCCGCCCCATGTCGAATCTGCATCCTGCACGCCGCGCCTGTGGAGACGATAGACGATAGACGGTAGACGGTGGACGATTTTCCACTTTCCACTTGCCACTCACTATTCTCTACTCCTCTACTCTCTATTCCTCTCCTCACTGCTCCATCGAATATCTCCATCGAAAGCGCATAATGCTCCTCATCAAACCCAAACGTCCCCGCCATGCCGCAACAACCCGCCTCGCTCAACTCCACATCGTAGCCGAATAGTTTGAGCAACTCCACCGTCGCCGCTTCCCCCTCCGCGCGCTGGTGGCAATGCGGATGAAAGAACACCATGTCATTGCGAGCCGACGAATTTGCATTTTGTCGGCGAAGCAATCCCATGTTTAATAAATTATCAAAATTTCCATCCGCCGCTTCTTCTTTATTCAAATTCACATTTACATTATTACTACCTAGATTATTATCTCCCAGTCTGGCTACGCGCAGAATAAACTCGTCCACTAAAAATACATTCTTTGAAATGGATTCAATTTCCGCTTTTCGACTCGGCAACAGCGCGGCATATTCATGCTTCAAGCAATACACTTCGGGAGGCTCGCATCCCACCACAGGGATGCCTGACTCGGCTCCCCAGCTTTTTATCTCGTCCAAAACTTGACTCGCGTGAGTCCGCGCCTGTTCGATGAATCCCTTTGAAAGAAACGACGCCCCCGCCCCAATCACAGATAAAACTTTCACCTCATATCCGAAATGATTCAAAACCTCAATCGCCGCTTCTTTTACCTCTGGCTCCAAATATTCCGAAAACACATCGGATAAAAACAAAACAACCTTTTTCTCGCGCCCTTCCCTCAAAAGACTCTGCGCTCTCTGTGTGCTCTGTGGCAAATGCTCTTCGTCACGCTGCAAACGCGACCTACGGAATAATGGCAGTGACCTCTCTTTTGCCAACCCGAAAACTCTGGCAATGATCGCCCTCGACCATTTCATCGTCATCAACCTATTCGCCAACGGCGCAATCGGACTCATCCACTTCGCCGCTACATGAAAATAGGCGAACAAATAGTCATGCAACGGTCGGCGATGCGACTTGTAATAATGATTCATAAATTCATATTTGAGTCTCGGCATATCCACCCCGCTGGGACATTCCGAGGTACAACCCTTGCAAGCAAGGCATAAATCCAGCGTCTCGAAGACCGAATTCTCTAATTCTCGTTTCGCCCCTCCTCTGCCAATCATCACCCTCAATAAATTCGCCCTCCCCCTCGTACTCAACCCCTCCTCCCCCGTCGCCTGAAACGATGGACACATCACACCGCTAGACTTTCTGCACAAGCCCTGCCCGTTACATTGCTCAATCGCGCCAGCGAGTCCGCGTTCGTGATCGAAATGCAATGCCGAATCCCAAACCTTCACTTGATAATTTTCGCCATATCGCAAATTGGAATCCATCCGCGGCGCGTCGAACATTTTCTTCGGATTCAAAATGTTATCGGGGTCGGCGGCGTGTTTCAACTTTCTCATCGCGTCGGTGATTTCTTTTCCGTATGTCCGCTCAATAAATTCGCCAGACACAATACCGTCGCCATGTTCACTACTCATCGAGCCGCCGAGATTCATCGTCAATGCAAAAACTTGCTCAACAATACTTCGCATGGACTTCACCCCTTCGCCGCGCATCAAATCCAATACGGGGCGGATGTGCAAACATCCACCCGAAGCGTGGGCATAAATACCTGCGTATGTATTATGCGCTTGCAAAATCTTCTGCGCCTCGCGCACAAACTCACCAAGTTTTTCAACAGGAATAGCACAATCTTCAATGAACGCAATCGGTCTGGCGGCTTGCGGACGCGAATCCAATATCCCCAAACCCAATTTGCGGATATTCCAGATTCGTTTCTGCTCTTCATTTGATTCTGCAATCGTCAACAACTTACCGTTGGTCGAGACTTCGTCGAGACCACGAACCGCCGCTTTCAACGCCGATACTTGCTCGCCGCTAAATTCAATCACCAACACCGCCTCTGGATTTCCCACCATCCACCCCATCTGACTCGCCGCCGCAGGCACTCTTCTCGCCAACTCAAGAATCATTTTCGGAATCAACTCAATCGCGCTGGGATTCATCTCCAACAAGCGCGGCACATCGTCACAGGCTTGCTCGATGCTTTGATATTGCAAGACTCCCAAATTCGTATGCTTGGGTTTCTTGACCAAATTCACTTTCATCTTGCGGATAACGGCAAGCGTGCCCTCCGAACCCGCAAGTAACGGCGCAAGGTTTATCTCAGACGATGGACGATAGACCGTAGACGATAAACCATAATCTGCCGAATCCCATTGCGGGGGCTTGGATGGACTCCATGGCAAAAGATAATTCAACCGATACCCCGCCGAGTTCCGCCATGACTTTGGATAATTCAGCTTTATCGCTCCAGAATACTTCTCTCGAATGTCATTCACAACCGAAACAATCTCCAACTGCCTTCTGCCCACTGATAACTGCTTACTGATAACTGATAACTGTTCACTGATAACTGATAACTGCTCACTATCTACCATTCCCCACTTCTCCAACGATCCATCACTCAGCACAACGTCCGCTTCCAACAAATGATCCGCGCTCATGCCATACAAAATAGAATGCGCGCCTGTTGCATTATTGCCAATCACGCCGCCCATCGTGGCGCGTTCCGCCGAAGCAGGGTCGGGACCGAACATCAGCCCATGTTTTGCAACCGCGCGATTCAAATCAGAAAGAACAACGCCAGGCTCCACAATCGCATAATGCTCTTCTGGATTAATTTCAAGAATAGAAGTGAGATAACGCGAGCAATCTAAAATCAACGCCTCGCCAATGGCTTGCCCGCCCAGCGAGGAACCCGATCCGCGCGGCAAAATGGGGGTTTTATATTTCGCGGCTAACTCCACTGCCGATTGCAAATCGTCTTGGTTTTTCGGAACTGCTACCCCCAACGGTTCAATCTGGTACATGCTCGCATCTGTGCTGTACAAAATCCGCGACGCGATGTCGGTGCGAATATCGCCAGTGAAATGTTTATGCAGTTCGTATAAAAATTCGGGCGGGAGAGGCATGGTTTGATTTTAATACAATGTAGGGGCGGAGCATTGCTCCGCCCCTACACAAAATTTCTTTTCTTTGTGCTCTCTGTGGCAAAAAATTACTTCGCCTTCCCCTGCCCAGCCACCGCCGCGGCTTTCTTCGCCGCCTCCTCAGGGTCGCCGAGATAATAATGTTTCATTGGCTTCAAGTCTTTGTCCAACTCATACACAAGCGGAACGCCCGTTGGAATGTTCACTTCGGTGATCTCGCCATCCGAAATATTATCCAGATACTTCACCATCGCGCGGATGCTGTTGCCATGCGCGGCAACGATCACGCGCTTGCTCGATTGAATCGCGGGACTCAACGTCGAATGCCAATATGGCAAAACGCGATCCAGCGTGAGCTTAAGCGACTCGGTGGCGGGCAACTGTTCGGGCGTCAACGAGGCGTAACGCGGATCGAATTTCGGATGGCGTTCATCGGTCAATTCCAATGCGGGCGGCGGCACATCATAACTGCGCCTCCAAATTTTTACTTGCGCCTCGCCATATTTTTCCGCCATCTCCGATTTGTTCAAACCTTGTAACGCGCCGTAATGACGCTCATTGAGTTGCCACGCTTTTGTCGTGGGAATCCATTCGAGATTCGATTCCTGCAAAATCGTCCACAAGGTTTGAATCGCGCGGCGCAACACAGACGTGTATGCGACATCGAAAACGAATCCTTCCGCTTTGAGCAGGCGACCCGCCTCGTGAGCCTCCGCCCTGCCCTGCTCGGTCAGCCCAACGTCTGTCCAACCCGTGAAGCGGTTTTCGAGATTCCATACGCTTTGTCCGTGACGAACTAAAACAAGTTTATACATTACATCTCCATGTCGCTGCGAGCGCAAGTTGCGAGCGCAAGTTGCGAGCGCAAGTTGCGAAGCAGTCTCAAAATATCGTAGATTGCTTCGGCGGAAATTCATCGCCTCGCAATGAGGGGAAATTATACAACCTCATAGTAAAATCACGCCATGCCCAACGACGATGTCACGCCCATCCGCCAGCAATATCTTGAGATCAAACGCGAACACCCGAACGCGATTTTATTTTTTCGTCTCGGCGATTTTTACGAAACCTTCGACGAAGACGCCGAGATCACCGCGCGCGAACTTGACATCGTCCTCACGTCACGACCCATTGGCAACGGCGCGCGCGTCCCGCTGGCGGGCATCCCCTATCATGCGGTTGAAAATTATTTGGCGCGATTGATCGAAAAGGGTTATCACGTCGCGATTTGTGAACAAGTCGGCGACGCGCCCGTCAAAGGACTCTTTCCGCGCAAAGTGGTACGCGTCGTCACACCGGGGACTGTGACCGAACCGGGACTCTTACCGGGCGACGCGAACAATTACCTCGCCTCGGTTCTTTTGGACGGGCAATCTGCCGCAGTTTCCTACACCGACGTCACCACTGGAGAATTCGCCGTCACCGAACTCCCCGTCGAATCTCTTCGCGCGGAGTTGACGCGTTTACATCCTGCCGAAATTTTACATCCTGATAATCAAATCCTGCCAAATGAGATCATTGGACATCTCACTTCATGGGCATCATGGAAATTTGAACCGGGCAAGTGCAACGAGACTCTGCTCGCTCATTTCAAATCATCCACGCTGGACGGATTCGGTTTGAAGCCGAACAGCCTCTCTGTCCGCGCGGCAGGCGCGCTCGTGCAATATCTCAAAGAGACTCAACCCGACGCGTTGAATTTACTCACGTCGTTGCGGACATATCATCTTTCCGATTTTATGACCCTCGACGCCTCCACGCGGCGCAACCTCGAACTGGATGAAACCTTGCGCGGTGAACGGAAAGGTTCCCTGCTCGGCACGCTTGATCTCACGATCACGCCGATGGGCAAGCGACTCATTCATCAATGGGTCAGTCAGCCGTTGCTCGATGCGACGAAGATTCAACATCGTCAACTCGGCGTGGAATATTTCTTTCAGCAGGGCATGGTCCGCGCGGAGGTTCGCGCCGCATTGAAGCCGATTGCGGACCTCGAACGGCTCGTCAATCGCGTCATCGCTGGGCAGGCTCAGCCGCGCGATCTTGTGGCGATGAGAGGGACGATAATCGCTTTGCCGAAAATCGTTGAGACCCTTGAGGAAAGTGGAAAGTGGAAAGATGCGACGCTACCGAGAATTGATCTGTTGCGTGAGCAATTATCCTTGTTGGAAAACGCGATTGACGATGATCCGCCGTCTACGTTGCAAAACACGGGGGTGATCCGCGCGGGGTATTCGCAGGAGTTGGATTCGGTGATTGACGCATCCAAGCACGCCCGCGATTGGATCGCAAACCTTGAATCCGTTGAACGCGAGAAGACGGGAATCAAGACTCTCAAAGTTGGCTATAACAAAGTCTTCGGCTATTACATCGAAATCTCGCGCGGCGCGGCAGAACGCGCGCCAGAAAATTACATCCGCAAGCAGACGCTGGTCAATGCGGAGCGATTCATCACACCGGAGATGAAAGAATATGAAACGCTGGTGTTGAACGCGGAAGAACGCATCAAAGAAATCGAAACGCGATTGTTCCGCGAGGTATGCGCCGAACTCGCAAAGTCTGCGCATCAACTTTTGTCAACCGCGCGCGCCATTGCCGAAGTGGATGTTTTGTCCGCGCTTGGGGAGGCGGCGGCGCTGGGTGGGTATGCCAAGCCCCACGTCCGCGAAGGAAGCGGTTTGGAAATCCACGAGGGCAGGCATCCCGTCGTCGAACATCTGTTGAAAGGCGAGCGTTACATCCCGAACGATGTCATGTTTGAAAAAGGCGAGGTGGTGCGCGTCATCACCGGACCGAACATGTCGGGCAAATCCACGTATCTGCGGCAGACCGCGCTGATCGTGTTGATGGCGCAGATGGGATCGTTCGTGCCAGCCGCGTCGGCGGAGATCGGACTCGTGGATCGAATCTTCACGCGCATCGGCGCGCAGGATGAAATTCACGCGGGGCAATCCACGTTCATGGTCGAGATGGTGGAGGCGGCGAACATTTTGCATCACGCCACGTCGCGCTCGCTGTTGATACTCGATGAGATCGGGCGCGGCACATCCACATATGACGGGCTTTCGATTGCGTGGGGCATGATCGAGTACATTCACAATCATCCGCAATTGCGCGCGAAAACTTTATTCGCCACGCATTATCACGAACTGACGCAACTCGCCGAGTTGTTACCCGGCGTGCGGAATTACAACGTGGCGGTCAGCGAGGCGGATGCGACTGTTGTCTTTCTTCACAAGATCATCGCGGGCGGCGCGGATCGTTCGTACGGAATCCACGTGGCGCAATTGGCAGGCTTGCCCGCGCCCGTCATCCAACGCGCGAACGAGATCATGGCAGAACTCGAAAAAACTTCGGGTCGCGCGGTGAAGATCAATCCGCACGCGGCGCAACAAGCCGCGCTGTTTCCCGAGTCGAGTCCGTTGCTCGATGAGTTGAAAGATATGGACGTGAACAGCCTTTCTCCGATTGAGGCGTTGAATAAGTTGTTCGAGTGGCAGAAGAAGTTTACTGAGCAATAAATGAATAAACGCGCTTTATCCTCTGACGATGTAGGGATATTACTGCTACTGGTCAGCATCATTCTCGGGGGGTGGTTTCGGATCTTTCCTCCACTGCAAGCGGGATTCCCTATCAACGACGGCGGGCTCTTTTATTCCATGATCGAAGCGCTTCAGAACAATGGTTTCAGAATCCCACAATTCGTTGAGTACAACGGCTTGGAGATCCCCTTTGTTTACCCACCGCTAGGGTTTTATGTAGCCGCAACGGTCAGCACCGTCCTCGACGTTGACATATTTACAACCCTGCGTTGGATCCCCGCAATTGTTTTGATCGGTACGATCCCGGCGGTTTACACCTTGGCAAAAGCGCTTCTAAACTCGAAATTGGAAGCGGGCCTTGCCGCGTTAATTTACGCACTGTTGCCGCGTTCGATCATGTGGCTCATCATGGGCGGCGGGATCACGCGAAGTTTTGGGCAGTTGTTCCTCATCCTCGCCGCGCTCAACCTTCATAAAATGTACACAACAGGCGAGCGCAAATCCACCATAGGGTCGGTGATATTTTGTTCTCTCGTAGTCGTGACGCATCCCGAAGCGACAATTCACACGATCGGCATTGCATTAACCTTTGCAATTCTTTACGCGCGGAATCGTCGCGGATTAATTCAGACCGCGCTTGTCGGCGCAGGCACATTACTGATCGCCTCGCCGTGGTGGGCGGCTATGCTTATCCGTCATGGGATTACGCCGTTCCTCTCGGCGTCGCAATCTGGGTTTCACGATTTCGCATATTTCTACGCTTTTTTTATAGCCTATACTCAGGAAACGTTCATTCCCCTGATCGCAGTCTTCGCATGGGTTGGCATCCTTTATCTTTTATCAAAGCGCGAGTTCACGCTGCCTATCCTTTTTGCGCTTCCGTTCCTAATCGAACCTCGAAACGCTCCCAACGTAGGCATACTCATTATTCCTATGCTCGCCGCTCGTGCTGTAATCAGAGTCCTTTTGCCCTCTTTCAAGGGCAGCCAAATCACCGTTGAGAACGATAATCCAGCGCTGCTGTTAAGCGCGACATCCCAAAAATTCTTCGCGGCGATTCTTGCTTTCTGCTTGATCGTAGGGATGCAAATTTTCGACTCGGAATTGAGCGAGAACCGAGTTCGCCCGGAAACCCAACTCACCTACGCTTGGATCAAAAATCACACGCCTCCGGAAAGCCGGTTTGTCTTGCTTAGCGGGAACGTTAAACCTCTCGAAGACTTCAACAACGAATGGTTTCCCGTACTTACGGGACGGGTCAGCCTGACAACATTGCAGGGATTGGAATGGGACGAGGATATTGATTTCACCGAACACTCCATGTGGCTGAGCGACGTGCAAATGTGCCGATTTGACTTCGAGACCCTAGCTTGCCTTCGCAACTTGGGACTAGGAAGTAAGGAAAAATTCGATTACTTGATCGTCTTTCGAGAAACCCTAGAACCGCCTCTTTATCTCGCAGGCATTCCATCATGGGCAACTAATGAAGGTAGATCTGTAGTGTATGAATCGAACGAAATTCTTATTGTGGAGTTTCCATAGCATTTCTGAGCAGGCTAGGGCAAAGTACAAGTTTCATCGAGGCCTGAACCAACATCAACGTCGCGGTAAATATAAAGAGGGTCGGCGAAGTAGAAATATCGGTTTTCGAGAAGCGAAAAATTACCCCCGAAGTATTCATTGAATACAAACCGAAAGAGATTCACTGGCGTTAGATTATCGGGAATTTCCGCCGCGCTCACACCCGGGAAGTAGTATGCGGCAAACGGGGATAATCGTTCTCGGATACAGGTTTTTTCCACCGAGGCAAAATAAGCCAACAATCCCGATCCGTGATCCGCTTGAATGATAATGATCGGAGGAGTGTTCGATTGTTGAAGAATTGTCGTAAGGATTTCCTGTAAGCGCGAATTCAGGAACTCCACTTGTCCCTTATACCCTTTCCTATATTCCTCCGACGAACCCTCGAAATCTTCGGCATCCTTAAAGCTAAAATCAGTCGCAGATTGAACTGGCTTGCCCTCGGCGTCTAAGACAAAAGGAGGGTGCGGCAGCAGGATATGGGCAAAAACAAACACAGGGTCCGGATCAGAGACGAAGTCGTCCAACGCGCCCAAAGTATGAAGAATGGTCCTGCGTTGAGTCTCCGACGTAAAGACGGAAGCGCTATCCTGCAAAAACGGTTGAGACAATCGCAGCGGAGTTGTTTGAAGAAGATATTGTTCAAAGTCGGTCAACTCTACAGGAAATGCCGCCAGATGGATGTCCGCCGAGTTCATATCCGTCAAACTCCAATTTGTGCTGAAAGAAACAGTCTGATACCCTTGGGATTTAAGAAGTGTTCTCACCTCGCTGTGGTCAATGAATGGCTCCATCAGCCACCAGAATTTGGAGTCGTCAAGCCCGGGCGCAAAAGTATCCACATAATCCATGTTCAGAGTCGAAGGTACCGAAAGGATCGTTTTGGCATAATTGGAGTGGGACTGTTGCGCTACAACAAAACCTTCCATTTCTAAATTATTGACAAATTCGGAATTGTCATAATCATAAAGGTCTTTCAACACGTCAGAACGAACATAACCATCCAAAATAATGTAATAAATATCAGGCTTTAACCCGTTGGCGTTGAGAGGAAGGCTCGCATTTGAATTTCTAAGGTTGCGCAAAGAGGAAAAATAGCTCGACCAAGTCACATTTCTATATTCGGAAAGATTTAATCCAATCGAGTAAACCACAAGAAGCGCGTTGCCGATCAGGAGAAGAGGTAAACGCGAAGTCTTTCGAGACCTCAATGCCGGCAGACGACTATAAATTTGCCAACTCACATAAACGAGCGCCAATAAGCGGACTGTGACCCAGAAAAATATAGGGGATAAAGCAAACAACAAGACAATTACGACCAAACTTTCCTCCACTTTCATCCAATCCGCGACAAATCGCTTCACGATCATGGCTAAAATTCCTAAAACCAGCCAGAAAGTAAGCAGAGGTCTCAACAAGTGATACGGAGGAAACAGATGTTGTTCCGCATGAAGTGAGAACAACATATTCGCGAGGATTAACAAGCATGAAGGGAGAAGATATCGAATTCGCATATTTGCATCAGGGTTCCCTCAAAATTATAAACGCCCAGCGAAAAATAACGCCCCCGTTGAACACGAGGGCGTTATCAATTGCTGAAATCGTTACAGGCGTTACTTCGTCATCTCTTCCGCCGGCGCCTTCGAACGCATGACAGCCCAGGCGAGCACGCCGACCAGCACAGCGGCAACCACCCACACGCCAATCGACCCGCCGCCTGAATATTGCACCACGATCGGAGCGACGATCACCGCCACGAGGTTCACCACTTTGATCATCGGGTTGAGCGCGGGACCAGCCGTATCCTTGAATGGATCGCCGACCGTGTCGCCCACCACGCCAGCCTTGTGGCGCTCGGAGCCTTTACCCGTATTCTTGGCAGGGTCCTTCGGTTCGTCTTCGATGAGTTTCTTGGCGTTATCCCATGCCCCGCCGGAGTTATTGAGGAACACCGCCAGCAATTGACCGGAGACAATGATGCCCGCCAGAAAACCGCCGAGCGCTTCCACTTGCAGGGTCAAACCGACAACGATCGGCGTGACAATGCCGAGCAACGCAAGGGAGATCAACTCCTTTTGCGCGGCAGTCGTGGAAATTTCCACAGCCTGTTTGTAATCGGGCTTAACTTTGCCTTCCAGCACGCCCAACTTGAACTGGCGGCGGACTTCCAACACGATCAACGAAGCCGCGCGAGCCACTGCTTGAATCGCAAATGAAGAGAACAACCACGGCAACGCGCCGCCGATCAACATACCCACAAACACTTGCGGCACATCCGCGCGGATGCCGATGGATTGAATCTGCGCTTCGAGCGGAACGCCCAACGCAGTCTGCGCGCGCGAGACATCCACGAGGAACGAGCCAAAGAGCGAAACAGCCGCAATCACAGCGGAACCGATGGCGACACCTTTGGTAATCGCCTTGGTTGTGTTACCCACCGCATCAAGGTCAGCCATGATCTGCTTGGCGTCATTCGTCGCTTTATCGGTCTTGCCATGCCACGCCATTTCGCCGATGCCGTTGGCGTTATCCGAAATGGGACCAAACGAGTCCATCGCCACATTGTTACCGGTGAGGGTCAGCATGCCGATGCCGGTCATCGCGACGCCGTACAAAATGAAGGTGGCGCGTTCTGCGGCGGTCACGTCGGGGATCGTGCCGAAGATAAAGATCGAGGCGACGATGGTCAAAGCGATCACCAGCACCGACCACACGGATGATTCAAAGCCAACCGATATGCCGTTCAAGATCAACGTGGCAGGACCTGTATCGGCAGATTTCTTAATATCGTTCACAGGTTGGGCATGCGTGCCGGTGAAATATTCGGTTAGGCGGTCAATTACGATCGCGAGTAACACGCCAACGCCTACAGCCGCCGGCATTCTCCACCAGCCGCCAAATTCAACCATCGTATTTCTCATATATAAGAAACCGGCGACGAAGAACAGAACGGCAGAAATGATCGCGGAGGTCAGGAAGCCGCTAAAGATCGCTCTCATCGCGTCAACAGCTTTCCCGGTCTTGCCGGCGCGCACAAAGTACGTGCCGATGATCGAAGATAGCACGCCGATACCGCGCACCATCAGCGGGAAGATGATCCACTCAAGACGCCCGGTCGTATGCCAAAGGGCGAGACCAAGAATCAAACCGGCGACAATCGTCACTTCGTAGGATTCGAAGATGTCCGCCGCCATGCCGGCGCAATCGCCGACGTTATCGCCGACGAGGTCAGCCACCACAGCGGGATTCCTCGGATCATCCTCAGGGATGCCTGCCTCGACCTTGCCGACCAAATCTGCGCCCACGTCAGCCGCTTTGGTAAAGATGCCGCCGCCCACACGCATGAACAGCGCGAGGAGCGTGCCGCCGAAGCCGAAGCCCAGCAGCGCATCCGGCGCGGCGATGCCGAGCACGATAAAGATCAACGTGCCGCCCAACAGACCCAGCCCATCGGTAAGCATACCGGTGATCGTGCCAGCGCGGTACGCAATACGGAGCGCGTCGCCGAACGAGCGCTTCGACGCGGACGCCACGCGCACGTTGCCTTCCACTGCCATGCGCATGCCGATCTGACCGACCGTAAGCGAGAAGCCCGCGCCCATTACGAAGGCAAACGCGCGCGCCAGACCGATCCACAAACGGACGGTTTCTGCCGGCACGCCTTCAAAACGTTCGAGCGCTTCGGGGGAAGGCGGAACAATATAAACGGAGAAAAAGAGCGCGACCGTCAAAACGCCGATTAACGGCAAAATGGAGCGCAACTGCCTTTTCAAATAGGCGTCCGCTCCATCTTTGATCGCATTCCAGACTTCCTGCATCTTCTCCGTGCCTTTATCTTCACGCAGGATCTGGGATCGGAGAAAAATCGCATATAGCAAGCCGAGAATGGCTACGCCAAACACAGCCCAGATGGCAATTTCCTCCAGCGAAGTAAGTCCTTGCATAGCGTACATAGGGGGTGATTCCTCCCGAACAAATTTTTTCCGGGCGTCTGCCCGGCAGAGCAAACGGATTTTACAGGCGCAAAGATATTGTGTCAAGAAAATTGTCACACGGCGGGGCGTCACGGCTTCTCCATCCCTTCTTATCTCCCAACGAAACATCAAACCAACCGGCGGACTGTTAGAGAGTGTTTCTTAAGTCTGAAGCCTGGTTCGTTTGTACACGGATCTCACGGAGCATACGGAAAAAGACAACTTTTTAAAGCTCTTTTCCGTGAAAATCAGTGAAATCCGTGGCGTCCGTGTCGAAAAGAAGAAGTAAAGAAACAGTTTCTTAGGCGGTTGAACGACGGGTCTCTTCCATGTTACACTCGCGCAAGTTTAAAACCTTGAGGTAACCCATGCGGATAAAAACACTCTCGCTTCTTCTCATCACGGTCAGCCTGCTTCTCCCAACTTCGGCATTCGCCTCCTCCCCCGCCGATGTGACGAACGACCGCGTCACGTTCGACTTCCCCATCTCAGCCACGTTCAGCGCCACGATCACCAGTAACGCGGAGATCCGATCCATCGTGCTGGAGTATGGCAACGAACAACAAACCTGCGGAGACGTGATCGCCAAAGCCTTCCCGCAGTTCACCCCCGGCGCCCGCGTGGATGCGGAGTGGGTGTGGGAAATGCGCCAAAGCGGATCATTGCCGCCCGGCGCAAAACTCTGGTGGCGATGGCGCGTGATCGATTCCAATGGCGTGGAAACCGTAAGCGAGAGGAAGACCGCAGTCTGGCTCGACGATGTCCACCAGTGGAAAACGCTCACCGACGGGCTGATCAACTTCCACTGGTATCGAGGCGACGACTCCTTCGCGCGCGATCTGCTCAACGCGGCAGAGTCTGGCTTGGAATTCAACAAAACCGAATCCGGTCTCACCACCGAAGCCCCGATCGATATTTACATCTTTGCGGATACCAACGACCTGCGGGATGCAATTCTGTACGAACCCTCGTGGACTGGCGGGCAGGCGTTCCCCGATCAGGACATTGTCATTCTGGGTATTTCGCAAGCCGACCTGGATTGGGGACGCAATTCCATCGTCCATGAATTGACGCACGTGCTGGTGGGGCATCTCACGTTTTCGTGCCTCGGCGATGTGCCCACGTGGTTGAACGAGGGGTTGGCAGTCTACAGCGAAGGCGAACTCGACTCGTCCTCGCAACAACAATTAGATGACGCGATTCAAAACGACACCTTGCTCAGTATCCGTTCGTTGAGCGCGGGATTCTCCGAAGTGTCGGACAAAGCGTATCTTTCATATAGCCAGTCGTTCAGCGTGGTGAAATTTCTCATCGAGACGTACGGACAGGAGAAGATGACCGCGCTTCTCACCTCCCTGCGCGATGGCGTGACCATCGACGAAGCATTGAGCAACGTATACGGCTTCAACGTGGAAGGGCTGGAAGACGCCTGGCGAGCGGGCATCGGCGCTGCGCCGCGCGCGATCTCTGCCCAGCCGACCGCCCAACCCACTGCCACGTTCGTGCCAACGATCGTCCCCGTTTCAGGCTCGCAATTCTCGCAAGTCACCACACCGACAGCGGTTCCCACCTCCTCGTTCGACTCAGGGCAACCAACCGAAGAAGCGCCTCAGCAAAGCGGACCTCCGCTCTGGTTGACATTATCGTTGCTCGGCATGTGTTGCGTATTTCTCCTCCTGATCGGCGTGGTCGTTCTGGGGTTCATCGCCCGCAGAGGCAATCATCAACAAGGAGGAGGAAACAATGGCTAAGTTCACACTACGGAAGTTCGCTTCCGTCCTTTTTACGATCATCCTATTGTCGCTGGTCACCGTCGCCTCGCCGCGTCGCGCGTCGGCATTGCAGGTGGATGTTCCGCTCGATCAGGCGTTGGTGCTGGCGGGAGGCGAATCGACTAACCCGCGCAGTTATGACCCGGCTACCACGCACAACTCCGGGGATAAACTCGTGTTTAGCGGGCTGGTCTCGTTCGACCCGAATCTGAATCTCACGCCCGACCTCGCCGAATCATGGGAGATCAGCGCTGACGGCGTGGTGTACACCTTCCACTTGCGGCAGAACGCCAAATTCCACAACGGACGCGCCGTCACCGCGCAGGATGTGATCTACTCGTGGCAACGCGCCGCCAGCCCCGCGATCGCGTCTGACACCGCGCTCACTTATTTGGGCGATATCGTTGGACTGCGCGAGATGAATGCCGGGCAGGCAGAATCCATTTCAGGCTTGGTCGCGCTCGATGACCACACCCTGCAAGTGACCATCGACGCGCCCAAGCCCTACTTTCTATTGAAACTCACCTACGCCACCGCCTTCATCCTCGATAAAGAAAATGTGGAAAGCGGCGAGGAATGGTATCGCGCTCCAAACGGCACGGGACCGTACCGCCTCACCGAATGGCGCAGGTTCGAGGTGATGGTTTATGAAGCGAATCGAGATTTTTACCTCGGCGCGCCAAGTATTCCCTACGTTGTCTTCCAACTCTATTCCGGCGACGACCAGCGCTTGTATGAAACCGGGGAAGTGGATATTGCCGGTGTCTATTCCATCGAACGGTTCACCGACCCCACCGAACCGCTTCACAACGAACTGTTGACCGGCGTTTCGCTTTGCACCGGCTTCGTGAACTTCGATTCGACGCGCCCACCGTTCGACGACCCCAAAGTCCGGCAGGCGTTCACCATGGCGTTCGACCGCCAGAAATTTATAGACGTGGTAATGAGTCAACGCGCCCTGCCGGCAAAAGGACTCTATCCGCCCGCCTTGCCGGGCTACAGCCTTACGCTCGAGCCATTGCCCTACGACCCTGAGCGCGCGCGTCAACTGCTGGCTGAATCCAACTATGGCGGGCCCGATGGCTTGCCCCCCATCGTCTACACAGACGGCGGCATCGGCACGTATATCAATTCCGATGTTGCCGCGCTGGCTGAGATGTGGGAACAAAACCTCGGCGTCACAATCACCGTGGAAAACCTCGAACCGAACTTCTTCACCGAACAGGTCTATGCCGGCAATCACGGTCAACTTTTCAGCGGCGGATGGTGCGCCGATTACCCCGACCCTGAAAACTTCGCCGATGTGCTCTTCCACACCGGCTCGCAACAGAACGGCGGCGGATATTCCAACCCGCAACTGGACGCCCTCCTCGAACAAGCGCGCACCGAACGCGACGCGCCAACCCGCATCGCCCTCTACCAGCAAGCCGAACAGATCATTGTGGACGATGCCGCCGCGTTATTCACCGCGCATTATCTCTCGTATCAATTGGTGAAACCGTACGTGAAGGGCTACGTGTACACCCCGATCGACATTCCCATCGAACGCTATATGTGGCTGGATGGGAAATAGACGATAGACCATAGACCATAGATTATGGACGATGGGCGAGAAGCGCTGGTCTAGCGTCCATCGTCTATGGCCTGGTTTCCACCACAAACTCAACTCGCGCGATCCGCCCTCCCACACTTGACACCAAAAAATGGAACGGCAGGCTCCCAGCAGGCGAGATGCCCATGCTGGATTCCCAACGGCGGACGCCAACCACGCGTCCCGCGCCATCGTAGGCAATTGCAACCACCCACACTTGATTCGCCATAGCCGCCTGACTCTGCGACAAGACCAAGCCGCTCACCTGCGCGCTGTGCCCCTCCGCATTTATCTGCACCAGCGCGTTGTTGATCGTTGCCGGCAGATAACGCGCATCGTTTGCCTGCAAGCGGATCGCGGTCAACACTTGCGCTTGAGGCTGGGCATCGAACGGGACATCAGGCGGGAAGAAGACCGCCATCGGCGCCGATGCGTTCGGCGGCAAAATATTCAACGCGAGCCATGCGGTTTGAGTCGCAATGAGCGCGTTACTTGAATCCACCAGAGTCACTTGCGCGCTGATATTCTCCAACATCTCAAAGGAATCATTGCGGGCGAGGATAAAACACCACATGCCTTTATCGATGGTCGGGTAACATTCGATCTGCGAGACGATGAACGGCGCGGGCGTGGGTGTCGCTTCACCAGATGGATTTTCAGGGTTGCTCGGGATATTGATCGCCTGCCCCACCGACATGGAATTCGCGCTGATCTCAGGATTCGCGGCTTGCAAATCGTCGAGCGAAACGTTGAACTTTTCGGCGATCTCGCTCAGCGTGTCACCGGGTTGAACGGTGTACGTGAAAGGCGTCGGGCTGGGGAGCGGCGTGGTGAGCGGAACCAAGCCGGCGGGCGTCTGAAGCGGGGCTGAGGTAGAGGTCAAAAATGGGGCGAGGGGAATCGACGGTGGGGTCGAATCCGTTTGTTTAGGGGCGCATGCAGTTCCCAGCAAAAGAATGAAGGATAAAGGATGAAGGCTTGCCCTGAGCAGGGTCGCAGGGGTGAAAAGCAAGGCTTTGCGCATGAGGGGATTATAATTGTTCAATATCACTTGTAGGGGCGACCCGTCAGAAACGAGCAAGGTATTGCGCCTTCGCTGGGCGGGTCGCCCCTACGTCATGGAGAAAACAATGAACTATCGTCATTTGGGTCGCACGGGGATTCGCGTGAGCGAGCTTTCGTTTGGGTCGTGGGTCACGTTCAAAAATCAGGTGGACGTGGACGCGGCGGTGGAGTTGATGGCGGCGGCGTACGACGCGGGCGTGAACTTTTTCGATAACGCGGAAACGTACGCGCACGGCAAGTCGGAAGAGGTAATGGGCGCGGCATTGAAGCGCTTAAATTGGCGACGCAGTAGTTATCTTGTGACGACCAAGTTCTTTTGGGGCATCCACAATAATATCAACGAGCGCAATACATTGAACCGCAAACGATTGATCGAGGGCATCAACGGCTCGCTTTCACGCCTGCAACTTGATTATGTGGATGTGATCTATTGCCACCGCGCCGACAAAACTACGCCCATCGAAGAAACCGTGTGGGCGATGCACAACATCATCGAGTGGGGCAAGGCGATGTATTGGGGCACCTCGGAATGGCGACCGGATGAAATCGTCGCCGCTCTTCACATCGCGGAGAAGCATCACCTGCACAAGCCGATCACCGAACAGCCTGAATACAACCTGTTCGCGCGCGAGCGTTTTGAAAAGGAATATGCTCGGCTGTTTCAGGATTACGGCTACGGCACGACGATCTGGAGTCCGCTGGCTTCGGGGATGTTGACGGGCAAATACTTGAAAGGGATTCCAAAAGACAGCCGCGCCAATCTCAAAGGGTATCAATTCCTTCAAAAAGGAATGAAAGATAAGGAACGACTCGCCAAGGTCCGCGCCTTGCAACCGATCGCCCGGGAACTGGGTTGCACCATGTCGCAACTCTCGATCGCCTGGTGTTTGAAGAACCCCAATGTGAGCACGATCATTTTGGGCGCGAGCCGCGTGGAGCAGTTGCATGAGAATTTTGGCGCGGAAAAGGTGGCGGCAAAGCTGAATCCAAAAGTGATGGGGAAGATCGAGAAGATCTTCGGCATTGCGAAAGACGAGGATGACGATTGAGGCGCGTGTCGCGCAGTTCGATACCTTCCGTGGTTTCCTGAAACTTGTACTGAGCCTCTCGAAGTATCCGCGTACAAAAAACGGACGACAGCGAATCAAGAAATCTCTCTTAACGCAGACAAAACGCATGACTTTCGTCAGCCTCTTTCTCAGTCGATGTTAATGTCTCCATGTACAATGAAATCGGACACAAGCAATAGGAATTGAAGCCCTAATTTTCTACATGGAGCATGAACATGAAACTCAATAAATTTGTCATCGGCGGACTGCTGATCCTCGGCGCGGTGGTATTTCTGATCGCCAACGCCACCAAAGACGCTTCGCAATACTTCATGACGGTGGACGAACTCAAAGCGGAGGGTCCCGCGATCGTCGACAAGAACTTGCGCGTTTCGGGCGCGGTGATCGGCGACACAATCCAGTACGACCCTTCCACATTGACTCTCACCTTCGAGGTGGCGCACGTCCCCGCAGAGGATGCCACCTTAAAAGATGAAGGCGGGCTTGCCGAAGCCCTGCACCAGGCGACCATCGATCCCTCGCGTTCGCGCATGACCGTGGTGTACGTGGGCGTCAAACCCGACCTGCTCCGCAACGAAGCGCAGGCAATTGTCACCGGGTCTGTGGGCGCGGATGGAGTTTTCCACGCCGAAGAACTACTGCTCAAATGCCCCACCCGCTACGAAGAAGCCGTGCCGGAACAGGCTGGGTAGATAAAGAAGAACCGCACAGGTCTCATCGACTTGCGCGGTTTGTATTGAGGAGATTCAATGATCGCCAACCTTGGGCTTGGAATCCTGCTCATCACATTTATTGTCACTGTTTACAGCGCGGTTACCGCGGCGGCGTCGAACCCCAAGGGGTTGGCTCGCTTGCTCCGCAGTCTTCCCTCGCTTCGCGCCAAACGGTTTGCAGATGAACTTGAAAAATTGGAAACGCCCCAACGCGCCGCATCGATGGCAGAAAGCGCGCGACGGGCAATGTTGCTCACCTTCCCACTGCTCACCCTCACCTCGCTTCTACTAATATACCTGCTCGTCAACGACCATTACGAAGTGAAGTTCGTGTACGAAGTCACGAGTCGCTCGATGCCCACATACCTCAAGGTCACGGCTTGGTGGGGCGGGCAGGCAGGCTCGCTGCTTTTCTGGTCGTGGCTCATGTCGGCGTTTGCCTCGCTGGTCACCCTGCGCAAATGGGACCGCGACCGGGAATTTCTCCCCTGGGTCATCTTCGTTTCGTGCGTCACGCTCGCCTTCTTTGTGGGCATGACTGCCTTCTTTGAGAATCCTTTCCGGGTGTTTTATCAAACCGAAACGGGAGTTGAAGCGCATTTCTTCCCGCCAGCGAACAGCATCCCCTTCACCCCGGAAGATGGGCGGGGGCTCAACCCGCTTCTTCGACACCCCGGCATGATCATCCACCCGCCGCTTCTCTACCTGGGATTCGTTTCCTACGTCATTCCGTTTGCGTTCGCCATCGCCGCGTTGATCACGGGGCGAACCGACGACCGCTGGATCCGCCTCACTCGCCGCTGGAGTCTGTGGGCGTGGCTATTCCTCACCTTCGGCTTGGTACTCGGCGGGCGCTGGGCATACGATGTGCTTGGCTGGGGCGGTTACTGGGGCTGGGACCCGGTGGAGATCGCCGCCTTCATGCCCTGGCTCACGGGAACGGCGTTCCTGCATTCGGTGATGATCCAGGAAAAGCGCGGCATGTTGAAACACTGGAACATGCTGTTGATCATCCTCACGTACGACCTGGTCATCTTCGGCACGTTCCTCACGCGCTCGGGCGTGTTGTCCTCGGTGCATGCCTTCGCGCAGAGCGCCATCGGGCCGTTGTTCTTCGTGTACATCGCCATGACGCTGATCGTTTCCGTTGCCCTTGTGATCTATCGCTGGGGCGAGTTGAAATCGGAAACCGAGATGAATTCACTGCTTTCGCGCGAGTCGTTGTTCCTGTTCAACAACTTGTTGTTCATGAGCATCCTCGTGGTTTGTTTCTGGGGCGTGATCTACCCATTGACCTCCGAATTATTTACCGGCTCAAAAGTGACGGTAGGACCCGCGTTTTACGAGCGCGCGAACGGGCCTCTTTTCGCGGGGTTGATGTTCCTGATGGGTATTGCGCCGCTTTCCGCGTGGGGTCATTCGACGCTGAAAACCCTCGGGCGGGCAATGTGGCTCCCGACGATTGCGGCGGTTCTGGTCACTGTGGCGATTTTCGCAACGTATACTCACAATGTCTATGCCTTGATCGGCTTCTTCCTTGTGGCATTCGTCATCCTGATCACATTGTATGAATATTGGCGCGGTTCAAGGGCAAGGATGAAGATCCACAGTGAAAATATTCTCACCGCCTTTTGGAACCTCACCGCCCGCGATCGCCGCCGCTATGGCGGGTACATCGTCCACATCAGCATGATGCTGATGGCGATCGGCATCCTCGGCATCGAACTCTTCCAAATGGAAACGCAGGGGACGCTCGAGGTCGGTCAGCAACAAAGCATCGGCGGGTACGATGTGGTGTACAAAGATATCGCCCGCTTCACCGGTCCCGATGGGCGCGAAGTGACGCGCGCGACGCTGAGCATTTATCGCGGCAATGAGTACCTCGGCGACCTTCACCCGCGCATCGATTACTATTGGGACTCGCAACAATCCATGACGATTCCCGGTCAACGCGCCACGATGAAGGATGACCTGTACATTTTGCTCGTCAACTGGGAGCCTGCCTCCGCCACCGGCGCGACGTTCAAGATCTACGTCAACCCGCTGGTGAACTGGCTGTGGATGGGTAGCCTGCTCTTCCTCATAGGCATCATCATTGCGGCGTGGCCCGATAAAGACCCGGAGCGCGTCGCTGTGAGAGCTGGCAAGCGCGCGCGGCAGGCGAGCGCGGCAGATTGAGGCAGGAGCGGTAATTGGTAAGTGAGAATTAGAGAATGATCGGAGATTTGAGACTGGAGATTGAAGAGCGAAAGAACGAACTAAAAACGGAACGGAAGATTTTGATGGCAACACAAAAAAATACTAATTACAAATTACTATTTACGATTCTCCTTGCCTTGGTTCTTTCTATCTCCATGTATTCATTCGCCTCCGCCCAGGGACCCGCCCCCACTGACGATGAAGTGAATGCGATCGCCAAGAAGTTGTTTTGCCCGGTGTGCGAGAATACGCCGCTGGATGTGTGCCCCACCGAGGCGTGCCGTCAGTGGCGGGAGCAGATCCGCCAGATGTTGATCGAGGGCAAGACCGAAGACGAGATCATTCAGTATTTCATAGACACCTACGGCGCGCGCGCTTCGGGTGACCCGCCAAATAAAATTGCGTCGTACCTGATTCCGGTGACGGCGATCTTCTTGGGGACGGCGTTGCTCCTGCGCGCGTTGCAGATGTGGAAAAAGCCGAAGGCGGCAGAGTCAGCCATCCCTGCGGGCGAGGCGAAGCAAGTCCATCAAGATGAATATTTCAATAAACTCGAAGACGAGTTGAAGAAGAGAAAATAGATGACCGAGACAAACCCTCCCCGCCGCGCTGTGCCGCTGTGGATTCAGATTGTCGTCTGGGTGTTTCTGGCAGGCTTGCTGGTTCTGGTGGCGCTGGGGCTGAGCCGCCGACAACAAGGCACTGTGCAACCCGGCGAAGTGATCGACGATTTTGCGCTGACGTTTTACAGCGGCTACGAGTTGAGCGGCAAGACAGAGATCAAATTTAGCGACCTGCGCGGCAAGGTTGTGGTATTGAACTTTTGGGCGTCGTGGTGCAAACCGTGCGAGCAGGAAGCCGCCGACCTGCAACAAGCGTGGACGGAATACGCGCCGACCGGCGAGGTGGTCTTCCTCGGCGTCGACTACGTGGACACCGAAGCGGACGCGCGCGTGTATCTGAAAAAGTTTGGCATCACCTACGCGAACGGCGCAGACCTGGCGACAAAAATTTCTCAATATTTCCGAATCAAAGGCGTGCCGGAAACGTACTTCGTGGACCGGGAAGGCGTGTTGCGCTACGTGCAGATCGGTCCTTTTTCCGGCGTGGATCAAATTCGGGAGCAAATCGATCTTTTGTTGAAGTAGAGGGCGAATGGATATTATGGCAATCTTCCTGACACTGGCTGTGTTCTTTTTCGTTGGGGCGTATTTGTACGCGCCGTTCGCGCGCGGGTATGGGCGGCGAGTGACCGAAGAGGAGCGCGAACTTTCCGCGTTGCTGGCGGAGCGCGAGCGCGCGCTCGATTCACTGCAAGAGTTGGATTTCGATTACAAACTCGGCAAGATTCCCGAGGAGGATTACCCCGCCCAGCGGACGAGCCTCCTGCAAAAAGGCGCGGATATCTTGCGCAAGATGGATTTGTTGTCGATTGACGAAACCGACTTGCGGCGCAATAACGAAAAGAAGCCATCTGCCAAAAAAGAGATCACAGACGCCGAACTTGAAAATCTGATCTCGCAACGGCGAGCCTCGCGCAAGAAAAGTTTCGACGGCTTCTGCCCAAAGTGCGGCAAGCCGGTCGTGTCAGACGATAAATTCTGCGCATCGTGCGGCAAAGCGTTGAAGTGAGTCTTTCGCTCACCGTGTCGAAGTATCCGTGTACAAAAGAAGATGACACAGACTGAAGAAACAGTCTCTTAGAGCAGTAAAAGCGAAAGTCCTAGAGATATAAAATACAAGATACGAATTACGAGCAACTCCAATAAGGCAAAACCCTCATGAAGTTTCGCGTCACATTGATTGCAACATTCGCCATCCTGCTCTCCGCCTGCAATATGACGTTGGCAGAAGATATCACGCCGCCGCCGGGGTACGTGGCGCCGACCCCGTTGCCGACCCTCGTGCTGTACCCACCCCAACCGCCGAGTGTGGAAAATGGCAGGATCATCTACGTTGAAAAATGCGCGCCCTGTCACGGCGACACCGGTCTCGGCGATGGCAAGCAGGGCATCCAACTCGGCGTCACGGTCCGCGCGTTTGGGCTGGCAGAGATCGCCCGCCCCGCCTCCCCGGCGCAGTATTACACCATGGTCACGCGCGGAAACATCGAGCGCTTCATGCCGCCCTTCAACAGCCTCGCCAATCAGGAGCGCTGGGACGCGGTCGCTTACGTGATGACCCTGCACACCAGCGCGGAACAGATCGAAACAGGCAGGCAACTTTTCGAAGCGAATTGCGCCGATTGTTCGTTGGACAACTTCAAAGACCAGCAGAAGATGTCGTCGCTCACCGAAGTGGAACTCGCTCGTCTCGTTACTCAGGGGGGCGACGGACTGCCGGCATTCGGCTCCGCTTTAAGTGAGGATGAACTGTGGGCGGTCGCCGCATACTTGCGGACTCTCTCCTTCGATACGTCGCCCATCGCCACGCCTCAACCTCTCGTTCAACCCCAGGGGACGCCTGTCTCAGCCGCCCCTGAGGCAACGCCGGCTGCGACGAGTCAAACCGCCACGACGGGCGAAGCGACTGTCACACTGCAACCCGGCTTTGGGACCGTCACCGGGGTCATCGATAACAAAAGCGGGGCAGCCCTTCCGGCTGATCTAGTTGTCACCTTGCGCGCATACGATCACGATGCGAACGATCCGAACGCGGGACCCGTTGAAACTTTTTCCATCGAAGGCAAGGTTGAACCAGACGGCGCGTATGCGTTTGATAATGTCGAAATTCCCGCGGGCAGAATCTTCCTCGCCGAATTAACCTACGAGGGCGTGGAATTACAGTCGGAATTTAGTATTGTGGAGGCAGGCGCGCAACTGGTGAGCATCCCGCCGTTGACCGTGCGCGCCCTCACCGAAGACACCTCGGGCTTGGTGATGGACGATGCGCAGGTGATCTTCGAATACGGCGCCGATTCGATAGCCGTGTACGCGCTGTACTCGTTCCGCAACCCAACCGAAGAGATCGTTGTCGTGCCGCAGGATGAAACGGGGCAAATCCCCTTCATCAAATTTCCCGAGGGCGCATCCGGTTTCGGCTTCGAGCCGACTCAAGATAGCGCCGCGTACCTCTCCACCGCCAACGGGTTTGCCATCCCGCCCAGCGATGCGGCATATGGGCTGGTTGCGTTTTCCTCGCTGGCAAAAACGGATGTGTTGAATTTCTCGATGCTGTTCGACCTGCCGGTGGCGTCTGTGAATGTATTCGTCCCTGTCGGCGCGCAAGTGGAGAATATGCAGTTGACAGACCTGGGCATTCAAACGATCCAAAACTTCACGTATCAGATTTACGAATCGGACGCCATCGCGGCGGGCGAGTCGCTTGCCTTCACGTTGAGCGGTGAACCATCAGACGCGCCTGCCGCTTCGTCATCAAACAATACCGGCATTTTGATCGGAGCGGGCGCGCTGGGAGCCGCATTACTGGTCGCTGGCTTTTGGATGTATCGACGGGACGCGCGAAAGGCGCATGCCACAGAAGATGACGAGAATGAATTCGAGTCTGCCGAAGAGGTGATGGATGCCATCATCGCGCTCGACGATCAGCACGGAAAGAAAAGGATCGAGGAGAAGGCATATCAGAAAAGACGCGCGGAGTTGAAGGAAAAACTGAGAGCAGGGAATAGAGAATAGACACGTCATAGCGCCGCTAATCCTCTACTCATCTACTTTTATGATCACCGTCAATAAACTCGTCAAACGCTTTGGCTTAAAGACCGTTCTGCGCGGCATGGATTTTGCTGTCCAGCCGGGTGAGTTCGTTGCGTTGCTCGGTCCGAACGGCGCGGGGAAGACGACCTTTCTGCGAATCCTTGCCTCGCTTTCGCGCCCAACGCTTGGCGAGGTAAATATCGCCGGTTTCAAACTTCCCGGCGAAGCGTCACAGGTCCGCGCGAGGCTGGGGGTGGTGTCGCATCTTCCGTTGTTGTATGGCGATCTCACGGCGGAGGAAAATCTCCGCTTTTATGCTCGCATGTATGGCATTGCCAATTCCCAGGAAAGAATTACCGAAGTGTTGGAAATGGTCGGGCTGGAAAACCGCCGCCGCGACCTCGTCCGCGCCTATTCGCGTGGGATGCAACAACGTCTCGCCATCGGGCGCGCGGTTCTACACGACCCGGAGATCGTGCTGTTCGATGAACCATACACCGGGTTGGATCAGGACGCATCCTCCATGTTGGATGTTGTCTTGAAAACCGTCGCCGCGCAGGGACGCACCGTGGTGATGACCTCGCACGATCTCGCCCGCGCGGAGGAACTCGCCACGCGCTTCGATATCCTTTCACGCGGGGTGATTGCCGCTTCCGCAACTCGCAGGCAGGTAAAGAAAACCAATTTACTTGAGTTTTATAAGCAGGCATTGGCGGGATGAGATGAAAAGGCAAAAGACGATGGACGATAGACGGCGGGCGGCAGATCAATCTGGTCAATGGTCAAACGACCATGGTCAGAACGCGGGCGGTTTTTTCAAAGCCATCGGCGCGATCGTGTGGAAGGACCTGCGCGCCGAATTCCGCTCGTGGGAATTGATCTCGGCAATGCTTGTATTTTCCCTGCTAGTCATCCTCATCTTCAACTTTGCCCTTGAACTGGACATCAAGACACGCCAATCGGTGACGGCAGGCGTGCTCTGGGCAACCTTCGCCTTTGCCGGCACTCTCGGCTTGAACCGCTCGATGGCGCTCGAAAAGGATCGCGGCTGTCTGGATGGTCTCCTGCTGGCGCCGGTGGACCGCTCGGCAATTTACTTCGGAAAATTTTTCAGCAACCTCGCCTTTATGCTCATCGTCGAGGCGATTGTCCTGCCAGTGTACAGCGTGTTATACAATACCAATCTGTTCCAGCCGGGTCTACTGCTCGTCATCCTGCTTGGCTCGGTCGGGTACACCTCCATTGGAACTTTGCTTGCCACCATGTCGGTGCAGACGCGCGCGCGCGACATCCTGCTTCCCATCCTGTTGTTCCCGGTGGTGTTTGCGGTTCTGCTGGCGGCGGTGAGAGCCAGCGGCGGAATCCTGGACAACTTAACCATCGCCGACATTGCGTTCCCGATCAATCTGCTCATCACCTACGACGTGATCTTCATCGCCGCTTCATTTATGTTGTTCGATAGTATTGTGGAAGAGTAAAACCAGAGAGCAGAAAGTGGAAAGTGAAGTCTCCAGTCTCCATTGAAAGGAATTACATGAATCAAAAACCTCTCGCACTAAAAATTCTTGATCTCGTCTCGATGCTCCTCCTCCTCGCCGCCGCCTACCTCGCCATTGTCGTTGCGCCGACCGAGAAAGTGATGGGCGACGTGCAACGCGTGTTTTACTTCCACGTGGGCACGGCATGGGTCGCGCTGATCGGCTTTGTGTTCACCGCCGTGTTGAGCGTGATCTACCTCATCACGAAAAATCTAAAGTGGGACCGCATCCAGGTTGCCGCCGTGGAAGTGAGCGTGGTATTTTTCCTCATTACCATCATCCTCGGCTCCATCTGGGCGCGCCCCGCCTGGAACACCTGGTGGACGTGGGATCCGCGCCTCACCACCGCCGCAATCGCCGAGCTAATCTACATCGCCTACTTCATGCTCCGCCAGGGCATCGACGACCCCGACAAACGCGCCCGCTTCGGCGCAGTCTACGCCCTCATCGGCGGGCTGAGCGCCCCGATCACTTTCTTCGCCATCCGCCTGTTCCGCACCATCCACCCGGTGGTCATCGCCGGCGCAAACGCGGAAGCGGAAGGCAACTTTAGCATGTCCGGCGACATGCTCACCGCATTCTTCTTCGCCCTATTTGCCTTCACCATTATCTTCATCGACCTGTTCTGGAACCGCATCCGCCTGGGAGAATACCAGAACGAGGTCGAAGAAAGAAAATTGAAAGCCGCCTATTAACCAGCGCGCCAACGTTCACCTTGCCCTTAATCAAAGGAGTCACCATGTTCTTCCAGGAAATCACCCCCGATACCTCCGGCTACATGATCGCCGGGTACGCGACCACATTCATCATCCTCGCAATCTACGTGACGAGTCTGTTCCTCCGCCAGCGCAACCTCAAGCAGGATATGGACATGCTCGCCGAACTGGAGAAAACCGCCGAAAAGCCCGCCAAACCTGTAACTAAACGAGGCAAAAAGAAATAGGGCAATCAGTTCAGAGTCCGCTATAATTGAAGCGGGCTCTTTTTATTTATGCAACAAGACAACGGGATTCGGACCGGGTGGCGATTCAGGTTCCTACGGTGGAGCCTGCTCATCGTCCTTGCGGGAAGCGGGTTCACCTCCAACCCCATTGAACCTGCTTCGCCCGCGGCAGACCCGCCCGGCCCCGACAGATTCTCCGTCGTCCAGGTCGAATATACCGAATACACTTGGTGGATGATTCGCTGGGGATCGAACAAATTCATCTGCGAACTCAAGACCGACCATGAGGGCTTGCCAACCATCGCAGACGTGTACTCCGACTGTCTCCCAGACGATTATGACGATTGGGTCAACCAGAAACCCTGCGCTGAGCACGATGTCAATTTATGCAAGGGGAATTACCTGGTGTTGATCGACAGCCAGCCTGCTCAAAAAGAAGTAGCCACCAAACTCCCATCGTCTTCAGTGCAGGTATCCCTTGAGAATTGCAACCCCGTCTACACATCCTCCACAAGTATTTGCGAAGCCGAACCGATCTTGATCTTGAATGGCATCGAGCCGCTTCCCGAACACCACATCCTCCGTATCGAAGGGTTGTACGCGGGGCAAACGTTCGTGTGCGACGCGCATTGCCGACTGCGCCTACCCATCACCGGCGGGAACGGCGAAACCCTGCAATTTTGGGCATTCTCCAGCTACGGGGATAGCAGCCCCATCTTCAACGCGCTCGTGCGCGTTGCCCAAGCGGATAGCAACGACCCCGATCAGGTTTTTTGGTATGTGGATGTCTTAAGCAGACAATGGATGGGCGTGCCTGTGGCAAGTTGCGTCGGAACCTGGGAAACCCTGCCGCCGATCGGCGGTCCGCAGGAATGGTTAAGCACCCCCACACAAAGCGAAACGCTGGGCACAGACATTCCATACAACTATCTCGCCGCCAACCTGATCCGTAAAGGCATTGTGGACGCCTCGGATTGCGAAAACAGCGGCTTGCAAGAGGACGGCAACGCCTCCACGTGCGGCATAGACAAAGCGCGGAATGCCGTGATTGCATGGCAAAACCAGTTCGATGGAATCATTTTGAATGTAGCCAAAGACACGGGCGTGCCAGCCAACCTGTTGAAAAACCTGTTCGCCAAAGAAAGCCAGTTCTGGCCCGGCATCGGCGCGAAAGACGATGTAGGCTTGGGGCAACTCACCGAACAGGGGGCAGACACCACCTTGATGTGGAATCCCCCGTTCTTCAGTCAGTTCTGCCCGCTCGTGATGGATTCCGCAGAATGCAAAAAAGGCTACCTCGGCTTGGAAGAAGATCAGATGCGACTCGCGCGGCTCTCGCTCATTCAGGCGGTCAACGCAACGTGCGAGGATTGCCCGCTCGGCATCGATCTTGACCGCGCCAACTTCAGCATCGGCGTGTTTGCCCACACCCTGCTTGCCAACTGCGAACAAGCCGGTCAATTGGTAAAAAACGTCAACGCGGTGCAAACGGCTGGATCGGTTTCCACCTACGAAGACCTGTGGAAGTTCTCGCTGGTCAACTATCACGCCGGTCCCGGGTGCCTCGGCGACGCGCTCGATCTCGCGCATGTCAAAAACCTCGAAATGACCTGGGAGAACGTTTCACCAAATCTATCCGCCGGGTGCGTCGGCGCGTTCGAATACGTCAACGATATTAGCGAGTAATCCATTCGCTTCAACCCTTCGCGGAGGCATTTGCTTCCGCGTTTTATTTTGTGCTACACTAGAAATCTACCTCACCCCCCTGCCCCTCTCCTAAAAGAGAGGGGTGTTGTTGGAGTTATGATGCTCACCCTCGTCGAAAAAATTCTCTTCGCCATATTCATGATCGTTTCCGCTGTGTGGACCTATCGCGGCGCGCGGCGGATCGTCAGCCAAATCTCCAGCGGGCAAGGCAAAGTGGATTGGTCGCTCGCCTCAAAACGGACGGGCGAGTTGGTCGCCAAGTATCTATTTTTTACCCCTGTCTTTCGTTTCCGCCCGCTCCCGAGCTTTTTGCACGCGTTCATCGGCTGGGGGTTTTTCATTTATGTATTTGTCAATCTCAACGAATTGATCCTCGCGTACACAGGCGTCAACGTTCTACACCACACCGGCCTGCCCGGCGATATTTTCCGTTCGCTCGCGGAATTCATCTCCTTCGCATTGATGCTCAGCATGATCGGCATGTCCATTCGGCGTTACATCCTCAAGCCTGCCACGCTCGCTACGCGCGATACCACCCTGCTCAACCCAAAAGCGCGCGCAGGTATCACCATCGATTCGGCAATCGTAACCGCGACCTTCTTCACCCACACGCTAACGCGCGTCTTCGCCGAGTCGTTCTACCTCGCCCGCCATGAGATTCATGACGCATGGCAACCCATCACGTCCGCGCTGGCTGGCTGGTGGGTAAACAAACCCGAAGCGCAACTTTTGTTCGATGAACGCTTGATGTTCTGGATTTCATTGGGATTAGTGTTTGCCTTCCTGCCATACTTCGCTTATTCAAAACATATCCATTTATTTATCGTCCCGTTCAATTTCGCGCTCAAACCCGAACGCAAATCCATGGGACAGTTGAGTTACATCAACCTCGATGATCAGTCCATCGAACAGTTCGGCGCGGCAAAGATGAGCGACCTCGGCTGGGAACAGATCATGGATAGCTACGCCTGCATCCAATGTTTTCGCTGTCAGGAGGTCTGCCCCGCGTATAACACAGGCAAAGTCCTCTCGCCCGCCGCGTTGGAGATCAACAAGCGTTATCACTTGAAAACTGGCGATACCGATGTGCCAATGTTGAATCTCATTTCAGAGGAAGCCGTTTGGGCTTGCACTAGCTGCGGCGCGTGCGTAGACATCTGCCCCGTCGGGAATGAACCGATGCGCGACATTCTCGACATCCGCAGAAATCTTGCGATGATGGAAAGTCAATTCCCGAAGCAACTCGAAACCGCGTTCAAAGGAATCGAACGCAACGCGAACCCGTGGAATGTGCCGCAGTCTGACCGCCTGAAATGGGCGGAGGGACTCAACGTGCCGACCATCGAACAAAACCCCGAGCCTGATATTTTGTGGTGGGTTGGTTGCGCCCCTGCCACTGATGCGCGCGCACAGAAGACCGCGCAGGCATTTGCAAAAATCTTGAACGCGGCGGGAGTCAACTTTGCCGTGCTGGGACGAAACGAATCCTGCACGGGCGATCCCGCTCGCCGCGCGGGGCGCGAGGATATTTTCTTCGCGATGGCATCTCAAAATGTGGAAGTTCTCAACGAGGTAAAACCGAAACGGATCGTCGCCACCTGCCCGCATTGTTTGCACACGATCAAGAATGAATATCCAGCGTTTGGCGGAAACTATGAAGTAGCGCATCACACGCAGTTTATTAATGAGCTGGTCGGCGCGGGGAAGATCAGTTTGGAAGTGGACAAAGACCAATTTACAGTGACGTTCCATGACCCATGTTATTTGGGACGGCATAACAAGATCTTCGATGCGCCGCGCGAGGCGTTGAAATCCGCTGGCGCGTTGACGATTGAGATGCCGCGCAACTCGGCGAAATCATTCTGCTGTGGCGCAGGAGGGGCACAGATGTGGAAGGAGGAGGAGCAGGGTTCGGCGCGCGTGAACGCTACGCGGTTCGCAGAGGCAAAATCCACAGGCGCGTCCACGCTGGCGGTGGGATGTCCATTCTGCATGGCGATGATGACCGACGCGTCCAAAGCCGATGGAGGGGAAATCCAAGTGAAGGATGTGGCGGAGTTGGTGGTTGAGCGGCTAAAGATTCGATAAATCAATCATGCTCACATTTCAAAACAAAGGCGATTATTTATTGGCGGAAAATACCGCCGTCAATCGCGGCGCAAATCTATTATCCACGTCCGATATCGCTCACGCTGTGAGATGGCTTGGGATTGAAAAGAAATGACAGGAGAATCGCCGTGCTGAACTTGAACGCCAAATTCGGGCGCTTTGCAAAAAAACATCTGAAAAGCGAATATTTCGTCTGGCTGACGACGGTTGACTCAACAGGCACGCCTCAACCCAGACCCGTGTGGTTCATCTGGGAAAAAGATTCGTTCCTTATCTTCAGCAAGCCCATGGCGCACAAATTGAAACACATCCAAAAGAATCCGCAAGCATCGTTGCACTTCAACTCGGCGGATAAAAAAGCGCAGAAGCGCTTGATCATTTTTACAGGGACGGCAAGCATCGAAAAGAACGCGGCGCCCGCTCATAAAAACCGCGCATACATAAAAAAGTACAAGGGTGGAATCACTGGGTTGGATAAAACGCCCGAGCAATTCGCTGGCGAATATTCGGTCGCCATCCGAATTACCCCCGCCAAGTTGCGGGGTTGGGAGTAAAATACCCCACCTACGAGAGGAGGTTGGAATGAAAGACTTGGTAAAAACACTGCATCCCGAAAAGAAGCAAGGCGTGAACATCAGCAGGGAAAAATACGAGATGATACGAAAAGCAATTATGAGCGAGTTACGTTCCAATAAAGAAATGACCTTTATGAAACTCTCGCGCGCGGTGGAAAAAGAAGTGCGCGGCAAATTCGTCGGTTCGGTGATGTGGTATGTGACCACGGTCAAACTCGATCTCGAAGCGCGCGGGGAAGTAAAGCGCGTGCAAAACTCGCGTCCTCAACTCGTGCGGCTGGCAAAATAGGAAATTTCATGGCGGACACTACTCCATTCGACATACCTGCCGCGCACAAATACTTCTCAGCCGAAAATTTTAACAAGACTTGGGAACTCATAGAAAAGAATGAACGCACAGACGAGGAAAACCTGGCGATGTTGCATACTGCCATCGCGTCATTGTGGCATTGGTCGCAGCGCGAGGATGTCTCTGCGAAAAAATTATCGGTTGGCTATTGGCAGGTCTCGCGCGTGTGTAACTTCATTAAACAACCTGATCTCGCGCGGATCTATGGATTGCAGTCATTGAAATACGCCGCGAGTCTCGATCCGTTTTACAAAGCCTACGCGTACGAAACACTCGCCCGCGCCGAGATGCAAAGCGACAACCGCGTCATCATGCTTGAATACCTGAATAAGGCGCGCCACCTTGCCCAGCAAGTGACGGATGACGAAGACAAACAACTCCTCCTCCGCGATTTGGAATCGATCAAGTAAATGACCCGCAAACAGCGCTTGTTATTTTGCATCGTCTTCGCCGCTTTCTTACTGTCGGCTTGTTCCGCAAACACCACACCCGCGCCAACCCTGACAGCGTTCGAACAACTGGGTCAATCGGTGTTCAACCTGCGTTGCGCGCAATGTCACGCGCTTGCGCCCGACACGGTGATCATCGGTCCGTCACTGGCCGGAGTCGCCACACGGGCAGGGTCACGCGTCCCTGAGATGGACGCGGCGGAATATATCGAAATGTCGATCCTGTTTCCGAAAGATTTCCTCGTCCCTGAATATAGCGATACCATGCCGACCAATTTTGGAAAAGAATTGACCAGTGAAGAACTTCAAGCGGTTGTCGCATTTTTGATGACGTTGAAATAAAATATAGACCTCACAGGTCTCGTAGACCTGTGAGGTCTTCTTTGAGGAGAACTATATGAAAATCTGGATGAAACGCATCTTTCTCGTATTGGGCTTGCTTGCCCTCGTCGGAATCCTCTACGCCGCGCTTGCCCCCCTGCCCTTCGACGAACTGCCTCCCGAAGAGAAGTGGGGCGCGGGCGCGAGCAGTGTGCTCCCTGCCTACAGCGGATTACAGCGCGAGTTCCCCTCGCTCAACGGGGAAACCTCGCCTGAAAAAGCGGAACTTGGTCGCTTATTGTTCTTCGACCCGATCCTTTCCAAGAATCAAGATATGTCGTGTGCCACGTGCCACAACCCCAGCCTCGGTTTCAGCGATGGCTTGCAAACGGCAAAAGGTTCCGACGGCGCATTCCTGACGCGTAACACGCCCACGCTGTGGAACGCCGGTTATTCCACAAAACTTTTCTGGGATGGGCGCGCCGACTCGATGGAAGAGCAAATGTCGGTGCCGCTTCACGCGGAAAATGAAATGGCTGGCAACGACGCGGAAACTGTCGCGCGCCTGATGAAAATCCCCGAATATGTGGAGCTGTTCAACAAGGCATTCGGGAGCAATGCCATCACCGTCGAAAACGCGCAAACGGCGATCGCCGCGTTCGAGCGGACGTTGATCTCGAACAACAGTCCTTTCGACAAATATGCGGCGGGGCAATTCGACGCGCTGACATCACAACAACGGCGCGGGCTTAACCTCTTCCGCTCGGCGGCAACGCGCTGTTTTGAATGTCACGCCGCGCCGACGTTTGGCTCGGATGATTTCTTCGTGACCGGTTCACCCGACCTCGAAGGGTTTCCGCACGATCCGGGTCGCGCCGCGATTGTCAGCGACGGGCAGGATGGCGCCTTCAAAGCGCCGACCCTGCGCAACATCGCGCTGACGGGACCCTACATGCACAACGGCGCGTTCGCCACGCTGGATGATGTTCTCTGGTTCTACGAAAAAGGCGGCGGGCGTCAATATGGCTTGGAAGTGGACCGTCACATCCTCCCCATCGAGTTGAGCGAGCAGGAACACGAGGATTTGGTTGCGTTCCTCTACGCGCTGACCGATGAAAGCGGAATGCCCGAAGTTCCAGCGACTACGCCATCGGGGTTGCCGGTGGTGGAACAATATCCCAATCTGGCGCGCGAAGTTGTCAGCCAGTTGAATGTTGAGGTGGCTGAATCAGGCGTCCCTGCGCATGAAGCGACGGTCGTCCGCGTGGGACCGAATGAAAGCATCCAACAAGCCGTGGATCGTTCGGGTCCTGGCGATACGATCGAAGTTCCGTATGGGGTGTATCACGAATCGGTGTATTTGGATTGGAGCGGCGTTACACTGGTTGGCATCCCGAATGACAAGGGAGAATGGCCTGTGATCGACGGCGAGGGCGCGCGCTCGGATGGCGTGATCGCATCTGGAAATAATTTCGAGATGTACAACTTTGCGGTGAAGAATTACACATCGAACGGGGTGCTGGTGGAAGGCGCGACAGGCGTGTATCTGCACGACATGTATATAGAAAACACCGGCGTGTATGGCGTGTATCCTGTGCGTTGCACAGATGTGTTGATCGAACGCATCGAGGCGACGCTGATGAACGATGCGGCGATCTATGCGGGCAAATCGGAAAATGTGGTGATCCGCGATACGTTGACGTATGGTAATGTGATCGGGGTTGAACTGGAGAACACTGTCAACGGTGAAGTGTATAACAACGTGGCGCGCGATAACACGGTTGGGATTTTCATCGACCTTCTGCCGCAATTGCCGTCGAAAGTTTCGTTGTATACAAAGGTATACGACAACGTTGTTGAGAATAACAACGGCGAGAACTTCGGCAAGCCCGGGACCGCCGTGGCGCTCGCGCCATCGGGGACGGGCATCTTGATCCTTGCGGCAGATGAGGTGGAGATTTACAACAACACGATCCGCGGCAATAAATCGGGCGGGCTGGCGGTGTTCAATCTGACCATTGGTTTCGACGTCAACGAAATCGATGTGGGTCCGAACCCCGAGCATGTGTACGCGCGCGATAACATCTATGAAAACAACGGCTACGACGCCGACCCGTTCGTGAAGAAAATACTCGGCAGGGGATTCGACATCATTTGGGACACCAACGGCGCGGATAATTATTTCGACGAGGAGGTTTCCTCGTCGTTCCCGCCCTTTCTGCCGAAGACTTCGTGGCCCCAGCCGTTGTATAACTTGTATTGGAGATTCTTCCACTTTGTGGTTGGGTTGGTGGGGTGAGGGGGAGCAGAGGATTGGAGAATTAGAGAATTGGCGAGAGCAGAGACTGGAGATTGGAGACTGGGTTGGGAGGCTCGGTCTCCTTTTTTGTTTATAATATTACAACGCAAAGTCGCTATCGAGGCTCATAGCGCCCCAAACCATCCACGAATAAAAACCACGAATACTCGAATTCGCGCCGGGCATTCGCGCGCTTGTGTTGAGTCTATCGAGGCAT
>Ga0138256_10000507_pt1 | contig 42660 bp, 40 predicted proteins | sample KNB2016incub_MG_FD_105486 | JGI IMG/M metagenome (GOLD analysis project Ga0138256, IMG submission 105486) | Active sludge microbial communities from wastewater in Klosterneuburg, Austria - KNB2014incub_MG | ecosystem: Engineered > WWTP > Activated sludge > Unclassified | place: Austria... | reverse complement strand
TTGGGCGCTTCCGCGTGGCGGGACGCCGGCCCGTGACACACCTCGCACTGGATGTTCGTGAGCCCGCTCACGTGGGTGACCGTCGAGCCGCCCGGCTTGTCGTAGCCGGTGACGTGGCAGCCGACGCAGTCCAGGTTGAACTGCTTCTCTTGGGTCTCGAGTGGACCGTAGGCCCGCGAGTGGTTGGTGCTCTGCCAGAACTTGTGCTCTTCACCGTGGCAGCTCACGCACTTGTCCGCGCCCAGGTACGCGCTCTTGCCAGCCGGCACGGGCGCTGGCTTTCGATCGGCGAACGCCGTGCGGTTGTGGTCGTTGACACGCTTGTAGTAGCCCTTCATGCGCTCGCCCACGGCCGCGTCCGCACCCAAACTCTCGCGCACCGGCTCGAGCTCGTAACGGAAGAAACTGCCGGCGGCCGGCGGCTCGGGCACGCCGTTCTGCTCGATGTCGCGCTTCACGGCTTCGCGGTCCTTGCGTCGCGCCTCCAGGTCTTCCGGGCGCACGCTGCTTCCGGGCCGCTCTGCCTCGCTGATCAGCCGGTCCAGGTCTTCCAGGCGGCGCCGCAGCGTCTCGCGCTTCTCGGCCCGCGCCAGACCCGACCCGTCCTGAAAGCGCATGTCGTCCCCGCGCACGAACAGGTCGACCACGGCCACGCCCTGCAGGTGGTTCGGGGTCTGCACCACCAGCGTCTCGCCGACCAAGGTGGGCGGCGTGGGGGCGTCGTTGACTTCGCCGCGGTCGACCGCCTTGCCCACGATCACCAGCTGATAGCCGGAGACGCTTTCGATCATCCGCATCGCGGCGCCGCGAGGCATGGCCAAGAGCGCGATGCGAATGCGCGCGCCGCCCGCGTCGAGCTTCTGCTTGGCCGCCTCGAGCGCGGCCTTCGCATCCGCCACCTCGACGCCGGCCGGCGCCTTGTCCGACTCGAGCGGTACGGCGATGCCCACGATCCCCAGCTTGTGGCCCTGGGCCTCGACGATCTTCACGCTTTCGGCGCCGCCGGTCTGCCCGCTGAGATTGGCCGCCAAGAGCGGAGCACCCGTCGCCTGGCGCAGCCGGGCAAGCTCGTCCGGGCCCGCCGCCCAGTCGTTCACCCCCGGCGTCCAAGCCACCAGCTTGGCATCGGCCAGCGAAGCCGCGATCGCCTCGGCCTTCCACAGCGTCTGCGATCGCTGCTCGGCCTTCAACGCCGGGTCCATGAACAACGTGGGCCCGGCTGCCAGCACCAGCGACGACGACGCCGACTCGCGGCGGCTGCGGATGAATGCCGCCGCGTGATCGATGCCGCCGAGCATGTCCTTCACGCAGCCGCAGGGCTCGAGGGCCCCCGCCAGGCTGGTGACGACGAACACGCGCACCGTGGGCGTGCTGGGCGCGCCCGCGGGCGTGGCCGGCGCGCGCTTGCACATAGCCGCCATCAGGCAGGCTAGCGCGGCGATCACGATCCGGGTCGAAGCGGAAGACAGGCGCATGCGGTGCGGATCTCTAGCGCAGAACCGCGGCGATTTCAGGCCAAGATCGCCCGAAGGGTAGCGGCAGCGCCCGGCCGAGCGGCATAATGCCGAAACGCGGATGAGCAGGGAAACGAAAGAACCTGCCACGCCGTTCGGCCCCTTCGTGCTGGAACGGCGCCTCGCCGTGGGTGGCAGTGCCGAGGTGTTCCTGGCTCGGCCGAAGACCGGCACCGTGCCGGCGCCCAAGCTGGTGGTCAAGCGCCTCTTGACCGACAAGAACGAGGACCAGTTCGACGTGCTCAATCACGAAGCCGAGCTGAACCGCGCCATCTCGCACCAGAACGTGGTGGTGGTGTTCGGCGCCGGCATGGTCGGTCAAGAGCCCTATCTGGCAATGGAGTACATCGAGGGCGTCGACCTCTATCGTCTGCTGAAACACCTCGAGAGCGAGCAGCGCCGGCTTCCATTGGATGTGGCAGTGCACGTCACGCGCTCGATGGCGGCGGCCCTCTCGGCGGTCCACGCCGCCCGCAACGCCGACGGCGTGGCGCTGGGCATCGTCCATCGCGACGTGACGCCTTCGAACGTGTACCTGTCGGTCGACGGCGACGTGAAGCTGGGAGACTTCGGCATCGCCCGCGTGAGCGAGCAGCTGCGCCCGCCCTCGCGCGACGCCGGGCTCAAGGGAAAGTTCGGCTATCTGGCCCCCGAGCAGATCGCCGGCGAGCCCTTCGATCACCGCGCCGATCTGTTCGCGCTGGGCTCCATTCTGGGTGAGATGGTGCTGGGCGAACGCGTCTTCCCCGGCAGCGGGCAGCTGGCGGTGTTGCTCGCCATCCGCGATGCGAACATCGAGCCGCTGCGCGCCCAGGCGCAGCGCATGCCGCCGGGGTTCTTCGCGATCTGCGAGAAGACCCTGGCGCGCAGCCCCGGCGATCGCTACCAGGCGGCGTCGGAGCTGGCCCAGGCTCTGGCGCCCTTCGACACGCCCGGCGCGCGGGCGGCGCTGGCCGAGCTGGTGCGTGATGCGTCGGACTCGAAGCAGCTGGCACGCAAGATCAAGGACAGCGTCGATCGCATGCGCGCCGTCGCGCGCCGGCTGACGCCGAACCCGGACATGGCCGAATCGGTGCCGCCCATGGCGCTCGCGGCCCGGCCCACGGCACCCGCCGGTCCGCGCGCCTTCGGCCCCCAGCCCGCCGCCCGCTCGGCCGACAGCGTCGAGGTCTCGCGCGTTCGTCGGACCGATGGGCGCGAGCTCGAGGGGCTCTCGCTGCCGCGCCTGCTCGAGCTGGTGGCCACGGGCGAGCTGACGGGCGACGACGCCGTCGCTTTCGGCGAGGGCGGCTTCTGCAAGATCCGCGACCACGCCGAGCTCTCTCGGCATCTTCTGCCCTCGACCACGCAGACCACCCGCGACCTGCACGCCCCGGGGACGCCCGACTATCGAGCGCTGCTCTCGGACACGCCCATGCTGGAGGTGCTGGCCAAGATGCGGCAAGAGCGCGAGACGGGCGCGCTGTTCGTGGAGCGGGCGGATCGCACCGGCGCGCCCCAGCGAAAAGAGCTCTACCTGCGCGGCGGGCGACTGCACCATGTGGCCTCGACCGACCGCACCGAGCTCTTGGGTGAGTACCTGGTGCGCCGGCAAGCGCTGTCGCGACAGCAGCTCGAGCAAGCCCTGGCGTCGCTCTCGCGCTTCGGCGGCCGCTTGGGCGACACCGTGGTCGGCCTGGGGTTCGTGGAAGCGATGGATGTCTTCCGCGCGATCCGCGATCAGGGGCGCGACCGCGTGGCGGCGCTGTGCGGCTGGAAGCGCGGCTCGGTCGTGTTCTATCGCAGCACCGACCCCGGTCACGTCGAGTTCCCGCTCGATCTCGATCTGTCGAGCCCGATGATGGCCGGCGCCATCGTGCAGTCGAATGGCGACCCGCGCCTGCTCTTGCCGGCCGACGACACTCCACTGGTTCCCGGGCCGCGACACTACGCTGCGTTCGACACCGCAGAGGTCGGCACGGCACCGGTCTCGTTGCGCATGCTCCCGACGCTGGCCACGCAACGGCTCTCCGTCGCCGAGGCCGTCCACCGCCTCACCACGCCCCGCCCCGCAGAGCGCGTGATCGGCGACAAAGAGGCGCACGCCGCCCTGGTCGCCGCGAAGGTGATTGGCTGGGTGGGGTACTAGCGCTGGCCTCGGGCCAGCCCCTCACGGGCTCGGCGCGAACGGCAAGATCGTCTTCAGGTCGTCGTCGTTGAACTTGAGCTGAAGGCCGATGAAGTAGTCACGCCGGCCGGCACTCAAGATGTCGTCGATGCCCGCCAAGAGCCACAGCCGGCTCACGAACTCGTAGCCCAGCGACACGCGCCAGCGCGGCAGCACCACCTCGCCGAAGCCGAACAGGTCTTGCCGGACCTCGAAGCGGTCGTCGAACAGCAGAGTGTCGAGCCCCACGCCACCCGTGGACTCTTTGATGCCGAATCGGCCGACGAAGGGGCCCATGCGCTGGGCGAACTGCAGCGAGAAGCGGAACGAGTTGGTGGTGACCGTCCGCACCTCGCGATAGTGCGGCGGGTCGTTGGGGTTGGTCGAGTCGACGTCGATCTGCTCGAATCGGGTGAGACCGCGGGGGTCGTTCACCACTTCGATGGAATAGTACTTGTCCTCGCGCGGCTGCAGTCGAAGCTCGACGTAGCTCTTCACCGTGCTGGTCAAGAACTGATAGTCCGTCCTGAGCGCCACGATGGTCTGCAGGCGGTTGATGCCGCCCACGAACTCGCCCACGTTTTCGGCGACCCCTTCGACCTCGTTGATCAGCTTCTCGTCCTTGCTCAGGCGCCCGAGCGTGCCCTCGCCCCGCTCGAGCCGACCGGTGACCTTTTCCAGGTTCGACAGGGTCTTTTCCAGATCCACGCTGGCCCGGTTCACGCGCTCGATGACCTGCCGGACCTCGCCTGGCGACCCCTGCCCCTCTTCGCCCTTCTGCAGCAGCTCGCGCACGTCTTTGGTCGCGACCCGTACGTTCTCGAGGATGCGCTCGACCTCGGGCTCGCCCTTGTTGGTCATGCGCTCGACGTTGGTCAAGATGCTCTTGATGGAACCGCGGTTCTCTCGAACCGTCTGGTTCAACGCTTCGGTGACCTCGGCCAGATTCTGCAGCGTGTCTTTGAGGTTCTCTTCGCCCTTCTTGGTCCCGATGGACCCTGCCAGGCTGTCGGCGACCTTCTTCACCTGCTTGGTGATGTCGGCGACGTCCTTCAAGATCTGATCGGTGGTCGCCGCTTCGACCACGGCGTTGATGCGATCGCCGTTCTGGAGCTGCGGCTTGCCCTCGGTGCCCGGCGCGACGGCCAGGAAGTATTCGCCCAGGAGGCTCGAGCTCACCTTGGCCACGGCCGCGTCTTCGTAGAGCGGCACATCGGGACGAATGCGGATGTCGATCCGCGCCTTGCCGTCTTGCAGGCGAATGCTCTCGACCTGACCGATGGGAATGCCGGCGACCTTGACCTGCGAGTTCTTCGGCACCCCGGTGGCGTCGTTGAGCAGCGCCCAGACCACGTATCCGCCCTGGCCGGCGGTCTGCTTGCTGACGAAGCGGTAAATGAAGACGCCCGCGACCACGGTGATGATCGCGAAAAGTCCCACCTTCGCCGCTGTCGAGATCCGGCTCATGCGCGCCCGAACACTGGGCAGACTACCAGCGGGGCCCGGGCGGGTCGACTTCGCGGCAAAACCCGCGGGGATCGCCGGGGTGCTACCCTCGCCCGCCGTGCGCCTGCCCATGGTCCTGACTGCCGCGCTGGCCGCGTGCGCGCCCGCCGAAGCGCCGCCACGGCCGGCCGCCGCGCCCGCCCACAGCGCACGTGCGCCCGCGGGGCCCTCGAAGGGGATCCCGTGGCAGCCAGTGACCCGGTCGCCCGTGCCGAGCGTGGCCAAGGGGCTGGCCGAGATCGTGGGGGCCGCCTGCGCGCGGAGCGATGGGGCGCTCGATCGCGTCGCCGCGCGGCTGGCGACGCGCCTCGACGCCGGCAACGTGGAGCCCGCGGAGCTGGCCTTCGAGCTCCGGGCCGCCGGCTCACCCCACGTGTGGCCGCGTGCCTGGTCGTACACCGGCGCCGCGCTCGACGCCGACGACACGGTCCGGCGCGCGCGCCGCTGGCTCGGCGGCTTCGGCGACGGAGGCGTGCGCAGCTGCGGCGCCGCCCACACGACGGCAGAGGGGCGCGAGTCGGTGACGCTGGTGGCCGTCGACGCACTGGCCGATCTGAAGGGTGTCCCGCTGTCGGCGCGCACCGGCCAGTGGCTCGACCTGACCGCGAGCATGCTGGTGCCCGCGCGCGAGGCGAAGGTCGTGGTGCTGGGGCCCCAGGGCGCGCCCAGACCGATCCCGACCTCGCTCGAGGCCGGCGTCGTTCGGGCTCGCTTCGCACCGAGCAGCCCAGGCACGTGGCTGGTGCAGGTCTTGGCCGACGTCGACAAGGGGCCGCGCCCCGTGCTCGAGGCTTACGTGCACGCGGACACGACCCCGCCCACCGCGTTCGCATCGCAGCCCGCCCCCGGCGAGGGCGCGGGCGGGGCCGCCGCCGATCCGACGGATTCGCTCTTGGCAATGGTCAACGCCGCGCGCCATGCCGAAGGGTTGGGCGCGCTGGCGCGCGTCGCCGAGCTCGACCGTGCGGCGCTCGTGCACGCCGAAGCGATGCGCGACGCTCGCGTCCTGGGACACGACGTCGGCAAGGGCTCGGTGAAGCTCCGCCTCGAAGCGCTGGGGCTCGAGCCCGCCGCCTTCGGCGAGAACGTGGCACGGGCCGCCAGCGCGGCGCGCGCCCATCGAGCCATCTGGGCGAGCCCCTCGCACCGCACCAACCTGCTCGAGCGACGCTACGACTCGGTCGGGCTCGCTGCCGTGACCGGGCCCGACGGCCTCTGGGTGACCGAGGTCTTCGCCGACCTGCGCTGATATCGGCCGCGCGAGGTCTTTCGGGCTTTCAATGCCCAGGGCGGCGGGGTAGCTTCCGGCGGGGTTCGCATGTTGGAAATTCTCCATTCACTCGCTGCCTTCGGCTCCCGTTTCGCAAAGAAGGCCCTGCCCTTTGGGCTGGGCCTCGCTGCCCTCGGGGCCGCCGCGCCCGCGGCCGCCCAGACCCGTGTCTGGTACCTCGACCGCGCCCAGATTTCCGGCGCCCCGGACGACGGCTTCATGGTCTGGCGCCCGTACATGGCCGAGCGGACGCGCTTCTATGGCCAGATGGCCCTGGGGTTTTCGCTGAACCCACTCCGGGATTCGAACGTCACCGACGACGGCACCACGCAAGAGAAGATCCAGAACCCCGTGCAGGGGCAGATCATCGACTACCTCAGCGTCGGTATGGAGCTCGCGAGTCGCGCCAGCTTCAACGTGGCGCTGCCCATCGCCTTCTACCAGTGGACCGGCGAGGACCCGCAGTCCCGCGGGGTGTCGAGCGACGGGCTCGCGGTGCGGAAGGTCACGATTCACGACCTGCGCTTCGACGCGCGGGTGAAGGCCCACGAGTCGAACAATCGGAAGTTTCGCCTGGGGTTCGGCGGCGGCCTCTGGGCCCCCACGGGCGATCCCGAGTCGTTCACCGGCGACAACCAGACCACCGGCTGGTTCTTCGCCAACACCGAGTACGACGGCGGCAAGTTCCTGATTTCCGGCCACCTGGGCCCGCAGTTCCGGCCTGAGCGCTCGATCGGCGGTTCGAACGGCGCCCTGACGATCGAAAGTGAGATGCGCACCGCGGCGGGGATCTATTTCCCCATGCGCAGCGGTCGGGTCCGGCTCGGTGCCGAGGTCTTCGGCTCGACCGGCATGACCAGCGAGACCGCCTTCAAGGGGAAGAACACCCCCTTCGAATGGTTGGCGCAGGGCCGCTTCGCTCTGGGCGAGAAGCAGAAGACCTGGGCAATGGTCGGGGCGGGCACGCGCTTCACCGGCGGCTATGGCGCGCCCGATCTGCGCGTGTTGGCCTCGATCGGCCACTATGTGAACCTCACCGACTTCGATCCCAAGTCGCCGCCCAAGAAGGTGCGCGTCCGGCCGGACGTCGACGACTACGCGTCGGACCGCGACAAGGACGGTTACCCCGACGACATCGACAAGTGCCCGGACGTGCCGGAAGACGGCAAGCCGCCGGAGCCGGCCGATGGCTGCCCTGTGGGCTCGGATCGCGACAACGACGGCATCCCCGACAGCGCCGACGCTTGCCCCGACAATCCCGAGGACAAGGACGGCGTCCAGGACACCGACGGCTGCCCCGAGGACGACGCGGACAACGACAAGATCCTCGACCAAGAGGATCGCTGTCCGCTCGAGCCGGGTCTCAAGAACAAGATCGCCGAGAAGAATGGCTGCCCCGGCCTGACCAAGGTCACCGAGGACGGCGAAGTCGCGCTGCTCGAGCCGATCCAGTTCGAGACCGGCAAGGCGGTGATCAAGCCCGTCAGCTTCCCGATCCTCGACGAGGTCGTCGCCCTGATGAAGGCCCGGCCCGCGCTCAAGATCGGCGTCTACGGCCACACCGACGACGTGGGCGCCGACGCGATGAACATGAAACTCAGCAAGGACCGCGCAGCCAGCTGCATGAGGTACCTCACGAGCAAGGGCATCGCCCAGTCGCGGCTCGAGAGTGAAGGCTTCGGCGAGACCAAGCCGCTGGTGCCGAACGACAGCAAGGAATCGCGGGCGAAGAACCGCCGCGTCGAGTTCAAGATCCTGAGCGGCGACTGAGCGCGCTCGCTGGGCGCCTCGCACCCCCGCGGCTGCCTCTCACGAGAGCCGCGGGGAGCTGGCGCCGACCTCCCCCGATGTCGCCACGCGCGCGCGGGCGCGGGGCGCCGCGCCTCACTTGCTGTGAGGCGGCATCTTGGCTTCTTTGAACACCACGTGCTGGCGCGCGACCGGATCGTACTTCTTCAGCTCGAGCTTCGAAGTCTGGGTGCGCTTGTTCTTGGTGGTGTAGTAAGTGAAGCCGGTGCCGGCAGAGGACACGAGGCGGATGTTGTCTCGCATGGGAGGCGACGAACTATCACCCGGCGCTGCCCCGGGCAAGCCCCCGGGCGAGGCTGCTCGGAAGTGCAGTTGTCAGCTCGAGCTTGACTAGCTGCTCGGCCCGTGGCTGACTCCCGGCCCCTCGACGCCCGGGTCCGTCCCGACCGACCGAGGCCGACCCCAACCGCAAACCAGCGGGTACCGTCATGAAGCGCACTTTCCAGCCGAGCAACACCAGCCGCTCCCGCACGCACGGGTTCCGCAAGCGCAACAGCACCAAGGGTGGACGCGACGTCCTGAAGAGCCGCCGCCGCAAGGGCCGCTGGCGTCTCGCCGTCTCCACCTACAAGAAGTAGTGCCCCGACCCTCCGGTCGGTTCTCGCCTGCGGTGCGGGTCAGAAAGCAGGCGGAGTACCAAGAGATTCTGCGCGTCGCGCGTCGGGTCAACACCCCGCGCTTCGCGTTGCTCTTGCGGGCGCGTGCTGACGACCGCGGCGCTCGGTTGGGCTTGATCGTGAGCAGCAAGGTGGGCGGCGCGGTGGTGAGAAACCGCGTGAAACGGCTGATTCGCGCGGCATTTCGCCACACCCCCGAGCTGTGGCCGGCCGACATCGACGTGGTGGTGATCGCCAAGCGCTCGACCGGCGACACCCAGCTCGACAGCGTGATCGATGAGCTGCGAGCGGTGGCTGGGGTGCTGGGCCGACGCGCGTCGGACGCCCGCGCGGACCTGCGCCGGCGCACCCTGGCTGGCAGCCCCGGTGAAAAGGCGCGAGACTCCCGGGGCCCATGATCGCGCGGCTGCTCATCCTGTTGATCCGCGCGTATCAGATCGCGCTTTCTCCGCTGCTGGGGAACGTCTGCCGGTTCCACCCGTCGTGCTCCCGGTACGGGCTGCGCTGCATCGAGCTGCACGGGGCAGCCAAGGGCAGCTGGCTCACGGTAAAGCGCCTTTCTCGTTGCCATCCGTTCCATCCAGGTGGATACGATCCGCCACCCCTGCCGGAGGGCCACGCCGATGCGGCACTCCCCCCCGCCGACCCGACCGGCAGCGGCGCGCCCGAGCGGCGCGATCGCGCGGCTGACTCCGCCTGAGGTTTCGAAGCACTTTCTCGCCCCCAGAGCACGACATGGAACGAAGCGGTATCGCGCGGTGGCTCTTCATCGGCCTTTCCGTGCTTTTGGCAGTGCTCTTCTTGCCGAAGCTGTTCGGCGAGAAGGCTCCCGAGCGCCAGCCGCTGCAGTTCGAGGGCAAGGCCGTCCCCGCCGCGCGCAAGGCGAAGCAGCAGTGTGACATCTGGGGCCCGCGCTTCCACGCCCAGCTCAGCACCCAGGGGGCGTCGCTCGAGCACTTCTACTTGATCACCGCCAAGTACCGGCAGAAGGGCAAGTCCGTCGATCTGGCGACCACGCCCGACGTCGAGCTGCGGCGTCAGCTGCGCTTCCACTTCCGGAACGAGCGCTTTCACCCGTCCGACGACTGGCAGCTCGACTTCGACGAGGTCGACTACGACCTGGTGAAGGCCGACGGAAAAGCCTGCGAGTTCGTGTACCGCGACGCCAAGGTCGAGATCCGCCGCAGCGTGCGGGCCACCGAGCACCCCTACGAGCTCGAGGCCGAAGCCACGGTCACCAACCTGGCAGACAAGAAGCTCAAGCACGCGCTGACCGTGCACACCGACGCTTGGCGCACCAACCACGAGGTCGAGAGCGGGATGTTCCGGGTCAGCCCGTTCATCACGCACGTGGAGTGCATTTCCACCACGAACAAGGCGACCCGCATGCGGCCGCCGGATTTCGAGCCCGACAAGTTCAAGGGCGACGCTTTCACGGGCGATTTGAACGCCGGCGACTGGTACGACCCCAAGACTCCGGCGGCCTACGCCGCGGTCTCGAACGCCTACTTCTCGCACGCGCTGGTCCCGGTGGCCGCGCCCGACGACACCCGCCCGGCCTGCCAGCTGCAGATCGAGCAGTGGGGCAGCGCAAAGGACCCGAGCGCCGGCGCCATGTACCGCGCGCGCCTGGCCTATCCACCGGTCGCGCTGAACCCGAAAGAGAGCGCACGCTACTCGGTGCTCACCTACGTGGGCCCGAAAGAGCGCGAGGTGCTGGCCGCGGTCGGCGGTGGCAAGCGCGACCTCACCGAGCTGATCGATCTCGGCTTCTTCAGCGTCATCGCCAAGGTCCTGGTCGGGTTCTTGCTCAAGGTCTACCAGGTGCTGCCCAACTGGGGCCTGGCAATCATCATCCTGACCATCACGGCGCGCGTGCTCTTGTTCCCGCTGGCCGTACCCAACATCAAGAGCATGATCAAGATGCGCGAGCTCAAACCCGAGCTCGACGCGCTGAACGAGAAGTTCAAGGACGACGCCCAGGCCAAGGGCTTGGCCCAGATGGAGCTCTGGCGGAAGCACAACGTGAATCCGCTCAAGGGCTGCCTGCCGCAGCTGGCCAGCATGCCGGTGTGGTTCGCGCTCTACACCACGCTGCAGACCGCGGTCGAGCTGTTCAACATCCCGTTCTTGTGGTTCCCCGATCTCTCGCAGCCGGACCGCTTCTTCATTCTGCCGTTCATCATCGGCGCCACCAACTTCGCCCAGCAGAAGCTGATGCCGATGCAAGGCGACCCGATGCAGCAGAAGATGATGCTGTATTTCATGCCGGCGATGTTCACGGTGTTCATGCTGTTCTTGCCGGCCGGCCTCGGCGTCTACATGTTCACCAACGGCCTCTTGACCATCGCCCAGCAGCAGATCGTCGAGAGCTACGTGCGCCGTCAGACGCTGAAGAGCGAGGCGGAAAAAAAAAGCCGCGAGATCGGCGTGAAGATCAAGGAGGAAGCGAGTAGCTGACGCACTCGCTTCACTCTTGCCATGGAAAGGCCTGTCAAATGAGCGACGTGGAGCAAGAGCTCGACCAAGAGTGGGACGACGAGCAAGACGACGAGAGTGACGACGAGGGCGATGCGGACGGCGACGGCGCCGCCGAAGCGTCCGAAGGCGGGGACGACGGTGCCCCGCGCCGCCGCCGGCGCGGTGGGCATGACGACGGGGGCCCGGACTGGGTGCCCGACAACGACCCGCGGGCGCTGTCGGCCCTCGAGTTCGTCGCGACCGTCGTCAAAGAGATGGAGATGGACTGCCGGGTGCGCCTGCTGCGTCCGAAGGAAGACGACGAGAGCCCCGAGATCAACATCGAGATCGCCGGGCCCGACGCAGGTCGCATCATCGGCAAGAAGGGCCAGGTGCTGATGGCGCTTCAGTTCTTGACCCACCGGGTGGTCAACCGCTCGGGGCTCGAGAAGCGCCACGTTCTGGTGGACGCCGAGGGCTACCGCAGCCGTCGCGACAGCTCGCTGGCCAGCATGGCCCGCCGCCTGGGAAAGCAGGCGGTCGAGCTGGGCAAGATCATCACCTTCGAGCCGATGAACCCGCGCGATCGCCGCGTGGTGCACCTGGCTCTGGCCAAGTTCGAAGGCGTGGTCACCAAGAGTGACGGCGAAGGCCAGAGCCGCCGGGTGCAGATCATCCCGGTGCGCCGGGCTTCTGCGCAGAGCCAGCCCTGAGCCACCGCCTGAAAGTTTGACTCCACCGAGGCCGGCGTGCTCCATTCGGAGCGTGCAGGCTTCGGGAGGGCGGGCAACGCTGACGGTCGGCGCCATGGCGGTGGCGCTGGGAGCGGTCTTGTCGTCGCCACGGGTCGCGGGTGCCGCGCCGTCGGACGGCCGGTTCGGCGAGCGGGGCGCGTTCGTGGTGTCGATGGAGCGACTGCTCGGCTTCCAGAACCAGCAGTTTGCCGAGTCGGGGAGCAGCTGGGACTCGACCGGCTTCCACCCATTCGCCTGGTCGGGGCTCGGCCTGTTCGGGATGAGCGCGTCGGGCCTGAACTTCGGCGCGCTCGTCGGAGTCACTCGCCTGACCCTGGACACCGGGGACGGCGCCTTCACCAGCCACCTGGTCCAGGTTCGGCCGCGCGTCGGCTTCGCGGGGACCGAGAAAGAGGGGCGCTTCGGCTACTGGGCCCGCCTTGGGCCGGGAGCGCTCTTCACCTTCTCGTCCGACGATGGCGGGGGCGGAAGCATCTCGTCGGACGACAAGAGCTCGTATGCGTTCTCACTCGGAGGCGAAGCGTACGCGGTCGTCTTCCCCGCCCCTCACGTGGGCGTGATGTTCGGACCCCACGCGGACTTCCATGTGCACGGCGGGGGTGACGGCGACCCCGAGTACAAGAGCTACGGCCTGACCGCGGGGCTGATGGGTGAGTTCCAATGAAAGCGTTCGGTCGCCCGGCCTTGGCGGCGCTGGTGGCAGCCGCCCTCTGGTCCGCGACCCTTCCGGCCGCAGCCCAGGAAGCAAAGGCCCTGGGCGAGGCGCAGTCGTTCGTTCTTTCGTTGGAACACCTGGCTGGCTATTCGTATCAGCACGCGGATCCCGAGTCGGATTCCGAGCCGCTCGACACGCATCAGTTCGGCTTGTTCACGCCTTATCTGGGTCCATTTGGCAGCCCCGCGCGGCTAGGGTTCCACTACTTCGTCGCGCCGCCGTTCTCGGTCGGAGCGCTTGCGACCTACGCGGACAACGACCGCCTCGGAACGCTGGTGCTGATCGGCGTCCGCGCCGGCGTGGCCATTCCAATGTCTGCTGCCACCTCTCTCTGGGTGCGGGCAGGCATCTGTTATTCCCGGACCACCCTCGACTTTGGCGACCAGACGACCACTTACTCCGCGGTCGCGCCGGGGGGCGACGTGCTCTTGGCAATCAAGCCACTGGCGCACTTCGGTTTCCTGGTGGGGGGCACCTTCGAAAACACGATCTGGGCCAAAGAGAAGTTCGAGTCGGACAACGGCAACCGGGAAATGAACTACAGCCAGCGGGAGATCGCGCTCAGCCTGGGCGCCTTCTTGGAGCTGTGATCACCTGAGCGCGAACGCGCTGCCGTCGAACTCGTACTTGCGTGCGCCTGCGCTGCCCCACGGCAACAGCAGCGGCTCGAGCCCGCCGGCAGCGGTCGTGTCGGGGGGGAACGGATAGGTCTTGTCGGTCCAGCCGATGGCGCGACCGGCCCGGAGCTCGATCCGCACGCCCGCCTTCGCCGGGACGAACGCGATGGTCCCGACGACACGGTTGTCTTTGAGCGCGCGCCCGGTCTCGGCCGCGAACACGCGACGGACCCCGCCGTCGGTCACCTGATAGACGAACAGCGCGTAGCGATCGACCACATCGCCGCCCAGCTCTTTGCTCGCTTTCGCGTGGAGCAGCCCACGCACGACGATCTCGGCTTTTCCGTCCCCCGTCAGGTCTCGGGCCGTCACGTCGACGATGTCCTTGGCGTCCGCGACCCCGATGGTGATGAACGAATACGTGGTCCCGGCACGGTAGCCCTTGCCGAAGACCACGATGTCCTTGTCGTGCACCAGCACGCGCTCGGTCTCGGACCCGCCCGCCACATCGGTCACGAAGTCGAAGCGCGGCGCCTTGGTGCCCAGCTTGCGATCCTTGCGATACAGGGCGTACAGCCGATCGAGCATCTCGTCGGCGGTCGGCGGGCGCGGCGCGGGCGGCTGGGGCGGCCCCGCGGGCGCGCTCTCACCCGGCTTCTTGCCCGGCTTCTTCCCCCCGGCCTTCGGCGCCTGAGCGCCCTCGCCGACCTTGCCGAACTGCTTGCCGTCCCACTGAAAGGTCCGAGACTTCACGCTCTCCCACGGCAAGAGCGTGCCGGGCATGTCCCCCGAGACCGGCTCGGCGTAGCTGTCCGGCTCGAACCCCTCGGCCTTGCCCTGCGCGATCTCGATGGTCGGCAGCTTGCCGCGGGTCCCCAGCAATACGTCGTTCTGGACCTTCCCCTTCTCGGTGACGATGGCGACCTCGTGCGAGAACGCTGCCCAGGGCGTGTCCTCGGAGCCGATCTTCATGATCTGCACGATCTCGCGGTACTTGTCGGAAGCGCCGATGCGCTTCTGGATCAAGATGTCGTCCTTCCCGTCGCCGTCGAAGTCGCGAAGCTCGAGCCGGGTCACCATGCTGGCGTCCGACACGCCGAGCTCGCCGAAGTAGAACTGATTGCCCCCGCGGTAGCGGGGCCCGGTGATGGTCAGATACCCGCCGTAGACCGCGACCCGCTCCAGCATCTTGTCGCCCGACACGTCGCCGTACGCCTCGCGCGCGGGCGCGCTGGGCAGGCTCTTGGCGCGGATCAAGCTCTTGTCGAGCCCCTGCTCGTTCTCGAGCAAGAGCGGCGGCAGCGAGCCGCCGCTGCCGGCAGCCGTACCGATCACGCCTTTGACCGAGCCCGCCGCGTCCGAATCGGTGTAGCGCAGTGCGCCCCGCAGGCCGACCCGGACGGTGCCGGCCTTGGAGAACGCGCTCCACGGAACCTTGGCCTCGAACACGAAGCCGGTCTTGCTGGGTGCTTCGACCAGCGTGGCGCCCGCGACGGCACCGGACTTGGTGCGCACCGCACCGCCGACCTTGCCCGGGTCGCCCTGGAAGAGCAGCAGCTCTTCGGTGACGTAGCTGCCCTTGCCCGTCGGGAAGGCGACCACCAGCGAGGCGTGATCTTCGCTCGTGCCGTAGCTCGAGGTCCGCACCAGCGTCTTGTCCGAGACGCGGAACGCGACGTAGACGTGGCTGTCGTCGTAGCCGACGTGCCCCGATGCCGCGTCGGACGAGCCCTGAAGAGACTGCGTCAGGTCGGTCATCTTGCCGGGCCACTCGCGCAAGTCACCGTCGATGCGGATCTTCGCCCCGGCCATCGGGATGGCCTCGAGCGTGCGGCCCGCCGCGGATGCCGGGGGTGCGATGCTGACCGCTGCCAGCGCGCCCAGAACGACGGCAGCGGGCTTCATCGCTTCATTCGGAGCTCGGCCTGCTCCTGCGCCTCGAGATCGGCCAACGCCCGCGACAGCTCTTCTTGCTCCGCGGCGTCCAGCTCGGGAAGCTCTTCTTTGTGCTCCACGCGCACGGCCTCGCGCGGTGCGGGCGGCGGCTCGGGCGGAAGCACGCCCATCTTGCGCTTCAGCGCTTCCAGATCCGAGTCGGCCCCGGCGGTCTGCTCGAGCTGGGCGAACTTGGTCGCCAGCACGTCCCCGCTGTACTCCTCCGCGATTTCGGCGCCGGCCTCGGCCTCTGCCTCCATCTGATTGATGCGGTGCTCCATCTGATCGAACGCCTCGAAGGCGCTCGCGTTCTTGAGCCCGCTCATCGTCTCTTGAATCTGCTTCTGGGCCTCGGCGCGCTTCTTCCGGGCGATCAACAGGTTCTTCTTGCGCTTCGCCTCTTCGATCTTCGAATTCAGGGCACGCAGCGCGAGCTTCAGCGAGTCGACGGCCTGCTTCTGCTTCTGCCACTGCAGCTTGTACTGCTCGGCGAGCTGCTCGTGCTCTTTCTTGCGAGCCAGGCCCTCTTTGGCCAGGTTGTCGTCGGCGGCACGCACCGCCATCATCGCGCGGCGCTCCCACTCGGCCGCCGTGGCTGCCTCTTGCTCGGCCTGCTTGGCCAGGCGCTTCTCGTCGGCGATGGACGAAGCCACTTGCTTCTTCGCCTCGATGAGCTGTGCGCTCATGTCGATGACGATCTGGTTGAGCATCTTCTCCGGATCTTCGGAGCGGCTGATCAGATCGTTCAGGTTGGATTTGATGAGTCGGGCGAGGCGCGCGAAAATTCCCATGGTCGTGACTCCAGCCAGGCCTATTTCTTGGTGAGCTCTCGCAGCACGCCCACGTGTTTCGACAGCGCCATGCCCATGTCCGAGAGCACGGCCTCGAGCTCGTTGTCGTCCAGGTGCTCGAGCTCGAGGGCGGCGATCAGCACGATGCGCCCGTCTTCCAGCGCATAGGCGGCGTGCAAGAGGTCCCCGGCGTTGAACTCGAGCAGCTTGCGGAAGACCTTGGCCTCGAGCGCGGTGTCGCCCTTCGGCGCGTCACCGATGGCCACCTGAAACACCAGCACGGGTGCAGCGATGCGCAGCGCCACCGGGGCAGACCCCGCCCCCACGGCCACCAGGAACGTGCCGCCCTCGATGCGCTCGAAATTTCGTCCGAGCTTGCTCAGAATCCCCTCGAGATCTTCGTCCGTCTTCAGCATCGGACCGCTACCGTACCATGGCACCGGGGCAGCCGGGTGGGGCCGAATTTCACCGGGCTCAACCCGCCTTCGTGATCGGCGCGCCGTGGCGACTGGCACGCAGGCTGACCACGGCGTCGGGTGGGGGCGCCTCGGGTTGGATGGTGGCGTGAGCCAGACCGAACTCGGCCTCGAGCTTCTCGGCCACGGCGCGGCAGACCTCGACCCCGTGGGCGCCCCGCGCCAGCGTGACGTGCACGGTGAGCGCGTCGAAGCGATCGGAGATCCGCCACACGTGCAGGTCGTGCAGGTCGACGACCCCGGGGCAGGCACGGATGGTCGCTTCGATCACCGACACGTTCAGGTGACTCGGCGTGGCTTCGAGCAAGATGCTGGTGGTCTCGCGCAGCACGCGCCAGCCGCTGTAGGCCACCAAGAGGGCGATCAGTACCGAGAGCAGCGGATCGGCGCGGGTCACCCCGAAGAAGTGGACCAGCCCCCCGGCGATCAGCGCCGCGACCGAGCCGAGCGCGTCCGACGCGACGTGGGCAAACGCCGCGCGGACGTTCAGGCTGTCGCGCTGGGCACGCATCAAGACCGACGCAACCAGCAAGTTGACGACCAGACCCGCCCCGGCGACCGCGAGCATCACGTCGGCGCGGATCTGCGACGGCGTCAGCCAACGCTCGACCGCCTCTTTGATCACCCACAGCGCGGTCACGCCGAGCGCGATGCCGTTGACGAACGCCGCCAGCACTTCGGCCCGCCTGAGGCCGAAGGTCGAGCGTTCGGTCCGCGGGCGTTGCGCCCAGCGCTGTGCTGCAAACGCCAGCGCCAGGGCACCGGCGTCGGCCAGCATGTGGCCGGCGTCGGCCAAGAGCGCCAGGCTTCCGCTGATCAGCCCGCCGGCAAGCTCGACCAGCATGAAGCTGAAGGTCAGCGCCAGCGCCACGCCCAGCACCCGAGAGGGGGCCGCGCCGTGCGTGTGCCCGTGACCGTGCGCGTGGCCGTGGCCGTGAGCGTGGTCGTGGGCAGACACGTGGCTAGCTTACCTGGTCTTCTCGGGGCGCACCCGATCGAGTAAGGGGACCTTCCTCCCATGAAGTACCGCCTTTTCGCCGGCCTCACCGCGGCGCTCTCGGGGTGCAGCGGCACCGCGGCGCCGCCCCCGCAGGGGCAGCCGCCCGCGCCCCAGGCCTGCACCACCCTGGGCTGCACCAGCGGGCTCGAGCTTCAGCTGGTGCGCGCCACACCCTGGCCCCCCGGCACCTATCGGATCACCCTGCGGGTCGACGACAAGTCGACGAGCTGCGAGGGCAAGCTGCCGCTCGAGCCGTGCGATCGCGGTCCGACGTTCCGTTGCACCGACGCTTCGCTCAGCGTGGCCGAGAGCGGCTGCGCGCTGCCGGCCGACCAGCATGCCATCACCGGGCTCAGCTCGAAGGGCACCCAGGCCACGAAGGTCTCGCTGGCCATCGAACATCAGGGCTCGATTCAAGCCAGCGCCCAGCTCAGCCCGACCTTCCAGACGGTGCAGCCCAATGGCCCCGGATGCGAGCCGGTGTGCGAGACCGCAGCGATGCGGCTCCAGCTGCGCTGAGCCGCACGCTAGCGCTTGCGGCGCCGACGAAGCGCGAGACCGGCGATGACCAGAGCCCCCACCGCCCAGGGCACGGGGCGCACCGGGCCGCTGACGGCGCAGCCGCCGTCGTCCCCCGAATCGTCGCCCTTGGCCTCGGGCACGCAGACCTTCAGGCTTGGCTCGCAGCGGGTACCCGAGCCGCACGCGGGCGCAGCGGGATCGCACGCGCCAGCACAGATCCCCGTGTCGCCGCCGTTCGCCGCGTAGCACGAGTAGCCGCCGGGGCAGGGCGCGGTCGCCCCACACGCTCGCCCCTGGGCATCGGCCCCCGCGTCGCCTCCGGCGTCGGGCTCGGGCGGCGGCGGCCAGCTCACGCCCGACTTGGCCCAGAACGGCGCTTCGTAGCCGCCTTGGGCGGCGGCATCCAGCGCCGTCGCGATGATCATCTCCTTCCACTGGCTGACGTCGCCGTACGTGGCGTCGCCGCAGCCCTGCGGCCCGCGCGACAGCACGCCCATCACGCGCCCCTTGTCATCGAGGGCCGGGCCCCCTGAATCGCCGGAACACGTCCCGGGCCCGCCTTGCCATTCGGTGGCCTTCACGCTGCTGAGGCCGCCACAGTCGTCGCCGACGCACTTCACCTCGAGCCCGTCGCGTCGCATGCGCGTCCCGCTCGAGTCTTGGTCGTTCGGGTCGGTGAGCCCGTAGCCGACAGCCGAGTACTTCTCGAACTCGGCGGGGCGAGAATCGATTCGCGGGATGATGGGCTGGGTGACGCTGGCGGGGATGCCTGCCCCCTCGAGAACGATCAGCGCCACGTCGTTGCCGCAGATGTCCGTCGATTCCTTCGGGACCACCAGCGTGCCGGTGCCCTTGTAGAATTCGGGGCCGTCCTTCTGCGGGCGCACCGTCTCCGTCGTGACCCGGAAGACCGAACCGCTGGGCGGGTTCGAGAAGTTCGTCTGGCCGCAGATCACGCTGCCCTGCGGACCGCCGCCCTGGGTGAGCGCCACGCAATGCCGCGCCGTCAGCACCAGGTTCGGGGCGATCAGGCTGCCGCTGCAATGGCCCATGAAGTAGCTGAAGATGTTGATCGCCAGGCCCACCGCAGCCTTGTCGGTGTCGTCGACCTGGCCGTCGATGACGCGCGCCTGCGTGCTCTTGGTTTCGGGAGGGGCGCTCGGCTCGCCACTGCCACAGCCCGCAGACAAGAGTGCAATCCCCAAGAGACACGACGTTCGCTTCATCTGCGGCTCCCGACCGGCGCCCGAAATGTACCGGGCTTCCTCGCCCGCGCAAGCTCCCTTCCATTGGGTCCTTCCGAGACGCCGGGGCCGAGAGTATGCTGCCGCATGCTCGACGGTGAGCTTCGTGAGTGTCTGACGTTCGACGACGTCATGCTGACGCCGGCCTACAGCGAGGTGCTGCCGGCGCAGGTGGACCTGAAGACGCGCGTGACGCGCGGCATCGAGGTGAACATCCCCCTGGTCAGCGCGGCGATGGACTCGGTGACCGAGGCCCGCGCGGCCGTGACCATCGCCCGCGAGGGCGGCATCGGCATCATCCACAAGAACCTGCCCCCGCGGGACCAGGCCGCCGAGGTGGATCGGGTGAAGCGCGCCGAGAGCGGCATCATCACCGATCCCGTCACGGTGGGGCCCAAGCAGTCGCTGCGCGAAGCGCTGGCGGTCATGCACGACCACGATGTCTCTGGCGTTCCCGTGGTCGAGGGCGACACGCCCGTCGGCATCCTGACGGCCCGCGACATCCGCTTCGAGAAGAACCTGGATCAGCCGGTCAGCGCGCTGATGACGACCCAGCTCGTGACGGTGACCTCGGGCGTGAGCAACGACGCCGCCCGCCAGCTGCTCCACAAGCACCGCATCGAGAAGCTGCTGGTGGTGGAAGGCGGCAAGCTGGTGGGCCTGATCACCATCAAGGACTTGCTGCAGGCCGAGCGCAACCCGTCGGCGGTGAAAGACGACCGCGGTCGGCTGCGCGTCGGCGCCGCCATCGGTCCGGGCCCCGAGGGCGTGGAGCGGGCCGACCTGCTGATCGAAGCCGGCGCCGATCTGGTGGTGGTCGACACCGCCCACGGCCACTCTCGCGGCGTGATCGAGGCGGTGCGTGCCGTGAAGCAGCGCCACCCCGGCGTCCAGCTGGTAGCGGGCAACATCGCCACCGCCGAGGCCACCCAGGCACTGATCGATGCGGGCGTGGACGCGGTCAAGGTCGGGATTGGCCCGGGCAGCATCTGCACCACGCGGATCATCGCGGGCATCGGTGTGCCGCAGATCACGGCCATCGCCGACTGCGTGCGCGTGGCCGACCGCCACGACGTGCCCGTGATCGCGGACGGCGGGGTCAAGTTCTCGGGGGACGTCACCAAGGCCATCGCCGCGGGCGCCTCGTCGGTGATGATCGGCTCACTGTTCGCCGGCACCGACGAGTCCCCAGGCGAGCTCGTGCTCTATCAGGGGCGCAGCTACAAGGTGTACCGCGGCATGGGGTCGCTCGGGGCGATGAAGCGCGGCAGCAAAGACCGCTACGGCCAGGCCGGCACCGCCGACGAGAAGCTGGTGCCCGAGGGCATCGAGGGGCGCGTCCCGCACCGCGGCTCGCTGCGCTCGGTGATCGATCAACTGGTCGGCGGGCTACGCTCGGGCATGGGCTACACCGGCTCGCGCACCATCAACGACCTGCGCAAGAACGCCAAGTTCATCCGCATCACCGGCGCGGGCCTCAAAGAGAGCCACGTGCACGACGTGATCATCACGGAAGAAGCGCCGAACTACCGCGCGTAGCCCACGCGCGTCGGTGACGCGCTGGGTGAGTCGTCCAGATCGAAACGGTAGGCGAAGCCCAGCCGGGCGCCGACCGCAGTGATGGACCCCGAGCCGGGCGCGCACCCTTCGATGCTGTCGCCGGTCTGGCGGTGAGCCGCGGCATCGACGCCGGTGACGAACGCCAGACTGCGAGTCATGTCCACGTCCAGACCGATGCCACCCCCCAGGGCGAACCCCGGGCCGTCGGTGGCGCTGCAGGCGAATGGGTCCGACGGCTTCACGAAGTCACCGTCCGCGCGGGTTCCGGTGCCGCGCGCGGTCTGCCACGACGCGCCGAGCCCGAGCCCCACGTACAAGCCGACGTCGTCGGTGCGCCAGGGGTACGCGCGACCCTTGAGCCAGACGGCATCGAGCGAGCGCTTCACGTCGACGGTGTTCGCAGCCGCCTCGGAACGATCGACGCCGAGCGTGGCGTGCTCGTAGCCGAGGCCGACCGACCAGAGCCGTGCCGGTGCGAACCACACGCTGGGGCCGAAGACCATCCCGCTCGACTGGTCGCGCTTCAGATCGTAGTCGCTGCTCCCACCGAGCCGACCGATGACCCCGACGTCGAGCGCGAGGGCGAGCGTCATCTCGGGCGGCGGCAGCGCGCGCTTCTCTTCGGGTGCAACATCCATGGCCCCCGGAGGAAAGGCCGGCTGCACCGGCGGCACGACCACGGGCGCTGCGGCCGCGGGCGGCGGCGCGGGTTCGGTCGTGGGCGGCGGCGCGGGCGCGGGCGCCGGCACGGGCGCGACCTCTGGGGCCGGTGCACCGGGGACGGGCGCGCCGGGCGCGGGCGCTGCGGCAGCGGGCGCGTCGCCTTCGGGCGGCTTGTCGCCTGCTTCCGCAGGCAGCGGGCTACCCGGTGCGACGTTGGGTGGAGGCACTTGCGCCCACGCGAGCGTGGAGAAGCTGCAACACACCAGGAAGGAACTGACGAGTACGCCCCGAGCCATCACGCCCGGCACTATCGCCTTGTCTGCTGCCATAGGCAACGCGACCGAACCCTCGCCACCCAGCGAGCGACAGCCGGTGGATGCGCAGCTTTGGACGGGCGAGGCGCAGGGTCTCGTGAGCCACGACGGCGAACGCCGGGGCGACCATCGCGACGAGAACCGCGGCCGATCCGACGGGCCCGAGGCTGCTGAAAATCGCTTCGAACATCTGACCTCCAATAAAAACTGGCCGGTTGGATTGTTTTTAAGCACTCTTGCGCGACGTGTCAAGAGGACAAAAATATCCCATTGTTTCGGCCTGTTCGCCGCCAAGCCCCCGGCCCCGAGCGGCTCTCAGCCCCCGATCAACGACAGCGCGATGGTCTCGAGGGCGGACTGGACGAACTCCTCGTCCTCCGGGCTCATCGGATCGAAGAAGTCGTGGAGGGCCAGGCCGTCGAGGATGCCGATCACCAGCCGCGGCATCACGTGCACAGGAACCCGCGGCGTGATGCCCAGCTCTCGGAAGCTCTGTTCGAGGTGCGCGTGCACCTCTTGGCGGTTGGCTTCGAACATCGCCGACAGCGCCTGGCGCAGCTTGGGGTCGTGGATCCCTTGAGCCATCAGGTCCGCCAAGACCCTGAGCTCGGCACTGCCCTGGCTGCGAGCCGCGCGCATCTCGCGCAGGGCACGCCGGACCTTTTCTTGGGGCTCACCGGGGGCATCCCATGCGGCGCGGACGCGCTCGCGCATCACGTCGGCGCAGCGGACGAGCACCTGCGCGATCAAGTCGTCCTTGCTCTCGAAGTGGTAGTGGACCGCGCCCTTGCTCATACCGGCGGTCTCGGCGATGTCGCTGACGCTGGTGTGGGCCGAACCGTTCTCGGCCAGGGCACGGATCGCGGCGTCCAGCACTTGCTGCCGGCTGGCCTCGCTCTTCTTGTAGGTTCGACGCGGACGCACGGGCCTTTTCCCCTTGAATCACGGCCCGTCCAGCCAAGGCAAGGGCGTTGACAGACTCGAAATCGGCTGCCAAAGTCCGCCGCGGAGAGATGACCGAGCGGCCGAAGGTACCTGATTCGAAATCAGGCGTACCCTAACGGGTACCGTGGGTTCGAATCCCACTCTCTCCGCTGCGTGCCTGGGTCGTCGTCTCGATCGGCCACCAACCTGGTGAACCCGATCGGGCTCGACGGCTCGGATCCCGGAGCCCCTGTGCACCGGCGTCCCCACCTGGAGAGGTGACCGAGTGGCCGAAGGTGCATGATTGGAAATCATGTGTACCTGCAAGGGTACCGAGGGTTCGAATCCCTCCCTCTCCGCTGTAGCTCGCAGGCGTTCGAGGCCCTCCAACAGTGAGGGCCTCGAAACTCCTGCTCGACCCTCCTCTGATCACTCGGGACCTAGACCTCGCTCCGCTCGGTGGCGAATCCCTCCCTCTCCGCTGTAGCTCGCAGGCGTTCGAGGCCCTCCAACAGTGAGGGCCTCGAAACTCCTGCTCGACCCTCCTCTGGTCACTCGGGACCTAGACCTCGCTCCGCTCGGTTACGAATCCCTCCCTCTCCGCTGTGACTCGCATGGTTTCGAGGCCCTCCTCGGGTGAGGGCCTCGAAACGCGGCCGGTGACGGGCGCTCAGCCCTCTTTCGACCAGCGCAAGCGCGGCTGACGTGCCGCCCGCGCTTCGTCCAGCCGACGGTGTCGCGTGTTGTGGGGCGCACCCTTGACCAGCTCGGGCGTGGCTTTCGCTTCGCGCACGATGGCGGCCACCGCGTCGACGAACGCGTCCAACGTCTGCTTGGTCTCGGTCTCGGTCGGTTCGACCATCAGCGCGCCGCGCACCACCAGCGGGAAGTACACGGTGGGCGGGTGGAAGCCGTAGTCGATCAGGCGCTTTGCCAGGTCCAGCGTCTTCACGCCGGTCTCGGCTTCCAGCTCGCGATCGGTGAACACCGCCTCGTGGAGCGACGGGGTAGAAAACGCGATGGGCAGCACCTGCGACAGACGGGCCGCGACATAGTTGGCGTTGAGCACCGCCAGGTCGCTGACCGCGCGCAGGCCCTCGGGGCCGAGCTCGCGAATGTAGGCGTAGGCGCGCACCATCATGCCGAAGTTGCCGAAGAACGAGCGAACCCGACCGATGCTCTGCGGGCGGTCGTAGTCGACGCGGAAGAGATCGCCGCGCTTCACGATCACCGGTGACGGCTGGAACGGTTCGAGCTTCTTCTTGAACGCCACCGGGCCCGAGCCGGGGCCACCGCCGCCGTGGGGCGTGGTGAAGGTCTTGTGCAGGTTGTACTGCATCACGTCGACGCCGATGTCGCCGGGGCGCGCGCGCCCCAGCACGGCGTTCATGTTGGCGCCGTCGCCGTACACCAGGCCACCCTTGGCGTGGACCAGCGCCGTGAGCTTGGGCATGGCGCTTTCGTACAGGCCGAGGGTGTTGGGGTTGGTGAGCATCAGACCCGCGACGGCGTCGCCCGCAGCTTCGAGCGCGCGGGCCAAGGTCTCGGGCTCGACCACGCCGGCGCTGCCCGCCGGGAACGCGACCGACTCGTACCCGTTGAGCGTGGAGCTGGCCGGGTTCGTGCCGTGGGCGCTGTCGGGGATGAACACCTTCTTCGGCGAACGCCCCTGCGCCTCGTGGAAGGCGCGGATCATCATCAGGCCCGTGAGCTCACCCTGGGCGCCGGCAGCGGGCTGCAAGCTCACGCCGTCCATGCCGGCAATCTCGGCCAGCAAGCACTCGAGCGCCACCATCACCTCGAGCGCGCCTTGCGCCAGGTGGTCGGGCGTGTGCGGGTGCAGCTTGGCAAACCCCTCGAGGCGGGCCGCCCACTCGTTCACCTTGGGGTTGAACTTCATGGTGCACGAGCCCAGCGGATAGAACTGGGTGTCGATGTTGAAGTTCCACTGCGACAAGCGCACGAAGTGGCGAAACACCTCCGGCTCGCTCACCTCGGGGAGCGCCGCGGGCACCTTTCGCGCCAGAGGCCCGAGCGCGCGCGCGACGTCGACGGGGGGCACGTCCAGCGCGCCGACGCTGGCACCGCTGCGCCCCGGCGCGCCGCGCTCGAAGATCGGCAGCTCTTCGAACTGTATGCCCGTGGCGGCTTCCGGCGTCATCGAGCTCACTCGACCGCCGGCGGGAGGTCGCCGTCTTTCTTCTCAGTGCCCCCCTTGTCGCCGCCCGAGCTGCCACCGCCTTCGGACTTGCCGCCGGGCGTGTCGTCCCACCCGCCGCCTTGACCGCGGCCTTCAATCTCGTCGGGCATGACCGAGTTCGGATCGGCCTTGCGGTTGAGCTGCTTGACGCCGTCCCACTTCATCCCGGTCTCGTCGGTGCCCAGGCCCCACTCGCCCTTGATCACGTGGGCCTCGTCGGCCTTCGGTGCGCTGTACTTGAAGTACCCACGGCCCGAGCGCGTGGCAGAGGGACCGACCATGCCGATGCGGTGCTCTTTCCACTCGAACTTGAGCAAGTCACCGGTGACCTTGCCGCTGAGCTCACCCCACGCGTCACCCGAGGTGGTGCGCCACTTGCCGCTGACCGTGTCGCCTTCTTTGATCATGTGAAGGTAGCCGTTGGTCTGGTCGTAGTAGACGCCGGTCCAATCGCCGCCTTCGGGCATGTCGCCCGCCTTCACCGCCGCGACCTTGGCTGGCGGCGCGCCGTTGCAGCCGAGTGCGCCGGCTGCGAGCGGCGTCGCGACGGCCACCGAGAGAACCAGAGAGACGAGTGAGCGCCGGAAAAACATGGCGCGCAGCCTACCACGGGGTCGGGGGGCGAATGGAAGCCTGATACCCTCGCGTGGATGCGTTTCCGAGCCTTCGCCCCGGCGGCTCTGCTGGCCTTCGGCAGCGGTGAGGCCTCGACTGCGACCGACGCCGACAGCGACCCGGTGGTGGTCCAGGTCGGGACGAGCACGGTCCGGCAGAGCGAGCTTCGCCATCTCTTGGGCCGCATGCACGAGTTCGAGCGTGAGACCTACGGCAAGACGGCGGCGGAGGTGCGGCGGGGCTTCGTCCAGACGCGGCTGGTGCCGGAGCTGCTGTATGTGGAAGAAGCCCGCCGACGGGGCGAGAGCCCCGCCGCCCGGGCGGCGGTTCGGGCGGCCCTGGGCCAGGCGCTGAAGGCCGATCTGGAGCGCGAGTACGAGGCCAAGCTGAGCCGGGAAGAGCTGGTGGCGCATTGCCGGCGCACCAGCGATCCGAAGAGCTGCGACGGCGATCTGTTCGGTCACCGCGTGGTGATGCGGCGCGAGCACTCGGCCAAAGAGATGGATCGGATCGCCGGCGAGCTGCGCCCCCGCGAGGTCCACCAGGTGGATCTCGGGCTGCTCGAGCAGATCCCACCGGCGTCAGACGCGCCGGCGACGGCGCCGAGCGCCCGCCCAGACCAGCCCTGACACCAGCAGCCACGCGGCCGAGACCGAGCGCGACCCGGCCGTGCGACAGCCGCATCCGCCGTCGCTCTCGGACTCACCGCCCGAGCTGCTGCCGCTCGAGCCACCGCCGCTCGAAGTGCCGCCGCTCGACGCGCCGCCAACCGACGCGTCCGGTGCGCTGCCGGCGGACCCGGCCGTGCCACCGGCGCCTGCAGCGCTGCCGCCACTGCCCGCGCCGCCGCCGCTGCCGCCCGCGGGGCTACCACCCGCGCCGCCGCTGCCGCCCGCGCCGCCGCCGCCACCCGCGCCGCCGCTGCCGCCCACGCCGCCGTCGGCCGGACCGCCGCACACCTCGCTGCCCTTCTTGACGGTGATCGAGTCGATCACGTTGTTGGGCTGCGGGTTGGCGCCCCAGGTCTCGATCTTCATCGTGTCGTTCTGGATGTCGACCAGCAGATAGTGGTGCTCGTCTGAGCACTTCGCGCGGCCCGCCGTGCTGCCACAGAACAGCTTGGGGATGGTGAAGGCTCCGGCGCCGCCGCTCACGTAGTAGACGGTGCCGCCGGCGAAGTTGCTGGCGCCCACCGAGCACGGATTGCTCGAGCCGGGCGTGCCCTTGGTGGCGCACGCGCTGGGCTCGAAGCGCTCGTACCAGTGGTTGTGGCTGGTGAGCACGGCGTCCACGTGGTGCTTGTCGAAGATCGGAACCAGCGCTGCGTTCTGGTTGGCCTCGTTCGGGGGGTGGGAGATCGAGAACGACGACTTGGTCGTGTAGATGGGCTTGTGGAAGTAGACGAACTTCCACTTCTTCGGGTTCTTCGTGAAGACGTCGTCGAGCCACGCGGCCTGATCCGCGAAGGGGATGTTGCCGCCCTTGAAGCTGTCGGTCGAGAGCGAGACGAAGATCGCGTTGGCGTAGGTGAAGAAGTAGTAGTCCTCGGTGTTGCTGCCTTTGGCGCCGGTCGAGCGCGGCAGCGCGAAGATCTGGTTGTAGTTCGCGCCGTCGCCCGAGCCCGGGCCGGTGTCGTGATTGCCCATCGACGGCAAGAACGGGATGCTCTTGGCCACCGGCGACGTCCAGCCCAAGAGCTTCAGCCATTGGTCGATCTTGTCGCCGTCGATCACCAGATCGCCGCCGTTGAGCATGAACGCCGGCTTGTGGGCAGCGGCTTGGCCCATGATCTGCGGCCAGTTGTCGCCACCGCCGAAGATCGGGTCCGGGCGATTGTCGGCCAGGAATGCGAACTTCAGGCTGCCGCAGCTCTGATCGGGCACCGGCCCGGTGGTGAAGCTCGCCTCGGCGGTGAAGCCGTCGGCGGTGCTGCCGGCGATGTAGAAGTACTTGGTGTTCGGCGACAGGCCCGTCAGCTCGACTTCGTGGATGTAGCCGAGCCCGGCGTTCGCCTGGGTGGACTTGGCGGTCACGGTCTTGGTGTACGAGCCCGACGCGGTTCCGTATTGCACTTCTGCGGCGGTGGCCGCGGTGGTGTTCCAGGTCACCGCCATGCTGCTCTGTGGATCGGCGGTGTACGACAGACGCGCGTACTGGGGCGCCGCCAGCGCGGCGCCGGCAACCGACATCGAAGCGAGGAAGACACCTAGCCGAACGCGAATCATCGCGGCACTCCTGTTTCTGGCCCGAAGGAGCCGAAAGCTTGTCACGAACCTGGCGGCGACGCGAGCGCGACGATTTCGGGCGGCAGCTCGACGCGCTGCTCCAAGACCCAGACCGGGGCGCCCCCGCGCGTGGCTCCGAGCTTGGTCGCGCACTTGGCAGTGGTGACCCAGGCATCGACCGGCGCGCGGCGGTCGGGCAGGCGCGCGTGGTCGGCGTGAAGCTCGACCACCGCGGGGGTGATGCCGAGCGCGCGCAGCTGGGCTCGAACACGCTCGGGCCGCGCGATGGCCAGCACCAGGCCCAAGCGCAGCAGAGCGAGCGATGCGATGGGCCGCCGCTCGCCGGAAGCGTCGATCACCCCGCTGAGTGGCGCCAGGAAGCGGAACACCGGGATCGGCGCCTCGACGGCGCCGGTGGTGAGCACCGCGTCCGCAGCCGCCAGGCACCGCTGCCGGCTGGCCCTCAGATCGCCCGCCGGCGGGCAGCAGCGGGCGCCCCACGGCGCATCTGCGTCGAGCACCAAGAGCGAACACCCGAGGCGCTGCGGTCGCGCCTGCAGAAGCCCATCGACGATCACACACCGCGCGTGGCGAGCAGCCAGCGCCAGCGCCTGGTCGCGGCTCTTGCCGACGATCACCGGCACCTGGCCCAGCGCACGAGCGAGCCACAGCGCCTCGTCTCCAACGCGCTCGACGGAATCGTCGGCGCGCACGCGACGCGCGCCGCTGAGCCTTGCGCGATACGAGCTGGCGACCACGGCCACGTCGGGCGCCAGGGCGCGGGCAAGGGCCAGCACCACCGGCGACTTGCCCGCCCCTCCGAGCGTCGCGCCGCCGACGCCGATCACGTGGGCGCCCGGCGGCAGCGCCACCGGACGCACCGGGTCGGCAAATCGCTGCCACACCCGAGCCAGGGCGAGCGCCGTCGGGCCTCTGAGCGAGCCCCGCTCGAGCGCGCGGCCGAGCTCACGCCGCAGCATCAGCTGGCCCGAAGAGCGCTGCCCAGCTCCACACCGAAACGGGCAGCTTCGGCTTCGTCGCGCGGGAATGCAACGCGACCTTCGCGACGGCGAAGGCGCGTGCCGTCGGGCTCTGCGAGCAGCGCCCGGAGCCACAGCTCGCTGCCGTCGCGCAGGGCGTAGGCTGCAACCGGCAACTGACAGCTGCCCTCGACCGCCTGCATCACGCCGCGTTCTGCGGCCACGGCGATCGCCGTCTCGAGGTGGGCCAGCGGCGCCAGAAGCTCGAGGGTGGCACGATCACCGGCCCGCATCTCGATGGCCAGCGCCCCCTGCCCCACGGCGGGCAAGCTCACCTCGGGCTCGATCACCTCGGTGGCGCGGTCGGCCAACCCGAGCCGCATCAGGCCGGCGCGCGCCAGCACGATGGCGTCGACCAGACCCTCGCTGCACTTCCTGAGCCGGGTGTCGACGTTGCCGCGGAGCGGGACGATCTCGAGCCCAGGGTGGGCAGCGCCGAGCTGGACCTTGCGGCGCAGGGACGACGTGCCGAGCTTCGAGCCGGCCGGCAGCTCGCCGAGCTTGCCCCCGCTGCGCGTGACGATCGCGTCGCGCGGGTCGACCCGCTGGGGAATGCAGCCAATGGCGAGCGACGGCGCCAGCTCGGCCGGGACGTCTTTGAGCGAGTGGATGGCGATGTCGGCGCTGCCGTCGACGATGGCCTCTTCGATCTCTTTGATGAACAGACCCTTGCCACCGATCTCGGACAGCGCGCGGTCCTGGATGCGATCACCGGTGGTCACCACGTGCTTCTCTTCGATCTGCAGCCCTGGGTGGCAGGCCTCGAGCTGGCGCATGAAGGCGCGTGCTTGCGCCAGGGCGAGTTGGCTCTTGCGCGTGGCAACGATGAGCTTGGTGGTCATTTTCCGTTGGTTCCGGTGGCACGGCGCTGCGACGGCTCGGCGCCTTCGGCCTCTGCCAGGGCGGGCCGCGAGGGCGTCGATGGCACGCTCACCGGCTCGGCGTCCAGCTCGAACAGCTCGGTGACGGCATTCATCAGCTGTTCCACGCGATAGCTCTCGAAGTCTTTGTCGGTGACCACCTGGCGCAAGTGCGCGGTCGGCGCGTGCAAGATCTTGTTCAGAGCCGCGTCGAGCATGGTCTCGAGCGCCGCGCGCTCTTCTTCCCCCAGATGTTTGAGCCGACCCTTCAAGCTCTTGTCCAGCTCGGCGTGCAGCAGGCGTCCGAACCGAGCCCGCAGCGCCACCACCACGGGGGTGACTTGGGTCGACTCGGCCCAGCGCTCCCAGCCGGCCATCTCTTCGGTCACCACGCGCTCGGCGTGCTCGGCCTCGCGGGCGCGGCTCTGGCGCGTCTCGCCCACCACCCGTTCGAAGTCGTCGATGTTGTAGAGGAACACCTCGCTCAGGCTCTCGACCTTGGGGTCGACGTCGCGAGGCACCGCCAGGTCGATGAAGAACAGGCTTCGACCGCGCCGCTTCTTCCGCAAGCCGTGGATGGCGTCGTAGTCGACCACGAAGCCCGGCGCGCTGGTGCTGGTGATCACCACGTCGGCTTCGATCAGCGCTGCGGGCAGGTCGCCCCAGGCGCGCGGCTCACCCCCCACGGCGGCGGCCAGCACACCCACCCGGGCTTCGTTGCGGCCCACGACCAGCAAGCGCGTGCCCGCGGTCTTCAGCAGCTTGGCCACGGTCTCGGCCATCTCGCCCGAGCCCAAGAGCACCACCGTCTTGCCGCGAAAGTCGCCGAAGATCTGGCGTGCCAGGTCCACGGCCACGCTGGGCACCGAGACCTGCCCGGCACCGAGCTGCGTCTCGGTGCGGACCCGCTTGGCAGCGCGGATCGCCCGCGGAACGGTCCGATGCAGGCACCCGCCGATGGTGCCGGCGACGCGGGCGGTCTCGAAGGCCTCTTTCACCTGGCCCAAGATCTGCGGCTCGCCCAGCACCAGCGAGTCGAGGGACGACGCGACGCGGAACAGGTGACGAACCGCATCGACGCCCTCGTGGACGTACAGGTGCTGGCGGACGCCGCTGGCCAGGGCCGACAGCCCCTCGACCGCTGCCTGCCCGACTTCGCTCAGATCCGAGACCGGTCCGTTCTTGCCCGCGACCACCAGCTCGACCCGGTTGCAGGTCGAGATCAGCATGGCCTCGCCGATCGCCGGCCGAGCGACGAACTGGGAGAGCACGCGCGGGATCTCGGCCTTGGGCAGGGCGATGCGCTCGCGCACCGCGATGGGTGCGGTGCGGTGCGAGAGCCCGGCCACGACGATCATCCGCTGGCTCCGGTGCTCTTGATCACGTAGAGCAGGATCACCGTGGTCACGCACAGCACGCCGGCCAGCGTGCCGTAGGCTGAACGGCGCCCGCGCCAGCCCGCGGCGGCCCGCATCACCAGCACCAGGGCCAGCAAGATCCAGGTGGCGTAGCCCAGCGTGGCGCGCAAGAGCTCGGCGCCGCCGGCCGGGCCCAGGCGGCTGGCGAAGAACCCGCCCGTGACCACGCCGAGGGTGAGCAGCGGGAAGCCGGTGAGCAGCAGGCGATGCTCGGTGCGGTCCAGCGCGTCGAGCGGTGGCAGCTTGGCGGTGAGCCAGGTCGGGCGCTTCTCTTTCAGGCTGCGCTCTTGGACCAGGTAGAACGCGCCCGCGGCGCCGGCGAGCATGAAGAACCCCACACCCGCGAGATTCGCGGTGATGTGCAAGATGAGCAGCAGCCGAGACACTCCGGTGATCGAGCTCTGCTCGGCGCCGACGAACTGCGCGCCGATCAAGAAGGTGAGCGCCAGCGGCGCGACGACCGCGCCCACGGCCTGCAACCGGAAGCGCGTGCGCAAGATCAGGTACATGCCGGCCAGAATCAGCGCCGACAGGCTGAGAGAGAAGTGCAGCGACTCGACCGGGCAGATCCGGGAGAACAGGCTGGCGCTGACGACGTGCGCCGCGTGCAGCACGGCACCGATGCCGAGGGCCACTGGTGCGGAAGCGGCGGCCGTGGTCGACCCCTCGCGCCGCGCCAGGTCGAGGAAGAAGAGGATGGTCGCCGCCGCGTACGCTGCGGCTCCTAGATAGAACGCGGCAGTGGCGATGCCTTCCATGTTCACTCGATGTGGCCTGCCAGATAGTTCGCCAGCATCTCTTCGTCCGTGCTCGAGGCGGGGCCTTCGACCGGCGGGATGCTGGCTGCCCGATGTTCTTCGAAGCTCCCGATGGGGGTGCCGGCGAAGCCCGGCACCACGTCGTACGCGAGCTCTCCGAGCACCATCGAGGTCTCCAGGATCTCGGCGCCGAGCTCGGTCATGTAGCTCACCGACTTCACCTTGCCGACCAGCTCGTGCACGTCGCCGCCACCGGTCACCTCGGCCAAGACCCGCACGGCCTCGACCACCCGGTACTTGCGGCCTTCGCCCTTGATGACCAGCTCGCCGGCCACCAGATCGACGCGATCTGCCCCGATCCACGAGTCGAGGGCTCGCTGAGGGAAGAACACGCGGTTTTTCATGCCAGGTCCCCGATCTATACGTCGGGAGCAAGGGAGCCTCTACGGCCGGCGGCGGCGCCCGGCAACCGCCCGGGGAAACCGCGGGAAAATCAGTACCCCTTGCGCGCCACGGCGCGATCACCGGGCTCGATTTCCCGATGTGAGGCCGTGACCAGGCAGACCGAGCTGTACTTGGTCGCCCGGAGCACTCGCAGCTCTCCCACCACTTCCTCGGGGAAGTCCTTCTCGTTCCCCTTCAGCGGGGTGGTCTCGTAGCTCGCGGACTCGGGGACGTCCATCTTCATCCGGCTCCGCGCGGTGTTGGTGGCGGTCTTGAGCGAGGCGCGCCACGCGTCACCCTTGGTGACGACGAACAGGCGGTTCCCAGCGCTGATCCCGTCCTCGGACCCGCGATCGATGAACACCAGCTGGTGCTGACCCATGATCTCGTGGGGGTAGATGCTGGTGAGCACGCGCGCCCACCGGTTCACTCGCGAGGGCTTCGGCGGCACCACGTCGATCCGCCGACCGACGTCGCCCACCAGCGCCCCACGCTCGACCACGTCGGTCGACTCGATCAGCGTGCCGCGCGCCAGGCGCTTCTTGTCGTCCCACTGATCGATCCGCACCTGGCCCTTGATCGAGATGATCTGTCCCGGCGGGCGGCGCGCCCCCTTCACGGCCTGCGGCTTCCGCACCGGCGTGAAGATGGTGAGCTTCTGCCCGACCGCGACCTCGACCCCCGGCTTGATCTGGAGGTAGACGTGATTGCCCTCGGACAAGAGCATCTGGTCTTCGCGCGAGCCGATCAGCTCGCCTTTCACCTGCCGCCGCGGATCTTCGATGAAGCCGGCGCGGCGCAGGAACACCGTGTCCGGCGGCACCGCCGAGCGCCGATCGACCAACCCGCCACCGTCCCCGACCGCGGCGGCGTCCCGCATGTCGGCGCCGTGCTTCATCCGCACCTGGTCGCCGGGATAGATCCAGTGCGGGTTCGAGATCTGCGGGTTGTAGCTCCAGACCTTGGGCCAGCCCCACGAGTTGCCGTAGTAATAGCCCGAGAGATCCCAGAGCGTGTCGCCGCGGCGCACGGTGTGGAACGGCGGCACCCTGAGTGCGCCGCCTCGACCCAGGATCGCGGACGAGCCCTTGTTTCCACGGATGCTGCCCCCGCCACCGGACGAACGCCCGAGGTCGAAGCCGTCGCCCTTGCTCGGGTCCGACGTGGGGCGCGAGCTCGACGGCAGGTGCGCGTTGGGATCGGGCGCGCCCGGCTGGGGAAAGCCCGGCGGGGGCGTACTGTAGGTGGTAACCGTCGTCTGACTCGGTGCGGTCTGCACTTGCGTGCCGCCCGCGTTGCCCCCGGTGTCTTGGGCCAGGGCCGCGGGGCTCGCCAGGCCCACGGCCAACGACGTGCCGACGCACCAGAAAACCTTGGGTCGGTAGCGCATGATCAGGTCCCCTGCGGAGTGGGTCGGCGAGCACCCGCATTCTGTCCCATCGGCGGGCTGCCGGCACGCGGTGCCTGGGGCTTGCCCCAGGCCGCCGGCCGAACCCACTTGGCTCCCCCGGCAGCGGGCGTGCCGTGATCCTTGATCACCGGGCGCGGGCCCTCGTCTTCGGCGGGCTCGGGCTCGGGCTCGGGTTCGGCGGCAGGCGCGGTCGTCCCCGGCCCCATCTTCACGACCTTGAGGTTCGGCCGCGCCACCCGGCCCTCTTCGGGCACGGGCGCGGCAGCCGCTGCAGCCGCGGCCTGCGGGGCACCACGCATCGACGTGATTTCGAGCGCCTGCACGCGCTCGGCCAGGCGATCGTTGGTGTTCTGAAGGCGGGTGACCTCGTCCTGGAGGCCCGACATCTTCTTCTCGAGCGTCTCGCGGTTTCCGCCGCCGCAACCGGCAGAAAACGCCGCGCACGCGACCAGCAAGAAACAAGCGGCTTTGGGCATGGGACTCCGCATCGGCCGAAGTCTAGGTTTCGGTGCGCCCGCGGGCCAAAAACTCCGGGTATCGGTCGTGGCACGAATGTTGTGCGCGGGGCGCCGCCGACCGCGGGCACCGCATTCTGGACGACGCGCCGCGCCGAAGCTAGGGTCGGAGCGTGAAGTCGAGGGTTCGCAAGCCAGGGGAGCGCCGGCGCCGGGTCGATCTTCGGAAGACGCTGTTCATCCTTCCGAACATGATCACCATGGCCGCGGTCTTCTGCGGCTTCAACGCCATCCGCATCTGCGCCAAGCCGGGCGCCGAGGCGGAAGACTTCCACCGCGCGGCGGTGCTGCTGCTGTTCGCCATGCTGTTCGACCTGCTCGACGGCCGAGTGGCTCGCCTGACCAAGACCCAGAGCGCGTTCGGCCTGCAGCTCGACTCGCTGGCAGACCTGGTCTCGTTCGGCGTGGCCCCGGCCCTCTTGGTCTACCAGTGGGTGCTGCATCGCCACCCGATCCCCGGCCTGCTGGTGGCGTTCTTGTACGTGGCCTGCGCGGCCGCGCGCCTGGCTCGGTTCAACGTGCTTTCTTCAGCGCCGAGCGGCGCCCCGGTCAAGCCGGGGAAGTACATCGTGGGCCTTCCCTCGCCGCCCGCCTCGGGCGTGCTGATCTCGCTGGCCGTGGCAGATTCGGCGGTGGGCGGCACGCTGGGCTCCGAGAAGAACACGGTGCCGTTCTTCGCGGTCACGTTGATCGTGGCGCTGCTGATGGTGTCGAACGTGAAGTTCCGCTCGTTCAAGGACTTGCGGCCGAACGTGGGCACCATCTTGTTCGTCCTGTTCGTGATGGGCGGAAGCCTGGCAGTGAGCCAGATCTACAAGCCGCACTTCGTCTTGATCTGGTTGCTCGGCGTGTACATCACCCTCGGCCTGGCCGAGTCGATCCGCAGCTTGGCCCAGTGGGCGATGCGGCTGCGGGTGCGCGACACCACGCCCCCGGCGGAATGATCCGAACCCCTCGAAACCGACCGCCTCTTCTACCGAGCGCCCACGAAGCTGTCGCCGATCCGGCTCCGCTGGTCTAGAACTTCGGCATGACGCTCCGCCGGCTGCTGATGCTGTGCTGCCTGATGGCCGTGCTGGTGCCCGGGGCCTGCAAGGACAAAAAGCCGGCGCCCGGCGGTGACGACCCCACGGGCGCGAAGCCCACCTCGAACGAGCTGCCCCCGCTCGAGGTCAAAGACGACACCGCCAACCTGCTCCTTACCTGGATCGACGACAAGGGCGATTTCCACGTGGCGCAGAAGGTGGCCGATGTGCCCGAAGCGAGCCGCGCGGAGGTGAGGGTGGTGAGCACCACCCGTGAAGAGGGCACCGGCAAGCTGGTCTACGTTGCCGACCTGTCGAAGAAGCAGCCCGACGGCGCCTACCCGGTCAAGGTGATCGCACGCACCGAGTGGGACGAGAAGGGCGCGAGCCGGCGCAAGGCCCGCCTCGAGGCGCTGGCCCCGCCGCCCACCGGCTCGGCGCCAGCGGCGCCTTCGGGCTCGGGCTCGGCGGGGCCCGGCCCGGCGCCCACCGCGCCCAAGGTCGCGGCGAACAAGGTGGTGGCGATCGTCTACGGTGCCGAGTGGTGCAAGCCGTGTCACGACGCGGCCGCCTACCTCAAGCAGCGCGGCGTGACGGTGGTCGAGAAAGACGTGGACGCCGACGACGCCGCCCAGGCGGAAATGCAGAAGAAGCTGGAACGGGTGAAGATGCCCGGCGCGTCCATTCCGGTGATCGACGTCATGGGCCAGATCTTGGTCGGCTTCAGCCCGCGCGCGCTCGAGAAAGCGGTCGAGTCGGCGAGGAACGCCAAGACGCTGTGAGCGTCGACGACGCAGCCAAGAAGCTGGAGCGGATCTGGCCGTGGATCCCGGCGTTTCGCGCCGTGGCCGAGACCGAGCACCTGCCCACGGCGGCGCAGCGCCTGTGCGTGAGCCCCTCGGCGCTGTCGCGTAGCGTGAAGCTGGTGGAAGAGACCCTGGGTGAAGAGCTCTTCGTCCGCGGTTCGCGCCGCATCACGCTCAATCGCGCGGGGCAGCGGCTGCTCGAGGCGATTCGGCGCAGCGTGACCTCGCTCGAGCACGCCATGCACGGCGTGCTCGAGCACGAGTTCAGTGGCAGCTTCCGGGTGGCTTCGCTGGGGGTGCTGACCGACTACTTCGTGCTGCCGGCGCTGCTCGAGGTGCAGAAAGCGCGCCCCGTGGTCGTGCCCTGCATGGTCACCCTGCCGTCGAAAGAGGCGAATCGCCAGCTCGCCAGCGGGCAGATCGAGGTCGCGTTCTACTACGACGCCACCAGCATGCCGGGCATCGAGTGCCGCCGCATCGGTTCGCTGCAAAACTCGCTGTATTGCGGACGAGCCCACCCGCTATTTCACGCGCGGTCGGTGACCCTGGCAAGCCTGACCGACCACGCGCTCAGCGTGGCGGGCATCGGCGATCGCGGCACGCCGATGGACGGATGGCCGGTGGACCTGGCCCGCAAAGTGGGCTTTCAGATCACCATGCTCTCGACCAACCTTCGGGTCGCCCTGTCGGGGCGCTTCGTGTGCGTCTTGCCCGACGTGGTGGCGGACACGGACTTCCGCGCGGGTCGCTTGCGCCGCCTGCCGCCGACGCCGGTACCCGACACCGAGGTGTTCGCGGCGTGCCGCGCAGAGGACGCGCAGTCGAGCTTCACGGCCGACGTGATCGCCCGGGTCGAGCGCGCCCTGGCGGCGGCGCCCCGGGCCGGCGGCGAGGGAAGACGCCCGGTCGCGCGGCAAAAACCCCGGCGTCGCTGATCGTTCGCGCCAGGGCAACGAACGCTGCCGATCATTGTAATGGTCGATCGGGCGGGCGGGCCCCATGCTTCCGGCATGGCGAATCACAAGACCGTGAGCCGTCGAGCGGCCCACGGCGCCGTTGCCGGCAGCGTCGTCGCGCTCGGGTGCGGCGGAAACCAAGAGTCGAGCGCGAAGACGCCCAACGGTTCGGGAGGCGGCGCTTCGACGGGCGGGGGCGGCGGCAGCGGAGGCGCCGCGGGCGGCGGCAGCGGAGGCGCCGCAGGCGGCGGAGGCGCCGCAGGCGGCGGAGGCACCGCGGGCAGCGGAGGTGCCCTGGCCGAATGCAAGGCCCAGGGCCCGACGCCCGGGTGCAAGGTCACCGACGACAACATCCTCGGGCCTTTCTACAAGGCCGACACGCCGTTCCGGTCCGACATCACCGAGGGGAGCGCGGGCACCGCGCTGCGGGTTCGCGGCACCGTCTACGGCTGCGATTGCCAGACGCCGCTGGCCGGCGCGGTGGTCGACGTGTGGCAGGCCAACGACGCGGGCGCCTACGACAACGCGGGCTTCGTCTTGCGCGGCCGTGTGAAGACGGACGCGCAGGGGCGTTACGAGGTGACGACCATCTTGCCGGGCCTGTATCTGAACGGAAGCACCTATCGCCCGCGCCACGTCCACTACAAGGTGAGCCACGCCGAGGGCGTCTCGCTGACGACCCAGCTCTACTTCGAGGGCGACCCCTGGATTGCCTCGGACGCCTTCGTGAAGCCGTCCCTGATCCGCCCTCTGGTCGAGTCCGTGGGCGCCGGCGGCAAGAAGCAGTACGACGTGACCTTCGACGTGGTGCTCACTGGGTCGTGAACGTCCACTGTGGGGGTTCTTCTAGAAGCCCTGTGTACGGAGGTACTTCACCAGCTCGACGTACAGCTCCTTGTGCTTGAACGAGTTCCCGAGCCCGGGCGAGTCGCCGAAGAGCTGACCCACTTCATCCAGGTGATCGGCGGGCACGCAACCCAGGAAGGTGCCCCAGCGTGCATCCTTGACGCGCACCAAGCCGTCGTTCGCATCGGGCTGCCCGAGACCGCCGTCCAGATACGCTTCGCTCACCATGAACAGTCCGTCCACCGGATCGGCCTCGAGCTTCCACTGGTCGATGAAGGGCACCACCTGGTCGGGCTTGCACTCCGACTCGGCCAGCTTGAAATCGCTCCGGCCGGTCAGCGACCAGTATCGAACGCCGGCGCGGTCGGTGTACTTCTGGTTGAACGCGGCGATACCGGCCTTCGAGAACAGCTCGAGCGGCTTCCAGATCGACGTCTTCTTGCCGGCGCTGTCCCAGAGCGCGTAGCCAATCTGCTTCACCAGCCAGTCGACCAGATCTTTGGCGCCCGGGTCCGAGACCAGACCGAGGAGCACGTCCGCGATGGGGGTGCCGCCGTGGGGCGTCGCAATCGTCACCACGCTGGCAACCAGGTCGGGCCGATCGTGCGCGACCACCCGCGCGTCCAGCCCTCCCTGCGAGTGCCCGATCAGGTTCACCTTCGCGTGGCCGGTCTGAGCCAAGATCTTCTCGATCTGGGCCACCAGCTCTGCGCCGCGGTACGTCGAGTCGTTGAACGGATCGACGGCCGGGGTGAAGATCTGGGTCTCGCCCTGGGCCGCGAGCGCCTGCTTCACCTCGAAGAAGTAGGTGATGGCATCGAGCCCGGCGAACTTCTCGAAGCCGAAGAAGCCGTGGGCGAGAACCACCGGGTACGGCGGGCCGAGCTTCTGGCCCGCGTCCGCGTCGGGGCCCGCATCGGGTTTTCCGCCCACACTGGCGTACCCGCCGCCGCCGGTCGCACCGCCGGCCGCACCCAGCCCGCCGCCGCCGCTCGCGCCACCGCCCCCGGCGCCGGAATAGCCCTGCTCTGCCGCGTCGCCTCCCCCGCAGGCGCCCGTCCAGACGAGCGCGACCCCCGCGGCGAGCCACTGCCAGCGCATCCCCCGAAGCTTCCTCGATGCTCCCAGCGGGGTCAAACCCGCTTGACGGTGGGGTCCCGGGACCTAAGCCAACCTGAGCCATGCAAGTCGCCGGAAACGGGGCCCGGTCGGGCTATTCGATTCGAGTCGCGTCGCGACTGACTGGGCTGTCGTCCGACACGCTCCGGATGTGGGAGCGCCGTTACGGCTTCCCCAAGCCCGAGCGCAACCCTGCCGGAGTGCGCGTCTACTCGCAGGAACACGTCGAGCGTTTGATGTTGGTCGCGCGCACGCTCAAAGCCGGCTACCGCGCCGGCGAGGTGGTGACGCGCTCTCGCGACGAGCTGTCCGAGCTGCTCGCGTCCACCGCCAGCACCGGTCTCAAGGCAGGCGCTTCGCCGTCGTCGATCGACTCGCTGCTGCACCGCTTGGAGCGCGACGACCTGCCGGGACTGATCGTCGAGCTCAAGCAGAGCATGGCCACCCTCGGGCCGAAGCGCTTCTTGGTCGAGGTGTGCGCCCCGTTGGTCGAAAGGGTGGGCGAGGCCTGGGCGGTCCGCGAGCTCGAGATCCGCCACGAGCACATGCTCAGCGCCGCACTCTCTACCCAGCTGCGCGTGCTCTCCGCCAGCTACGAGGGCGTGATGCGCGATCCGGTCATCGTGCTCGCCACGCTGCCGGGTGAGCAGCACGCTCTGGGGATTGAAATGGCTGGCCTCTACCTCGCGCTCTTGGGCGCCACCCCGCGCATGCTGGGCACCGACTGCCCACCGGATCAGATCGTGACCGCGGCGCGGCGGGCCCACGCGAAGGTGGTGGGCATCAGCGTGTCGGCCAGCGCCAAGCTCGATCTGGTGAACGAAGATCTCGAGTGGCTCTTGGGCGAGGCAGACGACGACATGCGGGTCTGGGTCGGGGGCAAGCGAGCGAAGAGCATCGCCGTCATCCACCCGCGACTCGATCGCGTATCGAGCTGGGAAGACCTGGAAAACGCGCTCGATCGCCTGAGGTGAGGCCGGCCGGGTTATCGTCGGCGGCGATGCTGCGCATCGCCTGCTTCGACGGCCTTCCGGGACCGACCCACAGCCACGCGGGGCTCTCTCCAGGCAACGTGGCGGCGAGCACGCATGCCGGGCAGGCGGGCAACCCCAAGGCGGCCGCCCTCGAGAGCCTGGCGAAGATGCGCGTGATCCGAGGCCTGGGCGTGCCCCAGGCGGTGCTGCCGCCCCAGCCCCGCCCCGACGTCGGCACGCTGCGCCGGCTGGGCTTCTCGGGCTCGGACCCGGAGGTGATCGCCGGCGCCGCCCGCACCGCGGGGGGGCGCTGCTTGCGGCTCGCCTCCAGCGCTTCGGCGATGTGGACCGCCAACGCCGCGACCGTCGCGCCGTCGTGCGATACCCCGGACGGGCGCGTGCACCTGACGGTCGCCAACCTCGCGAGCAACTTCCACCGCAGCCTCGAGGTGCCCACCACGTTTGCGGTTCTGCAAGCGCTGTTCGCCGATCCGGATCACTTCGTGGTCCATCCGGCGCTGCCGGCGAGCGAGCTCTGGTCCGACGAGGGCGCCGCGAATCACATCCGCCTCTCGACTGCGCGCGGCGTCGCTCACCTCTTCTGCTGGGGCAAGAGCCACCACGAGGCGGCGCCGTCGCCCGCACGACACCCCGCTCGCCAGACGCTCGAGGCCAGTCGGGCACTGGCACGGCTCCACGGGCTGGGCGAAGAAACCGCCGTCTTTCCCCAGCAAGATCCCCTGGGCATCGATGCGGGGGCATTCCACACCGACGTCCTGGCGTTCGGGCACGAGCGTTTTCTGATGCTGCACGAGCGCGCCTTCGTCGAGGTCGAGAAGGTGATCGACGATCTTCGTGCGCGGCTCGGCGGTGAGCTGGTAGTGGCGCTGGCGCGCGATGCCGACGTCCCGCTGCACGAGGCCGTGGCCACGTATCTGTTCAACAGCGAGCTGTGCGTGCTCGAGGGCGGCCGCATGGTGCTGGTCGCGCCGCGACACGCCGAGCGCTGCGAGTCCACCCGTCGCTTCCTGGACCGCTTGGTGGCCGAGCCCACTCCCGTGGACCGCATCGAATGGGTGGATCTGGAGGCCTCGATGAAGAACGGCGGCGGGCCCGCGTGCCTGCGGCTGCCGGTGCCACTCACCGATGCCGAGCGGGCAGCCGTGCGCGGGCGGGTCTTCCTCGACGACGCCCTCGAGCGTGAGCTCGGCGCGTGGGTCGAGAAGCACTATCGCGACCGCCTGTCGCTCGACGACCTGGCCGACCCCGCGCTCCATGCCGAGGGGCTGGTCGCGCTCGACGAGCTGACCGCGCTCTTGAAGCTGGGCTCGGTCTACGACTTCCAGAAATCAGGGTTGCCAGGCTAGTGCGCCCGAAGCGAGCCCGACGAGCACGGCGCGACGAGCGGCCCGCGCGTCGAACGTCCCCGCGCGCACGCCCTCTTGCATCAACGCACGCAACGACGACCCCGACCGCGCCAGGGCGAGCACCTGGGCCTCTTCGCGGGGCAGCGCCAGCGCGCGCTGCACCAGCGCGGGGTCCGCCGCCAGGTGAAGCGTGCCGGCGCGCTCCACCGTGCCGAGCGCGCTGGCGACTTCGTCCGGCGCGTAGGCCGTGAGGAGCGCGCTGGCGATGAACGCCTGGGGCTGAGCCAGCTCCAGCGGGTCTTCGCCGTGGCGGGCCCCGGCCACGAACGACAGCTCGCCGACCCGGAAGCGGAACAGCGTCACCAGCCGGCGCCAGGCCTGCTCGCGGAGCGCCGCCGCCACGCGCTCGGGGGTGCAGTGACCGAGCTCGACCAGCACTCGCCCCACCGGCTGCCCGGTGCGCCAGGCGCGCTCCGCGGCCCGCTCGACCTCGGCGCGGGGCAGCCGGTCGACTTCGACCAGCAGCGCACCCAAGAGCTGGCGGGGGTCGGTGGACGAAGAGAACACCGGTGTGCCCGCGTCGAACCAGATCCGCACCTGCTCGCTGCCGCGACGCGCACACAACATGCCCGTGCGCTGCCGCCGAGCGATGTCGAATACCAAGCCCGGGGTGTGCTCCAGACGCACGGCCCAGCGCTCTTGGGTGTGCAGCGCGATGGGTTCGTGGAAGCGATACGCCGGCCGGGCGAGCATACGCCCCAGCTCCACCATGCTGGGCACGGGCATGAACGCAGCGCCGTTGCGCGACACCGCGCCGTCAATCGACAGCCGACCGGTGGCCAGCAGCTCGAGCACACCCGCGAGCGGCAGCGGCCCGAGCACTGCGCCGCCGGGACGCTGGATGCGGTAGGTGACGTCCGCCGAAGCGGGCACGCTGACCGCGTGGCTGAGTACATCGGGCACGTCGTTGTCCGGGCACAGCCCACGGATCGCGTCCACGATCGACGCCGGAGGGGGCTCGCTCTCACCCGCGGTCAGCGTCACCGTCTCGAGGAACTCTTCGCTCGGCGGGCGCCGCCGGCGAGGCATCTCGACCGGCTTCTCTTGGACGTCGCTCGAAAGCGCGATCAGGCCCAGGTCCTCCATCCACTCGCACAGCACGTGCGCGCCGAGCGAGACCCCCAGCTCGGCCGCGGCCGCGTCGATGGCTGCTCCCAGCTCGGCCGCGGTCTGGAAGCGCTGT
>Ga0138256_10000506_pt1 | contig 42685 bp, 25 predicted proteins | sample KNB2016incub_MG_FD_105486 | JGI IMG/M metagenome (GOLD analysis project Ga0138256, IMG submission 105486) | Active sludge microbial communities from wastewater in Klosterneuburg, Austria - KNB2014incub_MG | ecosystem: Engineered > WWTP > Activated sludge > Unclassified | place: Austria... | reverse complement strand
TACCGGAACGCTTACCATTCATGCTTTACCCATTGCAACAGCAATTACAGGAGGTGCTGATGTGGTTTGTACAGGAACGCCTTCAGCAGCATTTACACATGCCACTGCGGGTGGTGTGTGGAGTGTTAGCAATGGCACCGGTGCTGCAATCATTAGTAACGGTGGCGTATTAACGGGCACTGCTGCAGGCGCCGTAACCGTAAACTATTATTTTTCTGATGCCAATGGTTGTTATAATACAAGTACCCGGATTGTTACGGTAACTGATTATCCTACAGGATCATTGTTAGTTACTGAAAATTCAGGCGCTGCAGCCAATGATAATATTATTTGTGCAGGAGGTTCAGTTACTTTCACGGTAACAGGTACAGCCGCTAATTATGATTTTAAAGTAAATGGGAGTACCGTGCAAAGCGGCCCGTCAAATGGATATACTACATCCTTACTTGCAACCGGAACACAAAATATTTCGGTAGTATTGAGTAATAATATTTGCCAGACAACTTTAGGGCCGGTTGCAATTACGGTAAACCCAATGCCCAATGCAACTTTAACCGTTTCTGAATCTTCAGGAGCCATCAATGATAACTCAATTTGCCCGGGTTCCCAGGTAATATTTTCAGCTATTCCCGGCAGCAGTAATTATAACTTTAAAGTAGATGGGATTTCTCAGCAATCAGGCGCATCAAGCAGTTATACAACTACTGCCTTAACGAATAATCAATCTGTAACAGTTGAAGTAACCAATAATGGATGTACCAGTATTTCTAACCCACAGGTAATTACTGTAAATAGTGTTCCATCAGGTGTTTTTACAGCAACCGAAAATTCAGGAGTCGCTGCGAATGACAATATCATTTGCCAGGGATCTTCCATTTTATTTACGGCGCCTGCATCATATAGCAATTATGAATTTATTATAAACGGGATCAGCCAGGTTTCGGGACCATCTAATACTTATTCAACAAGTGTATTACCAGTTGGTAGTTCTCCAGTAACCGTTATTGTAACAAATGCCAATGATTGTAAAACTACATTCGGGCCGATCAATATTACAGTAAATGCAAACCCAAATGCCGGAACCATTACCGGAACATTCGAAGTATGTGAAGGCCTTACCACAACACTTTCTAATGCAGTGAGTGGCGGTGTATGGTCTAGTAGTAACTCAGGGATAGCTCAAATCAGCAACGGCGGTGTTGTTACAGGAATAAGCGGAGGAACGGTTACAATTTATTATACCGTTACTACCAACGGATGTGCAACCGTAGCTTCGCATAGCTTTACGGTAAACGCATTGCCTGCTGGTAATATAACAGCTACTGAAAATTCAGGTGTTGCAGCAAATGATAATATCATTTGTAGTGGCGCTGCTATTTATTTTTATGCTCCTTCAGGATATGCTAATTACAGGTTTTATTTAGGCGCTTTAGAAGTAGCAAATGGAGCCAGCAATGTTTGGGGAACCGTACTAGGAGCCAATGGCACCGTAACGGTAGAAGTTACTACCAATAAAGGTTGTATTAAAACGCTGGGCCCTATCAATATTACGGTAACTCCAAACCCGGTTTTAGCTGCCATTACCGGAACCGATAATGTTTGTGTAAACAATACCATTACATTGGCCAATAGTACCCCGGGAGGTGTTTGGACCTCGGCGAATACGGGCATTGCAACCGTAAATGCCGGCACCGGAACCGTAACGGGGATCAGCAACGGGGTAGCTACTATTTATTATACTTATACCAATGCACAAAATTGTGCAAGCGCCGTTTCGAAAGATATTACTGTAAACCCATTACCTGTTATTACACTTAACGGGCCCAATCCTATTTGTCCAGGCTCAGCAGGTAATGTTTACTATACTGAAACAGGTATGAATAATTACCAATGGGTAATAGTGGGCGGGGTAATTACAGGCGGAGGTACCAGCACAGATAATACAGTTACAGTTACCTGGAACCTAACCGGGACCAGAACCATTACTGTGAACTATACAAATGGAAATGGCTGTTCTGCAGCGAATTTTACAACCATTACCAGCGCCCCTTCTACACCAGCCCCGGTTTTAACCGGTCCAACACCAGTATGTTTAAACAGTACCGGAAATGTTTATACTACTGATGCAGGAAAAATAAATTACGACTGGAATGTTACGGGTGGTAATATAACAGCAGGCGGTACAGGCACCGATCATACGGTAACTGTTACCTGGACAACGCCGGGAACAGGTACTGTGAGTATTAACTATGCAGATGCCGGTACCGGATGTATTTCTGCCAATGCAACCGTAAAAAATGTATTGGTACATCCATTACCAACTGCAACCATTTCTGGAACTACTACGGTTTGCCAAAATTATACTGCACCTCAAATTACCTTTACAGGTAGCGGTGGCACCATACCATATACTTTTACATTTAACATAAATGGTGGAGGCTCTCAAACCATTACTACTTCGGTAGGCAGTTCGGTAACATATTATGTGCCGATTTCTACACCGGGAGTCTTTAATTTTAACCTGTTACAGGTTTCGGATCAAACTTCATGCGGACAAAATCAACCGGGTACTGCTACCGTTACAGTAACAGCTCAACCGTCTGCTACCATATCTTATACAGGCAGTCCATTCTGTACCAGTTTGGCTGGTAACATTTCCGTAAACCGTACCGGTACTTCTGGCGGTACGTATAGCGCAACGCCTGCGGGTTTAACAATAAATAGTTTTACTGGCGCTATTACGCCATCAAGTTCTGCTGCCGGTACTTATACCGTAAGTTATACAGTAGCTGCAGCTGGTGGTTGTAATGTATATGTACAAACAACTTCGGTAACCATAACACAGGCCGTAAATCCGGCAACAGCCATTAGCTATCCGAATGGAGGAGCATTTTGTAAAAATAACGGGGTGCAAGCGGTTACTATTACGGGCACTTCCGGTGGTAGTTTTAGCGCTGTACCGGCAGGCTTAACCATTAATGCTGCAACAGGGGCTATTACCCCCGCCACCTCCACAGCAAATACTTATACCGTTACTTATGCTATTGCAGCAACAGGAAATTGTGCTGCTTATAGTACAACCAAATCTGTAACGATAACTACTGCTCCCGTTGTAGAAGCAGGCACTAATTTTAATATCTGTTCTTCTGCCAGTAATACAAATATCACAGGTGGAAGCAGCGCTTCTAATTATAGCACGGTAACATGGAGCAGCAGTGGGTCTGCAGGAACTATCAGCAATGCAGGTTCATTAACACTCGCTAGCTACTCGCCATCTGTTGCTGATATTACAGCCGGATCTGTTACGATAACATTAACAGCGAATGGTAACGGGGCATGTGCTGCCGTAGTTGACACAAAAACTATTACCATCATAAAATCTGCCACAGTAAATGCAGGAAACGCTATCCCAACCTGTGTAGGTGCAGGCGCTGTAAATATTACAGCCGGTGCAACGGCTACTAATTATAGTGCTGTACTATGGAGTGGGGGTGCAGGTGTATGGACAAATGCCGGCTCGCTAACCAATGCCACTTATGCACCCACACCAGCAGAGCAATCTTCGGGTAGTGTAACACTTACCCTTACCGCTATTGGCAATAGCCCTTGCGGAAATGCTACTGATACAAAAACACTTACCATAAATGTTTTACCATTAGCGCCAACCGTAATAAGCAATAATATTGAGCTTTGTCAAAATTCAATTGCTTCAATGTCGGCTTCTGCATCCAGTTCACCGGGTAGCCAATCACAAAGTTCGGGTACCATTAATATTGCAATTCCACAAGCGACAGGTAATTCCACAGCTTCGGCACAACATGCTTTAAATATTTCAGGTATTCCGGCCACTGCGGTTATCAATACCATCAGTGTTAATTTTAATATCACTCATCCTTATGATAAGGACTTAACCATTAATTTAAAAGCGCCTAATGGAAATAGATTAAACCTGGTAAATAAAAGAGGCAACAGTGGAAATAATTTTACCAATACAACAATAAACAATACATCCACCACTGCTTTAACAAATAATGGCGCTCCGTTTAACGGTGTCTTTGAACCCGATGCCAGTTCAAATCTAGCCATTGGTGGACAGGCAGCAAATGTTACTACATTCAATGGATTGATGAGCGTACCCAATGGTAACTGGACGTTAATGGTCCGAGATAACGGTGCAGGGGATTATGGTACACTTAATAACTGGTCTATAACCATTACTTATACGGTAACCAACCCGGTAGATGTAACATGGTCGGCTTTAACCGATTTATATACCGATCCTGCTGCAACAACGCCCTATACAGGTACTGTGCTGCCAACGGTATATGTAAGCCCTTCCAATGGTGGAACCATCATTTATAATGCAACTGCAACAAATGCTTTTGGTTGCAGTAAATCAACACCGGTTACGGTAAAAGCAAATCCATTACCTACGGTAACACTCACTGCCGATTATTGCAGCGTACCTGGTAAAGTAAGGATCACGGCAACAGCTACACCCGGTGTATCTTATCAATGGAGTGATGGTACGGGTGGAACTTTTATTGACGTAGATGAAGCAGATGATTATTATTGTACCGTAACCACAGCAAAAGGTTGCCAGGCAACGGCATCTATCAGCGTGGCGCAGGAACTTGTTGTAAATGGCGACTTTTCTGCCGGGGCAACTGGTTTCATAACGGGTTACAACTGGGTTCCGCTTCCGACACAAATACCAAATGGTAGCCCCGGCAGAACCGATGGTTTATGGCCGGAAGGTACTTATGCCGTAAATTCAGATGCGCATTTATACCATAATTTATTTTATGGTAAGGAACATAGTACACCGGGACAAACCGGTAATTTCTTAATGATAAATGGTAAAACCACAGATAATATTACCATTTGGGAACAAACGGTAAATGTGAAACCCAATACTGATTATTATTTTAGCGCCTGGGGAATGAATTTAAACCCTGGTTCGCCAGCTCGTTTACAATTTGAAGTAAATGGCCAAACAACAGGTACCATTGCAGAACTTAGTATTGCGCCTAAACCAACCAGCTATGGCCAGGTAAATATCAATAACTGGGTAAGATTTTATAGTAACCCAACCTGGAATTCAGGCGCTGCAACAACTGCAACGATACGTATTGTGAACCTTAACACAGATCCGGGAGGTAACGACTTTGGTTTAGATGATATATCATTTGGTACCTTATCTACTTTTATTAAAGGTCCTAATGTTGCCAATACTGATAATCAGCAAGTGTGTATTGGTACTCCTATAGATGATATTGTGTACCAGGTAGGCACCGGAGGAACAGGTCCTTTAGTAACTGGGCTACCCCCCGGAGTTAGTTCTACATTTAATGGTGTTTCTTTAACCATCAAAGATGCACCTACAGCACCCGGTACATATTATTATACCGTTACTACCCAGGGAAGTTGTAACCCATCAGTAGTTACAGGGGTAATAGAAGTAAAACCTGATGCAACCATGAGCCTTACTTCGGCTAATGATGTACAGGATATATGCCAGGACAATGCCATCAGCCCCATTACTTATACCATTGGCGGTGGTGCTACCAACGCAACACTTAGCGGTACTTTGCCTACCGGCGTGCAAGGCAATTTTAATGCAGGTGTCTTTACCATCAGTGGTACAGCAACTCAGGCAGGAACCTTTAATTATACAGTAAATACAACAGGTACTTGTATGCAAAAGAATATGAGCGGAACCATTACGGTTTCGCCAACAGCCATTGCTGGAAGTGTAGCGAATAAAAGTATTTGTAGTGGTGCATCTGGTACATTATCACTTACAGGTTCTTCCGGAAATATTATCCGTTGGGAATATTCAACGGATGATGGCGGAAGCTGGAACCCAATAGTAAATACAGGTACATCACAAGCTTACAACAATATCACACAAACAACAATTTATAGAGCTGTTATTAAAAATGGATCCTGTCCCGAAGTGTATTCTGCAGGAGGTAAAGTGGGTATCCATAATTTGTGGTGGGGTAAATACAGCACTGACTGGAATTACCCATTAAACTGGAGCGATGATGCCGTGGCCTCAGCAAGCCCTTGTCCTACTATTGTAATTCCGGTAGTAGTTCCCGGTCATTTTTATCCCGCTGTAAATTCAGGTTTTATATCTGCCACCAATATAGATTTAAAACCCGGCGCCAGCCTGTTATTAACGAATGACGCTATATTAAAAGTTACAGGCAGCCTCATTGGTAATGGATTTAATTTACTTGATGGTGTTTTAGAATTAAATGGAACAACTCCACAAACCCTTCAGGGAAATTCATTTGTAGGAAATACCATTAAGAAAATTACCGTATCAAATAATGTAACGATTGATGGCAGTGTTGGTAGCATGGTGAATGTAACCCATGAATTGGAGTTTGGTTCTGTTACCAATAAAACCATAACTACCAATGATAACCTTACACTGAAATCTTCTGCAGCATCAACGGCAAGCCTCGGAAAAATAAAGAATAATAATACCGTAAGCGGAAATTCAATTGTAGAAAGATACATACCCGTAGGAAGAAAATGGCGCTTCTTAAGCATCCCAACCCAAACAGTGCAATCCGTAAAAGACTCCTGGATGGAAGGAGCTACTTCAGAAGCAATGAATCCCAATAGCGGTTTTGGTACCCAGATTACCAGCCATTTCGGTAATGCAATCGCTTTAGGATTCGATTCCTATTCACCCGGCGCTCACAGTATGAAAACCTGGAATGAGAATAGCCAATCTTATATACCACAGGCAAATACCAGCCTGGGTATTAACGAAGAGCATGGATATATGCTCTATGTACGTGGCGACCGTTCTTCAATACCTTCTTCTTATACCGCAACGGCACCTGTATTAAGAACCAAAGGGCCATTAAAAATGGGAAATTATAATATTAACTTTACAGGGCTGCTTTCAAATCAATTTGTAGCAGTAGGTAATCCTTATGCTTCTGCCATTGATCTCAGAAATATCAGTAAATCAGCATCAGTATCAGATATCTATTATGTATGGGATCCTAAGTTGGGCGGCTCTTATGGATTGGGTAATATGCAAAAGATCATCATCACTGGGGGTAGTTACCAAATTATTCCGGGTGGTGCAAGTTATGCAACTGCTACCGGGCCCAATATAGAATCAGGCTCTGCATTCTTTGCCCAAACAGCATTTGCAGGAAACGGATCAATCGGCTTTACTGAAGATTCTAAAGTATCGGGTAGCAGGGAAGTATTGCGCCAGGTACCGGGCAGTAACCCACTTATAAAAGTGATATTAGAAACCGATGAAGCAAGTACTGTAAGTATTATTGATGGTGTATTGATTGAATATCATGAAACATTTAGTAACCTGGTAGATGGAAAAGATGGCATCAACATGGCGGGTAACAATGAAAACCTGGCCATTAAAACCAATGGCAAATTATTATCGGTTGATAGACATGCCCCGGTTACTCGTAATGATACCATTTACCTGAACATGTCCGGTATGCGTGCCCGCAATTACAGGTTTACCATTGATCCTGTCAATATGGAGCAACCCGGTTTGCAGGCATGGCTCATTGATAACTTTACACACAGTTCTGAATTAATTGATTTGAACAGTGGCTTGTCTTACAATTTTACTGTAAGCAATGCATTAGGAGCTGCATCGGCTGATCGTTTTAAAATTGTATTTAAAACTGGCCAGGTGGCATTGCCTGTAACTTTTACCGGTATCAGGGCAACAAGAAACAGCGACCGTACCATACAGGTAAACTGGACGGTACAAAGTGAAATAAATATTGATCACTACGAAGTAGAAAGAAGCGCTGACGGGATTCATTTTTCAGGCATTCTTACCCATGCAGCACAAGGCCTTAGTGATTATCGTAAAACTGACCTGGGCCCGGCATCAGGCGATAATTTCTATCGCATAAAAGCAATCAGTACAGATGGCCAAATTCAATACAGTGCCATTGCAAAAGTAGCTGCAGAAAAAATGGAAACTGCTATCACAGTATATCCAAACCCGGTTAAGAATAAAACGATGAATTTAAATTTTGATGGATTGCCAAAAGGGAATTATAATCTTTTGGTAACAGCAGCAGATGGTAAAACTGTATTTACCAACACTGTATCATTATCCGGAAAGGGTACCAAATCTATTTTACTCAGTAAGGCAATGGCAGCAGGCATGTACAGTGTGAGTGTAAAAAATATAAATGGTGAAACATTAATGCAAAGCAAGGTAATTATCGAGTAAATATTTTTTTAAGAGTAGAAATAAACTGGAGTAAAAAAAATACTCCAGTTTTTTTTTATATGAAATATTCATGTATCTTCATTTATGTCCATATATCCTTTGTAATACGCCTTAAAATCGAATAAGATTTTTTCTTAGGCAATACTCCTATCATTTATCAAGCATATTATTTCACTGTGAGGTTTACTGTGCCTTGCATGAAATCAACACCTTTTTTAAAACGCTAAACTGCGCACCTATGTTTATTTCTACTCAAAAAAAAATTAATAACAAGGCTGTTATTTACCAATTTATTTTTGGATTTTTTTTAATGATAGCCGCATGTTTACCAGTAAACGCTCAAACAACATATACCCTTACGGTGAACCAGGCCGGTAGTAATTGGTATTATACATTCCCATGCGATGTTACTTCTGCAACGGTAGAAGTGTGGGGTGGCGGAGGTGGAGGAGGTTCTGCTCAAAGTAGTGGAGCCAGGGCAGGCGGTGGTTCGGGTGGTGCTTATACCAGGGGTATTATACCTATTACAGCAGGAACAGTTTACAATATTACAGTAGGTGCAGGTGGTGCCAGTGCAACAGATGGAGAAGCCAGTTCTTTTAATACAGCAGCCACTATAATGGCCATTGGTGGTAAGGCTGGCCAAAGTATAAATACATCCAACACCCAGGGTACGGGAGGTATTGCACCCGGTACCGGGAATGTGAATACAGGTGCAAGCCCACAAAGTTATTATGGTGGTAATGGTGGCAATGCAACCAGTGGCGGTAGCGGTTACAGCGGCGGTGGTGGTGGTAGTGCCGGTAATGCAAGCAATGGCAATAATGCGGTGGCAGGTACCGGTGGTGCTGCAGTTGCCAGCGGTGGCGCTGGTGCGAATGGTAACAATAGCAACGGTGCAGGAAATGCAGGTAGTAACCCCGGCGGTGGTGGTTCTGGTGGCAGGGCCGGAAACGGCACTTTAAGGGCAGGAGGTAATGGAGGTGATGGTCAAGTGGTTATCACTTTTACCACAAGTTTACCTTTATATTGTGCGCCTGATATTACGTTTTCAATTGAACCTATTACATTGGTTCAATTTGCAGGTATAAATAATACTACACCCAACACATCTACCTATCCTTCAGAAAGTTTTTGCTTTACAGCTAGTGTAAACCCGGGTACTAGTTATCCTATTACATTAAAGGGGAATACGGATGGAAATTTTACAGATTATTTTACTGTATTTATTGATTGGGACCATAATGGCGTTTTTAATAATACCACCGAAAGGTATGATATTGGTACTATAACCAATTCTACCGGGTCAGATGCTATTACCGCAACCAATAACATCCTGGTACCACTGGGTGCAACCACAGGCATTACTGCCATGCGGGTGGCAAAACGGTTCAATGCGTACCCAACCGATGCCTGTACTGATATTGTTTTTGGACAGTTTGAAGATTACCAGGTAAATGTATTGCCTTTACCGGCATGTAGTGGTATGCCGGCAGCTTCTACCACAATAAGTTCTGCTAACCCTGTATGCTCAGGCATTAATTTTACTTTATCACTAAGTACTACATACTCTTTTAGTGGCATTACGTACCAATGGCAAAGCGCCGATGATGCTGCTTTTACTGTAAACCTTGCCAACCTCGGTACGGCATCTACACAAGTTACCAGCCAAACAACCAATAAATATTACCGTTGTCTTATATCTTGCGGTGCCAATACACGTACTTCAACTTATATTTATATTACTACTTCAGGTACCTGTTATTGTATTCCTACAGTAACAAACAAAAACACCTATTTTTCAAATGTTACTTCTCAATCTGCACGTACCAATTTTAATAATACTACCGGAAAAAATGGCTATGCGGACTATTTTGCGACCAAGTCCTGTAGCGCCATGGCAGGAGACATTATACAATTTTCTGTGACAATTGCCGGCGGTTCAGCAGGTGTAGCTATTTATGTAGATTGGGATAATAACGGTACTTTTATTCCTTCAGAACTCATGTTCACTTCTGGTGCATATTTGCCTACGGGTACAACCAATTTTATACCTATGCAAATCCCAACCGGAGTATTGCCCGGGGATTACCGAATGAGATTTGTGGTTGATTACTGGTCCTCAAATCCGGATGCCTGCGTTTTAGCAACTGGACTACGTGGTGAAATGGAAGATTATAAAATATCAATTTTATCTTCCTGGTCTTGTAATACTATTCCATCTACTTCGGGTTCGCATAAAAACAATTACAATATCACTCAAATACGGTTTGAAGGAACTTTGAGCGATCCTGCGCCTAATAATACAGGGGTTGGTTTGTCACTTGGTTATTCTGATTATACCGGGTTAGCGGCAAAAGCATCCCAGGAACAGGGAGAAGGTATTAACGTGGTTACAACTGTTACGAACAGGAGCGAAATAGCTGCCTGGGTAGATTGGAATAAAGATGGATATTTTGACACCCGCTCAGAACAGGTTTATATGTCAGAAAATGTGGTTTTTAATTCAACTGTTTTCGGTTTTCAAATACCATTGGCTACCGTACCCGGAAATTATAGATTAAGAATAAGGTCTTATAATTGGGCAGACGATTTGGATGCACCTTATGCCACAATTTATCCATGCGGCGATTATCATAATGGTGAAACCGAAGATTATTTATTTACGGTATTACCCCGCTGTAATGCACGTATTGCATCAGTAGCCGGGCAAACAAAATGCAGTAGTACAGCGGTCAGTTTCAATTTATCGGCCACTGCAACAAATGGCAGCACTTCTTTTAAATGGTACAATGCAGAAACCCTTGGCACTTACCTGGGCGCAACAGGTGCATCAGGTATGCCGCCTTCTACTACATATAATACAGCAGCAATAAATACAACTACTACCTATTGGGTTACGGCAGTGGGTTTAAATTCATTGGGCGCTGCCTGCGAAACGCCTGTACGGGTGCCGGTGGTAGCATTATTAAAACCGGTTCCGGTACTTAGTTTTTCACCCGCCAGCCCGATTATTATTTGTGGTGATGGCGCCGGTGTAAATACTACAGCTACCGCTTCTACAGAAATTGCATACCTCATAAATGAAGATTTTGAAGGGGGTAATTTGGGAGCCTTTACCGTAAATACACCGGTAGCATTGCCCAATGCTGTAGATATGCAATGGCAAAACCAAACCAGTGTGTATGTGCCGTCGGTAACGAACTCATGGAAACCAGCCATATCATCCGGTTTTGGAACCAATAAATTTATTTATTCAGTATCTGAATTATTAGATGGGGATTTAACGACCAGGCTGGTTTCAGGAGTATTAAATTCAAACCAGTTTACAAACCTTACTTTAGAGTTTGATATTTATTATTCACATTATTATACCGATGGCAATAATTCAAATGGAGGATCGGGTGTTGATACGTTAAGTGTACAGGCATCTTCAAACGGAGGTACCACCTGGGGAACATTGGCAGTGTACAATGCCGACCAGGGTTTTGCAACAAAATTTAAACATATTGTAATAAACTTGCCTGCCGGTTATTTGAACTCCAATAATTTAAAATTAAGATTCATTTATGACGCTGATTGGGTGCATGGTGCAGCGCTGGATAATATTAAATTGTATGGTGAAAAACCGGTTACCACCAATTACGCATGGACGCCTGTATTAGGAAATACGGGTGGTAATATGTTTACCGATCCTGCATTTTCAATGCCATACAGCAGCGGAAGCATACCCAACCTGTATATAAAACCTACAGGGCCACAGGTGACTGCCGGCACTGACCTGGTTTTCCAGGCTTCTGCCACATTAAGTAACGGTTGTGCCGTTACGGGTAATGTAACTGTAAAAATTGCACCCAATACCTGGTTGGGCAATACGGCCGACTGGCATACGCCATCAAACTGGTGTGGCGGGTATGTACCCTTAGCAACCACTTCTGTACTGATACCGGCGGGTGTACCTTATATGCCAGTAATTTCTGCGGCTGCAACCTGTAAGTATATCATCATTGACCCTACCGCTTCACTGGAAGTAGATAATACCGGTAGCTTTAATGTAAAAACAGACATGGTAAATAATGGGGACCTTAACAATAAAGGAAGGATTGAATTGAATGGAACCGTATTACAAAATTTCCCCGGCCCGGGTACCATATCTAAAATGAAAATTTTAGAAATAAATAATAGCGGGCCAGGTGTAAAGATCAATAAGAGCTTTAGTATAGATTCTGCACTATTATCTACTCAGGGCCAATTTGACCTGGATAATTTTGATGTTACCATACGATCCACTTCAAATAATACCGCCAGGGTAGGCCCGGTAGCCGGAAGCTTTCATTATGGAACTGGACGTTTTATAATAGAGCATTTTATAAAGACACCCCGCAAATGGCAACATCTATCTACACCAAGTAACACGTTACAATCCATAAATGCTGCCTGGCAGGAAGGTATGGCACCGGGAAGCAATACACAAACTACACCGGCAGGATATGGCACCCAGATTTCTACTAAATTACCTGGAGTGCCTACTTTGATTGGTTTTGATTCCTATTCACCGGGTGGGCCCAGTATGAAATCCTGGAATGTAGCTACTCAAAGCTATGATGCACCAGCCAATACAACCCTTGGTATTGCAAATCTTTCTGGCTATATGATATTTGTAAGAGGCGACCGCACACAAGTAGGAGCAGCCGGTAATTCTACTACCACATTACGCACCCGTGGTCAATTATTTACCGGTACTCAATCAGCAATTACAATACCGGCAGGCAATTATGTATCATTAGGCAATCCTTATGCTTCGGCATTGGGAATGGATAATTTATTGCCGGCATCAGCCGTTCAATCCTTTTATGTGTGGGATCCAAACTTAGGAGGCATTTTTAATATAGGCGGCTTCCAGGTATTTACAAAAGTCGGTAGTGATTGGATACCTACACCGGGTTCCGGCAGCTACGATAAGGTAACAGGATCGGCTATCTATGATTCAAGCTATATTCCATCGGGCCGTGCATTTTTTGTAAGAGGAAATACAACCGGCAGTTTGTCATTTAAAGAATCAAATAAAGCAAGTGATGAGCATGTTGCATCTTTTACATCAGGTAACCCACAATTACTACGGCCCACTCTCTATTTGAGATCAGCCGGAGAACTTACAATGGTAGATGGTGTGATGTTGCATTATGAAGATGGCTTTAATAAGGATATTGATAATTATGATATCCCTAAGTTTGATAATATTTCAGAAAATTTAAGTATCCTGGTAAAAGGGCAACCTTTTGCAGTAATACAAAATCCTCCGATTAGCAAGGATGATACGGTTTACCTGAGTATGGCTGCCTGGAAACAACATGCCTATTCCTGGAATATTAATTGTATGAATATGGATGCAACCGGAAGAGAAGGATGGCTGATAGATAAGTTTACACAAATGCACATCCCGTTACAACTTGACAGGGAGAACATGTATGATTTTGAAGTAACCGCATCTGCTTTATCGAGAGCTGCTGATCGGTTTATGATTGTATTTAAACAAGCCGGTGTAGTTCCTGTGAGAATTGTAAGTATTGAAGCACATGCTGTAAATGCCGGTAAGAATGCAGTAAATTGGGTTACTGAAAATGAGGTACAATTACAACGGTACGAAGTAGAACGCAGTAATGATGGCATTCATTTTGTGAACATCCATGAAAAAGCGCCATTGAATAATGGTGGCCGGAATACCTATGCTGTGTTGGATGAACAAGCGCCAAATGGAGTTTGTTTTTACAGGATAAAATCTGTAGATGCTGATGGAGAATTTTCTTATAGCGCCATCGTAAAAGTAGTTTTAAAAGGAACAGGCGGTTATGTGAGCATCGTGCCCAACCCTGTAAAAAATAAGAATTTCAAACTGAAGATCGAACAGGTACTTCCCGGTAATTATACTTATACCCTGGTGGCGGCAGACGGCAAAATCGTTCTGAAACACGATATTCAGATAAATAATACTAATTACCAGGAAGTTATAAAAATTGACCAGTTTTTAGCCAGTGGTTACTACACTTTTTACCTGTATGATAAATTGGGTAAAATTGAAGAAATACCACTAATAATTGAATAAAATGGAATGATAAAAAATTACCTCTTTATTAAAATATGGAGGTAATTTTTTTTGATTTAGAATTAAGGAAAAAAAATCGTATAATTGAACTCAGATTTCATTCTTACCCACTGAAATGAAGGATTCTTTTTCTATGTAGCTCTCCAAAAACTAAAATTGGTATTATCACTTTTTTGTATCATTAATTGAGAATGAAAAAAATTTTATTCTTCATTTTTATCTTTTCATCTGTGTGGGTGAATGCGCAGGTAGCAACGAGTTATACCTTTTCGCAGGAAAATGGAACATATACTCCGCTTATTGCAGCATCCGGCACCACACCTGCCGATCCTTTCCCGATGATATGGGACGATATGGCCTATACAGGTTACACACTTCCCTTTCCATTTTATTATAATGGTACCGTTCATCCCGCAGGTACCATCATAGGGTTAGATACCGATAGCTGGATTTGTTTTGCACCAACAACCATGACGGGACCATTTTTTGCCGGCTCCTGGATATCATCAGTAAACTCAAGCGGCGCTTATTTATGGGGTACTGCCAATAATAATGGTTTTGCAGGGTTTAATATGGATGTAATGCACCAGGAGTTTGATAATATTACGGGTAATATCACAGCGGGAAATAGAGTTGTTAGCGGTATCAGTGGGGCTGAGTTTACCAATTTACGAATCGGTACCCGGCTGGTTTCATCAGAAATTCCAGACGGTACGGTTATTACAGCGATAGGAGCAAATAATTTTACAATGAGTGCAAATGCATTGAGTACGGGTTCAGATGTAAGTATTACACCCGCTTCCAGCATATTTGCACTTACCCGTGGCACAGCGCCAAACCGTGAGTTTGTAATTCAATGGACGCAGGTAAAAAAATATTATGCCAGTGACTTTGATAATATCAGTTTCCAAATGATTTTGAGTGAAAGCGGGGGCGTATCGGTTTTACAAAAATTAAAAGTTGTTTATGGCCCTATTAGTACAATATCTGCCATAGATGTAAAAGTACAAGTAGGATTGAGGGGTAATAGTAACTTAGATTACAATGCCAGGAAATCTACAACAGGTGATTGGTTGAATACGGTACCGGCAACCAGCCCTACCAATGGCGTTATTTTTAATAACATGAATGAGCCGCCCGTGGGTTTAACTTTCATCTGGACGCCGGCTTGTAATAGCCTGGGCAGTACGGGTTCATTAACCGGAACTGTTTCGGTATGCCCGAATGCCAGTTATACTTATACGATGCCACCTGTTGCAGGTGCTACTTATTATAAATGGAGTTATACCGGAACGGGTGCTGTATTTAATGATATTACAACCAGCCCTACCAATGATATACAATTTTTAGCAACTGCTACTTCCGGCCAGTTGCTGGCAACTCCCTATAATCCATGTACACCGGGAGATATTGCTGCTATCAATATCACAATTAAATCTGTAATCCAGGCTAGTATTAATTACCCGGGAGCAGGAGTTTATTGCAGTAGTGATCCTGCCAAAAATGTGACACTCAGCGGGCCGGGTGCAGGTACTTATACCGCAAGCCCTGCCGGTTTATCAATTAATCCTGCTAATGGACAAATTATCCCGGCTACCAGTACCCCGGGGATTTATGTAGTTTCATATAATTATACCAATAATGGATGTAATGCAGAATCCACAGACAGCATCACCATTAAACCGATCATCAATGCCATTGCTACTGCCGGGCCTGCCCGGATATGTAACGGGGGCAGCGTACAATTACAGGCAACCAGCAATGCTTTATATACGGTTGCAGCGGCAACGTATAGCGTAATGACGCCATCAGGATCGCCCACCGTAATTTGGAATGGAAACACAGATGAAGCCATATCATCTGCCATTACATTGCCTTTTTCATTTTCATTTTTTGGCCAATTGGTTTCGCAGTTGTATGTAAGTACAAATGGTTATATCAAATTTGGGAACGTAGGTACTTTTAGCAATACGCCGCAGTTTATTCCCGATAAAAATGATCCCAATAATATCATAGCACTCGCCTGGGCGAACCTGGCAGTAGATCCTGCCTATAACCCCGGCAGTACCGTTAGGTATTTTACAAACGGTGTATCGCCAAACCGGGTTTTTGTAATTGATTATATTAACCTGCGCTTCTCCGGTTCGGGGCCGGGCCAAAATATTACCGGCCAGATAAGGTTGTTTGAAAATGATAAGCATATTGAGATTCATGCTTCGCAGATAAAAGATAACAACACCGGTATTTTGAAAACGATGGGGATTGAAAATAACACCGGGCTTGGAGCATTTGCCCCACCGGGGCGCAATATTGGTAACTGGAATATTACCAGCCCCGAAGCATGGAAATTTATACCATCCACAGTAAGTTATGTGTGGAGCCCGGCTGCCGGGTTAAGCAATCCGAATATTGAAAATCCTGTTATAACGAGTTTAACTACTTCTGCTACCTACACGGTACAAGTAACTGATGATGCCAGCGGTTGTGGAGGAAGCAACAGTATAACAATACCATTTTATAATGCCACGATTACGAATACAGCAGGAGCAGAAAAATGTGGATTTGGAACACTTACTTTAACGGCATCCGCTTCATCAGGCGCATTAATAAGTTGGTATGATGCTATTACGGGAGGTAACCTGGTGGGGCTTGGCGAAACTTATACTACGCCTACCATCTCCAGTGCCACCACTTATTATGCTACGGCAGAAGCAGACCAGGCAGGCCAGGTAACATTGGGAAATGGCAATACCATTGGCCAGGGTTATGAATCTCCTTTGTTTCATGTATTTGGTGGCCAGCAAAGCCAGTATCTCATTAAAGCATCCGAATTACTAAACGCAGGATTAAGAAGCGGAAATATTACCGAATTGAGTTTTTATATACCGGTATTATCAAATGAATCTTACACTGGTTTCTCTATTTCATTAGCCGGCACCAATGTACCGGATATGAGTGGTGGCTTGCAGAACCCTGTCTTTACAAACGTATTTTTGCAACCGGTATATAACCCTGTACAAGGTAAAAATAGTTTTACATTTTCAACTCCTTTTGCCTGGGATGGGATTCAAAACTTACTTATAAAAATTTGTTGGAGTAATAATAACAGCGGCGGCATTACAAACTATGTATTGGTAGATGCAACTGCATATTTATCCTGTGCCTATTATGTAGGTAATGATCTTACGGCAACTGATATGTGCAGCCAAACCACGGCAAATGGAATCCTGTCTTTAAGGCCGCAATTTTCAATAACCGGTAATATGAGTGCATGCCGGTCTACACCGGTTGCAGTGCAAGCCACCATTAATCCGCAACCATCTGAGCTGGGCCTTGACCCACATTCTTATATTGTATGTAGTGGTACGCCACAGGCATTGATAATACCCGGCGCAAAATATATAACGGGTACTTTCCATCCTATATTTACAGATAATTTTGAAACATTTCCCTCTCCCAATTTTGTGGCATCGGGAGCAAAAATTATCCCTGCAGCAAACAATACTTATTATGCTTCGGGTAGCCAGTCTGTTTGGCTAAAATATATAGATGGTGCAACCAATCTTACCAGTAATAACAATGCCTATGTGATGCAGAACAATTTTGATATGAGTACTTATGGTGCGGCGCAGTTAAGCTTTTCACATATTTGTGGTTTAGAGGACCCTGTAAATGCCTTTGATGCAGGATATGTACAATATTCAAATGATGGTGGGTTAAGTTGGTATAATTTTGAAGATTCTACTTATTTGGGATCGGGGTCGCTGGTAACTACTGTAAATGGTGCCCCGGTAACAGGTGTTGTATTTTCATCTAAAAGTTATCCTGAATGGGCGGCTGCATTTTATAGTACATCTGCTACGCCCGGTACTGCCCCCGCAACAGATATGTGGAAACAGGAACTTATCCAAATTCCGGCATTTGCAATGACCTCACAATTCAAATTACGGTTTGTAATTACAAACGATGCGGCAGTAGCCTACTATGGATGGCTTATAGATAATTTACAAATAAAAGCATATTCGCTAGCACAGGCACCTGTCACCTGGACGCCGAATGGTATTGGTTCGGGATTGTTTACAGATGCCGCCGGTACCATTCCATATTTTGGAACCCCGGCTGTTACGGTATATGCACAACCATCTGCACCCACTACTTATACCGTACAATCGAGTGTGAGTGCTGCCTGCTGTGTACAAGACACTGCCTATGTGCTGATAAATCCATCCAATACCTGGTTAGGATTAAATACGGTGTGGACCGATCCGCAAAACTGGTGTCCCGATGTGCCCACCCCGGTATCTGATATCCTGATACCCAATGGAGTGGATTTTTACCCGGTAATTACCAATACGGTTCCTACGGTACATAATATAACCATACAACCTCTTGCAGAACTGGCCATTGAAGAAGGAGCTGTGTTTAATGTGTATGGCGACTTCATAAATGCGGGTACCGTTAGCAATGATGGCACCATTAGTTTAAGGGGAAGCCAACCCCAGCTTTTTCCGGGCAAAACTGGAAACCTGGCAGCTATGAATATCTTAGAGATTGCCAATACTGCAGGTGGGGTAAAACTGGATACATCGGTTTATGTTACGGGTGAATTAAAACCTACATCTGGCGTTTTGAATTTAGATAATTATGATTTTACGTTAAAATCACTTTCATATACTACTGCAAGAGTATCAGCATTGGGTACCACAGCGAATTTTATGTACGGTGATGGCCGTTTTATAGTGGAGCGCTATATTAATGCCGGCCGCAAATGGCGTTTTCTTTCAGTGCCGGTCGTAGGTGATCAAACGATCAACCAGGCATGGCAGGAGGCGGCAATAAACACTTTAGATGATCCTAACCCGGGATATGGAACACAGGTAACTTCAAACATTAATCCATTGCCACCGCTTTTTGATTTTTTATCTCCCGGCGGGCCAGGTATGAAACATTGGGATGCCTCCATACAAGGCTACCGGGCCGAAACCAGTACCCTGGTTCCTATTGCATCTGATTACGGCTATATGTTATATCTAAGAGGTAACCGATTGAGTAATTTAACTCAAACGGCATTAACCACAACTACTTTACGTAGCCGTGGAAAATTAATTTTAAGAAACAAAACGATTGCTTTCACTGGCATGCTACCAGAGCATTTTTTAAGTATTGGTAACCCATATGCCTCTGCTATTAATCTAAAGCAAGTGACCAGGAATAATGTGGCGCCATTTTATTATGTGTGGGATCCATTCCTGGCATCCAGCCCCAGTGGCGGCAATTATGGGTTGGGTGCTTTTCAATTGTATAGCCTCAACACAACGACTGGCGATTATGAAATCTTTCCCGGTAATGGTAGTTATGGGCCACCCAACTCTGTAGATAATAAAATTGAATCCGGCGCAGCTTTCTTTGTAAAAACGGTGGCCTCTGGTAATGCTTCCGTTAGTTTTACAGAATCAAGTAAAACAGATAGCAGCAGGCCGGTATTTCGGCAGGAGCAAGTACACAAAGGACTGATGGTATTTTTACAAACCGGGGATGCAGCGGGTGATTATTTTACATTAGACGGAATAAAAATAGATGTAGATGCAACTTTCAACAATGATATAGATGAGTATGATGCACAAAAAATGGGAAACACCGGAGAAAATATTTTTATACTGCAACATGGCCGGAAATTGATTGTAGAAAGACGAGAACCCTATCTTTTGGAGGATACAATTTTTATTCAAAACAATAATTTAAAATACCGTAGCTATCGGTTAAGTATTCACATCGGTGACCTGGTAAACCCTTTAATAAGTGCATGTTTACTGGATACCTATACCCTTACAGAAACCCCACTGCCGGGTAATGAAATTACAGACTATGATTACATTGTAAATAATGCAGGTTCTGCAACCCCCAATCGCTTTATCATTATTTTTAAAAAACAAAAGCGAAACCCCTTTATGCCAACTGTAATTACTGCAAAAGAAAAAAGTACCCTGCATGCAACTGTGAAAATGAATGATATCATTCCTAAAATGTCTTTTAATTTATTTCCAAACCCTGTAAAAGATGAAAAGATAACACTTCAAATTATTTCTTCTGATACGGGAGAGGCGCAATGGCAACTGTATAGCCCCACCGGGCAGTTGCTGATGCAGCAAAACCTTTCTTTAAAAGCGGGTGAAATAAACTATCCTCTAAAACTTAAATCGGGGCTTGCGGCAGGCCATTATCAATTTATGCTGAGCTTGCCGGGAGGCATCATGAAAACCGGTATTTTACAGGTGCTCCGTTAAAATAAGAAATTACAATTATTATTTACCTGCTTCATAAATTTAAGGTTGCCAATAGGGTTCAGGTTTATATTAGTATAAAAGATTTTTAAGTTTATCAATATTTTCAATAATAATTTTACCTTCTTTTATTTCTATTAATTTTTCACTTTTAAAATCACTGAGTGTACGGATCAATGATTCTGATGCAGTGCCAATATAATGCGCCATATCTTCCCGTGAAATTTCCAGTATTTTTTTTCCATCGTTACTGTTGAACTTTTCGTAAATATCAATGAGCGCTTTTGCCACCCGTTTTCTTAATGAACTGTATGCCAGGTTTAATAAACGGGCCTCTTTTTCTTTTACGTTCTGCGATAAAACATTAATAAATTTTGCAGCAACAGAAATATCATCATAAATGATATCTACAAATTCTTCAGCAGGGATTTCCACTATTTCTGCATTTTCCATCACTACCGCATGTTCATCATAATACCTGTCTTCTAAAATAGGCAGGTAACCCATAAAATCACCTTCACTAAATAAATCGGTGATGTATTCTTTACCATCTTCATGTACTTTAAAGCCTTTTACCTTTCCGCTTTTTACATAATATAAAAAACGGGGGCGTTTACCTTCGGCATATAATACCTGTTTTTTTGTATAGGATTCCGCAGGATATTTACCCAGGTCCAGCGAAAGCATATTATTATTTCTTAAATCGTTTGTGAGTGCATTAATCCCTTTGGCGCTATTGGTATATTTTTTTTGAAGTACTTCATATTTGCGTAACCTGCTTTCAATGGCATTCATGAGTTCATGTTCTTCAAATGGTTTTGTAAGATAATCATCGGCGCCCATTTCCATTCCCTTTCTAAAATCACTTCTTTCTGTTTTTGCGGTAAGAAAAATGAAAGGTAAGTTCTCCATGAGAGGATTCTTGCGTACTAAGTGTAACACACCATACCCATCCAGGCCAGGCATCATAATATCGCACACTACCAGATCCGGTTGCTCGGAAAGAATGAGTGCCACACCTTTTTTACCATCTTCAGCCGTAATGGTCTTATATCCGCCCAGGTTTAGTAATTCTGCCGTATTCTCCCTAAGATTATCATTATCATCAATAATCAATATGGTGTGCTGTGCCATAACAATTTAGTATTTATAAATTTTTTCAATTTCCCGAAAATTTTAAATCCAGGATATAATCCTGCAAAGATAATTATTCAAAAATTGACGGGAATCATTAAAAAGACTGATAAGACTCATACTTACATAAGTTTATTGCCAATAATTTAGCAGGTTTATATGGTATCATCGGTTACAAATAGCACAATATGCACTCACTGCGGAGATTTATGCACTACAAAAACCATCCGGGAAGGAGATCATTTTTTTTGTTGTGATGGTTGTAAAATGGTATATGAAATTTTACATGAAAGCGGCTTGTGTAATTATTATGATTTAAATAAAACCCCTGGTATTGCTCAAAAGAATACTGTGCGGAGCGATAAATTTAGTTTCCTGGATGAAAGCAAGATTGCAGAGAAGCTTATTTCTTTTAAAGACGAATACCAAACACATATTGTATTTTATTTACCTCAAATGCATTGCAGTTCCTGTTTGTATTTGTTAGAGAACCTGCACCGCCTGCATAAAGGAATTGTAAAGAGCAATGTAAATTTTACCCGTAAAGAAGTGGATATTGTTTTTGAAAATAATACTACATCATTGCGAAAAGTAGCAGAGCAACTTACTGCTGTTGGATATGAGCCATATATAAGTTTAAATGATCTTAAAGAAACCCGCCCCGGAACAGATAAAAGCCTGCTTTTAAAATTAGGAATTGCCGGTTTTTGTTTTAGTAATATTATGCTGATGAGCTTCCCCGAATACCTGGGCATTAACGCTGCAGAAGCTGGCATCCGCAATGTATTTAGAATAGCTAATGCGGTATTGTCTTTGCCCGTGTTCTTGTATGCAGCCAGTCCATTCTTTAAATCGGCCTGGACTGGTTTGCAGCACCGGTTTTTAAATATTGATATTCCTATTGCACTGGCCATCATTATTACATTTGTCCGTAGTTTTTGGGATTTGTTTTCGGGTACAGGTGCTGGATATTTTGATTCCCTGAGCGGCATCGTATTTTTTATGCTGGCTGGTAGAATTTTACAGGATAAAACATACAGGCAATTATCGTTTGACAGGGATTATACTTCTTATTTTCCCATTGCAGTATCAATCGTTAAAAAGGATAAGGAAATTCCCACATTACTTCCTGAAATAAAAATTAACGACACCCTACTGGTTCATCATAATGAACTGATACCTGCTGATGGGCTGCTCACCAAAGGGAAAGCGCTCATTGATTACAGTTTTGTTACCGGCGAAACGATGCCCGTAGTGAAAGAAATAGGAGAGATGCTGTATGCAGGCGGCCGGCAAACGGGCGGTAACATTGAAATACTTACCTTAAAAGAAGTAAGCCAAAGCTATCTTACCAATTTATGGAATAAGGAAAAAGACAGTACCATTGAAAAAGATAATTCGTTTGTACACCATGTAAGTAAATATTTTACCATTTTTGTTTTTGTGATTGCCGGTTTTACAGCAATGTATTGGAGTATGCATAACACTGCAAAGATATGGCCTGCCATTACTGCTGTTTTTATTATTGCCTGTCCCTGTGCCTTATTGTTATCTAACAGTTTTACAAATGGTCATATACTCACCATTCTTGCGCACAATAAATTTTATTTACGTAAAGGAGAAGTGCTTGAGCAAATTGCCGCAATAGATCATATTGTTTTCGATAAAACCGGAACCCTTACTTCGGCTGCTGAGCAGGAAGTAAAATATGAAGGTGAGATATTAAATGAAATAGAAAAAGGGCAGTTAGCAGCATTGGCATCCTGTTCTTCACATCCGCTTAGCAAGGCCATCGTAGCGTATTTAGATGTGACGGATAAACCGGAAGTAACCTCTTTTAAAGAATATGCTGGTAAAGGAATTGAAGGTTACATTGATGATCGGTGGATAAAAATTGGTGCTGCCGGCGATAATGAGGAACTTAAAAATGATACATCCGTTATGCTGAGTTATGATGAAAACATAAAAGGCACATTTTATTTTAGCAATCATTACCGTACACATATTCCTGCATTGTTATCTCAACTAAAAAAAGAATATCGCCTTTCTGTATTATCCGGCGATAATGATTCACAGAAAACCGAATTGGAAAAATTAATGGGAACAAATGCAACAATTCTTTTTCACCAGCAACCTACCGATAAATTAAACTACATTAAAAAATTACAGGACCAGGGCGAGCAAGTAATGATGATTGGCGATGGATTGAATGATGCCGGAGCGCTTTTACAAAGTAATGTGGGTATTGCCGTAAGTGAACAGGCAAATAATTTTACACCTGCCTGCGATGGCATTATTGCAGCCGGCCAATTATATCTCATTAAAAAGTTTATGAAGCTTTGCGGGGCAAATAAAAAAATTGTAATGGCAAGTTTTATTTTTTCAATTATATACAATTTAGCAGGACTGTTTTTTGCAGTACAGGGAAACCTTTTACCGGTAATTGCAGCCATTTTAATGCCGGCCAGTTCCATCAGCATTGTACTGCTCAGTTTTATTGCAAGCCGGTTTGCTGCCCGTTCTATGGGTTTAAATATTTTACCGGTATAAAAGTTATTCTGTAAAAATATGATGTAAATCAGTTAACCAACTGATACCGGTTACTCTTTACAAAAAAGCGTATTTATAATTTTACCCATTAATATATACTGATGAGTGTAATTGTTATTCTTTTATTGGCCAGCATATCAGTAGCCATCCTGTTTTTGCTGGCTTTTATATGGAGTGTAAGATCGGGGCAATTTGAAGACGATTTTTCTCCTCCTTCCCGGATTTTATTCGACAATGAAACATCTTCCCAAAAACCAACAAAAAAATAAGATAAACAAAACGGCTTATGCAAGTAGAAAAATTCTATTACGACAATAAGATTGTTAAAGCATTTGGGTATGCAACTGTAATTTTTGGAATTGTGGGTATGCTGGCAGGCTTATGGGCGGCGATACAACTGTATGCACCTGCAGCCAGTTTGCATTTGGCGCCTACCACATTTGGCCGTATGCGCCCATTGCATACGAATGCTATCATCTTTGCATTTGTAGGCAATACCATTTTTATGGGAGTTTATTATTCTTTACAACGCCTTTGTAAAACCCGCATGTACAGCGATACCCTTAGCTGGATTCATTTCTGGGGTTGGCAACTGATTATTGCAGCAGCGGCAGTTACTTTATTGATGGGTTACACTACGGGTAAAGAATATGCAGAATTAGAATGGCCTATTGATATTGCCATTACCCTGGTATGGGTTGTTTTTGGTATTAATATGTTTGGTACAATCATTAAACGAAGAGAAAAACATTTGTATGTTGCCATTTGGTTTTATATTGGTACCTGGGTTACGGTAGCCATGTTGCATATAGTAAACTCAATTGAAATACCGGTAACCTTCTTTAAAAGTTATAGTTGGTATGCGGGGGTGCAGGATGCATTGGTGCAGTGGTGGTATGGCCACAATGCAGTTGCTTTTTTTCTTACTACACCCATCCTGGGTTTGATGTATTATTTCTTACCCAAGGCAGCCAATCGCCCTATTTATTCTTATCGCCTTTCCATCATTCATTTCTGGTCACTGATATTTCTTTATATCTGGGCAGGGCCGCATCATTTATTATATACTGCCTTGCCCGACTGGGCGCAATCATTAGGGACTGTATTTTCTCTCATGCTCATCTTTCCTTCATGGGGTGGAATGCTGAATGGCTTATTCACATTAAGAGGAGCGTGGGATAAGGTAAGAGAAGACCCGGTTCTTAAGTTTATGGTTGTTGCTATAACCTGTTATGGTATGTCAACATTAGAAGGGCCGTTGCTAAGCCTGAAAAACATCAATGCCATAGCACATTACAGCGACTGGATTATTGCCCACGTTCATATTGGCGGGCTGGGCTGGAACGGGTTTATGGCTTTTGCCATCATGTATTACCTGGTTCCAAAGATGTGGAATACAGATTTATATTCACGCAAATTGGCTACGAATCATTTTTGGTTAGGTACCATTGGTATCATCCTGTATGCCGTTCCTTTGTACTGGGCAGGATTTACACAAAGCCTGATGTGGAAAAATTTTACTCCGGAAGGCCAGTTAAAGTTCCAATTTTTAGAAACCGTTACCAATATTGTACCGATGTATATTGCCCGAAGCGTGGGAGGTACATTGTATTTAACCGGAGCATTTTTGATGGCTTATAACCTTATTAAGACTATCAGGAAAGGAAGTTTTATTGCAAATGAAGCAGCAGAAGCTGCCCCGATTGTAAAAAAACAGGTTACAGGTAAAGAGCATTGGCATCGTCGCCTGGAAGGAAAACCATTGGCCATGTTAGTGATTAGTTTAATTGTAGTAATGATTGGTGGTATCCTGGAATTGGTTCCTACATTCTTAGTGAAATCAAATATTCCAACGATTGCAAGCGTAAAACCATACACTCCATTAGAGTTGCAGGGCAGGGATATATATGTTCGGGAAGGTTGCTACACCTGCCACTCACAAATGATACGCCCCTTTAGGGATGAAGTTGCACGCTATGGTGAATATTCAAAAGCCGGTGAATTTGTGTATGATCATCCATTTCAATGGGGAAGTAAAAGAACAGGGCCAGACTTAGCCCGCATTGGTGGAAAATATTCTGATAGCTGGCATTACAACCACATGGATGATCCAAGCTCCATGTCGCCGGGTTCTATTATGCCATCGTATCCCTGGTTGCTGGATAATGCACTCGATACTTCTAATACAGCAGCTAAAATCAGGGCCATGCAAACAATGGGTGTACCGTATGCAAAAGGATATGACAAAATTGCGAATGCTGAACTCAGCAAACAAGCGAGAGCCATTACCGCCAGGTTGAAAAAGGATAAGATCGAAACCCCATCCAACAGGGAGATCATTGCAGTAATTGCGTATTTACAACGAATGGGTACCGATATTAAATTACAACCAAAGCCTGATGAAACGGCCTCCAATAAATAATCAATAAAACCTGAAAATGAAATTTATTAATTACCTGGAAAAGATTAGTGGCGTAGATATATATGGATTATTGTCCTTCGGTATTTTCTTTGTCTTTTTTCTTGCGGTACTGGTATGGACTTTTAAATCTGACAAGCATAAAATGCAAGTGATAAGCCGTATTCCATTAGACGATCCAGAATCTTAAAATTATACGTTATGTTCTTGAAAAAAAAATATCCATTTTTTAATAAAAATATTGTAAAAACTTCGGGGATCATTGCCGGTTTGTTATTGTGTAATGTCCCGGTATATGCTTCCGGTACTGCTGCATTATCCATCTTGAGTAACCCGCTGGCCATTACTTTATTGGTGATCATGGGCATACTGGTGCTTGTAATTGCGCTCCTTGCCAATGTACTTACTGGTATTGCAGATGTACACTGGCAAAAACAAAAAGAAGAAAAAATACAAAAGAAAAAAAATGCGCTGCCCGGCGCCATTACAGTACTTGCCGTTTTATTACTCAGTACAGCAGCCATGGCACAAGAAGTGGCTGATACAGTTCCGGTAGCAGAAGCCCCAAATACCATTGCCGGTTTATCTAATACTGTATTTTATATTTTTATTGCCATCATTTTTGTAGAGATATTGGTGGTTTTTATGATGCTTATCAATATAAAATTTTTATTAAAAAATGATTCCCCTGTTGATTTGAATTATGCACCGGTAAACCATTCAAATTCTTTTAGTAAATGGTGGAACCGTTTCAATAAATTAAAACCCATATCAGAAGAAAAAAGTATAGAACTGGATCATGAGTATGATGGCATCAGGGAATTAGACAATCGCCTGCCGCCCTGGTGGCTTTATGGATTTTATATTACCATACTTTTTTCTGTTGTTTACTTATGGCGATACCATGTTGCTTACAGCGCTCCATTAAGTAAACAGGAATATGAAATAGCTGTAAAAAAAGCAGATGAAAAAGTAAAAAATTATTTGGCAAAAAAGGGTGAAACCATTGATGAAAATACAGTTACCGTATTAACGGATGCGGCAGACCTGGATGCCGGTAAGCAAATCTTTAAAGCTTCCTGCATGGCTTGCCATAAAGAAAATGGTGGCGGTATGGTAGGCCCCAATCTTACGGATGATAATTGGCTTCATGGAGGCAGTATCAAAAGCATGTTTAAGGTTATAAAATATGGTTTTAATGCAATGCCCCAATGGCAAACAAGTTATTCAAATAAACAAATAGCTCAGGTGGCCAGTTATGTAAAATCATTGCATGGAACCAATCCTCCGGATGCAAAACCTGCAGAAGGAACTATTTATAAAGAAGGGCAGGATGAAGCGGTAGATTCTACCGCTAATAAATAATATGAATTAAGGTATTAAAATGATGAGTGAAAAAAATATTCCGGCTACTGATTCATTTCGTGACCACCTGGCCACGGTAGATGAAAAAGGAAAGAGAAAGTGGGTGTATGCACACAAAACGAAAGGTAAAATATTTAATATCCGAACCTGGGTAAGTTGGGGTTTTTTTGCACTTTTTTTTACACTTCCCTTTATCCAATATAAAGGAAGGCCACTATTTCTTTTTAATATACCAGAAGCAAAGTTTATCATCTTTGGCTATGTGTTTTGGCCACAGGATTTTTTTATTTTCGGATTGGCCATGGTTACCGGTATTATTTTTATTGTACTATTTACAGCTGCTTTCGGCCGTTTATTTTGCGGCTGGGTATGCCCACAAACCATCTTTATGGAAATGTTGTTCCGTAAAATTGAGTTTGCTATAGAAGGTGATGCACCGGCACAAAAAATATTAAACAAGGGGCCGTGGAATACAGATAAGATCTTAAAAAAAACCAGCAAGCACCTCATCTTTTTTTTTGTGAGTTTTATTATTGCAAACTTTTTTCTTTCTTATATTATTGGCATCAAAGAATTGTGGAGTATCATTACCGGGCCTGCTTCTGAACATGTTGGCGGGTTATTTGCCATACTGGGTTTTTCGGCTGTTTTTTATGGCGTGTATATATCATTCAGGGAACAGGTATGTACCGTAGTATGCCCTTACGGAAGGTTGCAGGGAGTATTGTTAGACAGGAACTCGATGATTGTAGCGTATGATTATAAGAGGGGAGAGCCACGAGGAAAGTTTACAAAAAATAATGAAGCTGCGCTTTCATTAGGAGATTGTATTGACTGCTACCAATGCGTGAAAGTATGCCCCACCGGGATTGATATCAGGAATGGTGTGCAAATGGAATGTATTGCATGCACATCCTGTATTGATGCCTGTAATAAAATGATGGATGCCACCGGCAGGCCACAAGGTTTAATACGCTACGCATCTGAAAATGGAATTGCGGAAGGAAAGAAATTGAGATTTACCGGCAGAATGAAATTTTATAGCTTGCTGCTGATTATTTTATCGGGAGTCCTGATGTTCATGTTATTTTCCCGTAAAGATGTAGATGGCACCATACTTCGTGCAAGTGGTATGCTTTACCAGGAAAGGGGTACAGATAGTATCTCAAACTTGTATAATATTAAGATCATCAACAAAACCGTAAAAGACCTTTCTCTTTCTTTGAAGCTGGAAGATTTACCCGGGCGCATCATTGAAGCAGAAGGCCATAATATTTTAGTAAAAAAAGAAGGGCAGGGTACGGGTTCATTTTTTATCGTATTGCCCAGGGATATCCTTGCACAACGTAAAACAAAATTACAGGTAAGTATTTATGCCCAGGGTGATAAAATAATAACATTGCCAACCAATTTTATGGGGCCTGCAAGCCGGTAAAGCCAGTGGTATAAAATAAAAATAAATTTAATCAAAATGAATTGGGGACATAAATTAAGCTTAACAATACTGGTTTTTATCGGGCTCATGAGTTACCTGGTTTACCGTAGCCTGAATACCGATTTTCAACTGGTGGAAAAAGATTATTATAATAATGAATTGCAATACCAGCAGGTTATTGATGCTGCTCACCGTACCAATGAATTAAAAGAGGGGGTGCATATCCGGGCAGATAACAATTTAGTGATTGTAGCACTCCCTGCTGAAATGAAAAAAGAAATCTCAAAAGGGAAGCTCTGGTTTTATTGTGCCTATGATTCAAAAAGAGATAGAAAATTTTCATTTGAACCAGATGAAAACGGGGTACAGGTTTTTGAAAAATCACAATTTGAACCCGGAAATTATACAGTAAAAGTTTCCTGGAGTCATAAGGATAAAAACTATTATAAAGAATTACAATTTTCATTATAACTATGTGGGCATTGGTAACAACAGCATGGGTAATGGGTTTATTCAGCAGCCTGCATTGTGTAGGTATGTGCGGCCCGCTTGCCCTGATGTTACCGGTGCAGCATTTAAATGCCAATGAGAGGTTTGTATCATTATTTCTTTACCAGGCAGGAAGAATCATAACGTATGCTTCTTTAGGGTTGCTCTTTGGTTTTATTGGCCGTAGTTTTTTTGTAGCCGGTATTCAGCAATGGTTATCTATTGGTATGGGAATTTTAATGATCCTGTTACTTATTCTCAACTATGGGTATCATAAAAATGTGCAACCTGCATTTATGAACAGTGCTTATCAAAAAATTCAAAAATTCATTGTCAGGATCCTAAAAAACAATAAATCTGTTTTTTCTTTTTTATACCTGGGAATGGCCAATGGATTGCTACCCTGTGGTATGTTGTATATGGCGATTGCAGCCGCTCTCAGCACCGCTGTACTGGGGAATAGTATTTTATTTATGATCTTTTTTGGATTGGGTACCATGCCCGCTATGATGATGATAAGTTACCTGGGTACCATGCCCGGCCTTAGCTGGCGCCGAAGCTTTAAAAAATTAATTCCGTTAGGGATAGCATTGGTGGCAGTTTTTTTAATTTTAAGAGGGATGAACCTCGGTATCCCTTATGTGAGCCCGGAAATTCTGATGAAAGCCGATACCCCCATTGAATGCCGGCAGGCTATTGTGCAGTAAGTAATGGCAGGCTAATGGTAAACCGGGTGCCTTTTTGTAACTCACTTTCTACCTCAATGGTTCCATGCAGCATATTTAAATATCGCCGGGTGATAGGTAGCCCAAGGCCTGTACCTTGTATGGACAGTACATTGGTGGCCCGGTAAAAATTATCAAACAAATATGGGATATCTTCTTTTGGGATACCCATGCCATGGTCCCGGATACTTATTATGAGCTGCTCCTTTTCATTGGTAGCAGAAACTTCTACCTGTGTATTTTCTTCAGAAAATTTAATGGCATTCGATAATAGATTGATCAATGTATTTTTTAATAACCGTTTATCAGTCGTAAATAAATGTTCGCCGGAATAGGATAATACGATTTGCTGACCTTTCTTTGAGAGTACATTCATTTCTTCTAATACATCTTCCATAAATTCTTCAGGTGCAAAAGTTTCTGTTTGGATGCTTAATTTATTCTCTTCCAATTTCCCCAACGAAAGAAAATCTTCAAGCAGTTCATTCATGTGTTTTACCGATTCTTTTATTTTAGTAAAATGTTTTACCCTTTTTTCATTTTCTTCTGTAAGTACATATTTAGAGGCAATGGTAACTGACGATAGTATGGTACTTAAAGGAGTGCGGAATTCATGCGAAGCCATAGAGACAAACCTGCTTTTCAATTCATTTAACCTGCGTTCTTTTGTGAGCGCTTCATTTAATTCAATTTGAGATTCTTCTAATTTTTCAAGGGCTTCTTTTAATATCAGGGTCCTTTCTTCTACTTTTGCCTCCAATTGGGTATTTAGTAATTGAATTTCATGGGTAATAGATTCCAGCTCTGTTTGTTTTTGCCTGATTTTATCTTCTGTAATTTTCCGTGTAGTAATATCTACTATAAAAGCGATTACGAATTGTTCATTATTTTGATTGTATTGGCTTAAACTTACTTCTACCGGAAATTGATTGCCTCCTTTTCGTACCGCTCTTAAATCCCTACCCATGCCCATGGTACGATTCGATGGATCTTTATAAAAATCCTGCCGGTAATTTTTATGTTTTTCATGCGCTTGTTGCGGAATTAGAACTTCAATAGGTTGGCCAACCAATTCATCTCTCCCGTAATTAAACATGTGCTCAGCAGACGTATTTGCCAATATGACTTCCCCTTTAGCATTGGTTAAAATAATCCCTTCTGTTGCATTTTCAAAAAGGGAGGTCATGTGGGTACGATCAAATTGGTAATGGATCAGGAGTGATTTAATATACCATGCCATTAATGCCGATCCAAAAACCAGGATCATCACAAAAAGTGTTTCTGAAACGCCTGTGTATTTACCAGTTTGATAATGATGAAATAATGGATACAATGCTGCTATAATGATACCTATAGCGCCGGCTATAAATGTGGCATACGCATTTCGCATAAATATGGTAAGGAAAATGATCACCAGCATACCAATGCTAATAATTGCTTTGCCCGGAAAAAAATAAGCGAGCCCAATGGTAACTATAAAAATGAGGAAAGAATATATTGTAGCTTGCCTGCTATTAAAATGAATCATACATTTTACTGTGTTATGATACTGCGAAATTAATCTATGCTGAAGATAATTTCTTTTTATTCTGATAAAATCAGTTCCTGCTCTATGGCCATGGCTTTTGGATAGAGCAATTCATATTCCAGGTACATATTGTGTTGCAGGTAATCGTCTAATTCTTTCAATTTAGCAATTGCTACGGTATATGTAATACCTGCATTTTTGGGTGTAGTATAATGTGAGGTAATTTGCCTGATATGCTCCAGTGCATTCCGTATTTCTTTTTCTTCTACTTTTTTAAGCTCATCCAATGGCTTCTTAAGGGTAAGGGCCAATAATCTTGCATACGGCACTTTGCCTGCATGGGCATGGGCAATTTGCCTGATATAAGGAAACAACACTTCTTCTTTTTGTTTGATACCCTGTAAAATAATACTAGATAAAGCTTCCAGCCATCCCGTAATTTCGAGAAGTTCCGGAAAATCATCCCGGTGGTGGATAGTAAATTTATTTATGAAAGATGAAAGGTCCGGTAGTGTTATTTTGAAATAGGTATGGCGCATGTGAATAATAAAATCGGCCAGGAAATCAATGGGCCATAAAGTACAATCTACATTATGCGGAAAAGGGATATGCATGACTGACCGGTTCAACTCGTCTAATAACACATCTATATCAATACGATTGTTTTGGCAAATGGTTGATAGATCCAGTTGCCCGGTAGCTTCATATTCAATATTATATTTTCTAAATACATCTGCAGTGCGATAATCAGCTTCTACAATATCGCTGATAAGATCGTAGGGATTTATGTGAATATTGTCTATGCTCATGGCAACGTTTAAGAAAAATAGTTTATGATAAATAGATGCAATATCACTATAAATCAATTTTTATTTTATGAGCAATATCTTAAGAAAGCATGATTCTAATCATACATAGAACAATATTCACTTTAAAAAAAATGTACCAGAGATATTATTTTTTAATTAATTGCTTACGTACTTTTTCTTCTACTTCTTTTAAAGTAGGTAACCAATGTTCACCTGATCCTGTTGCAAATGCATCCTGGCCGGGTATCCCAAACCGGATACTCACATTGCGTGGTTCTGTGGCATGGTTGGCTTCTTTTTTAAAATAAACATCTACCCAATTTACCTGCGATACATGCCTTTTTAATCTTGTAATCATATCCCTGATGCCTTGTTGTACATCATCATCAATCGTAATATCTACGGCTTGTACATCAATTTTAATTCCTTCAAAGTTTTCTGTGTAATTCATGATTTTGTAATTTGATCAAATATAGCTTTTAAATGTATTTTTCAAGATGACAAAAAGCTTTTCATCACATGATATTCGTCATGGAAAAATAATGACAGGTCAAAAATTTATTGCATGGGAGCCTGTGCTTGTAAGGGCCTCAGTGTAATTTCATCTACCAGCAAATTATCCGGCGTTTCAATAAGTTGGGTTATTACTATAGCGATATCATAAGGCTGTAACATATTTGAGTGTGCATGTATTCCTGATTCCTGAAAAAAATGGGTATCAATGCTGCCCGGGTTTACACAAGTTACTTTTATTTTATACGATCTAAGTTCTTTAAACAAAGATTCACTGAACCCCTGTATCGCATATTTTGTGGCTGAGTATGCAGCGCCTTCTGCTCTTGTTGTTTTCCCTAATATGGATCCGATGTTTAGGATATGGCAGGTATTTTTATTCTTTTTCATAAAGGGAACCAATAATGAAGTGCAATAAAATGTACCATTTAAATTGGTATTGATCATTTCATGCCAACGATCAAATGTTAATGCATCAATTTTTGTAAAGTAACCGGCACCGGCATTATTGATGAGTATGTCTGGTAAATGATCTTCATGAAATGTTTTTTGAATCCAGGTATCCAGTAAATCCTTATTGGCAATATCTATTACCACAGGGATAAAATTTTCTCCTATTTCATTTTTAATTTGTTCCAGTTTTTCAGTATTGCGGGCAAGCCCATATACCCGGCATTCCTTTGCAACGAGAGCCCGTGCAATGGCAGCGCCCAAACCACTGCTGGCTCCTGTTATTACTGCAATCTTTCCCTTAATATTCATTTTTAGATAATGTAAAAAATTATTGAGGCTGATAAGAGCCGGGAATGGTTCTGAATGCAATGGCCAGACGGTTCCATCCGTTAATGGCTACAATGGCCATGGTAAGCGCCACCAATTCTTTTTCATCAAAATGGTTTCGTACCATATCATATAAAGTATCGGGGACTTCGTTTTCTGAAATTACGGTTAGCGCTTCTGTCCAGGCTAAAGCAGCTCTTTCTTTTTCTGTATAGAAGGGAGTTTCACGCCAGGCGCTTAATGCATATAACCGCTGTTCTGTTTCACCTGCTTTTCGGGCATCTTTTGTATGCATATCTAAGCAATAGGCACAACCATTAATTTGTGAAGCCCTGGTTTTAACGAGTTCAAAGATGGTAAGATCAAGGCCGGAACCTTTTACAAACTTTTCCATATCCAACATTGCCTGCATGCCTGCGGGCGCTTGTTGAGCATAATTTAATCTTTGTTTCATAATAAAAATTAATTGTATGAAGCGTATTTATTTTGTAAACCCCGCACATCGTTTACAACAACAAGCGAGTAATATAAAATGGGTTATACAACTTTTTCCATTTCATCCATTGCAATCGTGGCGTGTGCATATGCAGCACCTGCACGCATTTCTGCTGCAACCCATATAGCTTCCATGATTTCTTCTTTACTGGCTCCTTTTCTCATTGCCTGTTTTGAATGGCTCCTGATGCAATAGGGGCATTGGGTAACATGCGCAACGGCTACTGCAATTAATTGTTTTGTTTTTTCAGGCAACGCCCCTTCTTCAAAAACGGTTTTGCTGAAATTTCGCCAGGCTTCTAAATTTTTAGAAGCCAATGCTGCTTTTTTATCCGCCAATTCTTTTGTAGTGGCAGGATATAAATTTTCTGTTTCCATTATTTATTCTTTTTCTAAAAAATGCCTTAGTACATATTGCAATATGCCGCCATTCCGGTAATATTCTATTTCAATATCAGAATCAAGGCGAGCAATGGCATCAAATATTATTTGTGTGCCATCATCTTTTGTTGCAATAACCTGTACATTTTTTAATGGTTTAATATTTTCTGCAATACCTGTAATGGTAAAGCTTTCATTACCTTGTAATCCTAATTTTTCGGCTGTATTTCCTGCCATAAACTCAAGTGGCAAAACGCCCATACCTACTAAATTACTGCGGTGAATGCGTTCATAGCTTTCTGCTATCACAGCTTTCACTCCCAATAAAAATGTGCCTTTGGCAGCCCAGTCACGGGAAGAACCGCTTCCATATTCTTTACCGGCCAATACGACTAATGGAATATTTGCTTCCTTATACTTTATGGAGGCATCATATACACTCATTTCTTCACCGGTAGGCAGGTATGATGTATAACCTCCTTCTTTTTGTGCTAATTTATTTTTGATGCGCACATTTGCAAAAGTACCACGGGTCATCACTTCATCATTACCCCTGCGGGATCCATAAGAATTAAAGTTCTCCCTGCTTACCCCACGGCTTATTAAATATTTGCCTGCGGCAGAAGTTTCATTAAACTGCCCGGCAGGGGAGATGTGATCGGTTGTGATGCTATCTCCCAAAACCAATAATGCCCTTGCATTTGCAATATCAGTAAGGGGTTCTACTTTTTCTGAAATGCCATTAAAAAATGGCGCTTCTTTTATGTAGGTTGATTGATCATCCCAGGCATAGAGTGTATCTTCAGGGATGCTTAGGTTTCGCCATGTTTCATTTCCCTCAAAAATTTTACTATAATTTTTTTCGAAATCTGCAGGTGAGAGTACTTTATTCATTAGTTCATTGATCTCATCATCACTGGGCCAGATATCTTTTAAATAAACAGGTTGCAGGTTAGAATCATAACTGATGGGATCATTCACAAGATCAATATCAATACGCCCGGCAATGGCATACGCCACTACCAGCATGGGCGACATTAAAAAATTCATTCTTACCTGAGGATGAATCCTGGCTTCAAAATTCCGGTTGCCCGAAAGTACAGAAGCTACCACAAGATCATGTTCTTCTACTGCTTTGGCCATGTAAGGAGGTAAAGGGCCAGAGTTTCCAATACAGGAAGTACATCCATAACCTACTAAGTGAAAATCTAAAGATTCAAGGTCATTCAGCAAGTCGGCTTTTTCTAAATAATCGGTAACTACTTTTGACCCCGGTGCCAATGATGTTTTTACCCAGGGTTTTTTATTGAGGCCATGTTCCCTTGCTTTCCTGGCAACCAAACCGGCGCCAATCATTACAAACGGGTTCGATGTATTGGTACAGGATGTAATGGCAGCAATAGCTACAGAGCCATCTGAAATTTCAAATTTTTCGTGTCCTAATGTAACCCAAACTTTTTTTGTACCGTTTATTACTTCTTCTATTACTTCAGTATCTGCAGGCATAGGTGGTGCCGGGTCAATGGGTTGTCCACCGCCTTCGGCAAACCAGCGTGAGAGTTGTTTATCTGGCAGTGTATATTTGCGGCCATATATCTCGTCCATCAATTGGATAAATTTTGATTTGAAATCCTTTAGCAAAATTTTATCCTGTGGCCTTTTAGGGCCTGCAACAGTTGGCTCTATGGTAGAGAGGTCTAATGTAATGGTATCGGTATATTGAATTTTTTCTTCACCGGAACGCCATAACATATTTGCTTTACAATAATCTTCCACCAATTTCACCTGTTCTTCCGAGCGGTTGCTCCTGCGCATGTATTCAAGCGTTTTATGGTCAATGGGAAAGTAAGTAATGGTGCAGCCAAATTCAGGCGACATATTACCAATGGTAGCCCGGTCGGGAACTGAAAGATGATCGAGCCCGGGGCCTGAAACTTCTACGAACTTGCCTACCACACCAAATTTTCTTAAAGTTTCGGCTATCGTCAATACGAGATCCGTTGCTGTGGAACCTACCGGTAATTTTCCGGTTAATTTTAAACCGATCACTTCGGGCATTATAAAATACAAAGGCTGGCCCAAAATGGCGGCTTCTGCTTCTATACCACCAACACCCCATGCAACTACACCAATACCATTCACCATGGGAGTGTGGCTATCTGTGCCAACTAAAGTATCAGGAAAAATTTCACCGTTTCTTTCTATCACACCTTTCGACAGGTATTCAAGGTTCACCTGGTGGCAAATGCCCATACCGGGCGGAACTACACTAAAATTATTAAATGATCTTTGTGCCCACTTTAAAAAAGAATACCGTTCCTGGTTACGTTTATATTCTTCTTCCATATTTCTTTTAAAAGCATAGTCTGTTCCAAAATAATCTACCTGTACCGAGTGGTCAATTACCAGGTCAACCGGAATCAATGGATTTATTTCTTCAGGATTTTTTCCTTTCCTTGCTGCTTCAGCCCGTAAGGATGCAATATCCACTACGGCCGGAACACCTGTGAAGTCCTGCATCAATACCCGTGCGGGTTTAAAAGGAATATCTTTATCAGATGGGGTAGGGCTCCAGTTTAAAATGGTTTCAATATTTTCTTTGGTGATGGCGAAGTCATCGAAATTCCGCAGCGCATTCTCAAGTAAAATTCTTATTGAAAAAGGGAGTTTATCAATATCGTGCCCCTGCTTTTTTAATTCTGCCAGGCTATAATATGTGTAAGAACCGGACTTGTGCGTTGGCAATAATTTTTTAATTTGATAAGGATCTTTTGTCATGTTGATTTTGTTTAATCTTTCTGTTAATCTGTTGTTTCAAAGTTAGCTTTTTTTAAAGTTAGCCTGGTAATGTCTTAATCAGTTTTAAAATTTTTAGTTGGGATGATAAATAATGGAAGTTCTGTTTTTTCAAGTACTAATTTGGCAACACTGCCCACCAATACTTTTTCTAACCCGGTTCGGCTATGGGTTCCCATTACAATTACATCGGCCTGTATTTCATTTGCTGTGTCTAAAATTGTTTCGGCTATATTACCCGATTTTACTAAGGTTTCAATATTATCATCTCCTAAATGGCTTTTTGATTTATCAAGATAATATTGCGCCGACCGCATGAGTTCATCTGTATCATCTTTATGCAGTATGTCAAGATTATTAAACCCGGCAAATCCCATAATGGGCGAATAATCAAGCGTTGCATAGTAAGCCGGGTTGGCTGTAACGTGCAATAATACTGGCTTTGCCTGTACACTTTTGGCTAAAAGGTAACCGGCTTCTGCAACCATTTGTGCCGAAGGATGATAATCTACTGCTATTAATATTTTTTTCATTTGCATTTTTATTATGTTTTAAGCGTTAATCATTTTTACAAATCCAATCTTTTAAAACAAGCGCTTCATTGTGTATTTCATCTTTTGCGGCGTATAGCAGGGTAACGGTACCAACTTTTATTTCTTTTTTTAAAATGGAAACCGGTTCAATATTTTTTTCAAGTTCTTTTATATATTTCTTTTGAAAAGGAACCCATTTTTCGGCATCATGTGCAAACCATTTACGAAGCTCAGTAGTAGGCGCAATCTCTTTTAGCCAAATATCTACTGCTGCTTTTTCTTTGGTAAGCCCCCGGGGCCACAACCGGTCAACCAGGATGCGTTTCCCATCATTTTTCTCTTTTTTATCATATACCCTTTTTACAAAAACTTTCATACCGGCATAATTTTTAAATATCACATCTTATCGGCATATTAGATTTTAAATAGCTGTATAAGGTTACAACAAAAGATAATCCACTTTTTTATTCAGGCATCCTTATTTATTTGTGGCATTCTCTTTTTTCCCTGATGGTAATGGCAATATACCTGCCATATCACCAATTATGTTCACCAGTTCCGATCCTGTTGGGATTACTATTTTAGCATTGTTCTTTAATGATGCTTCCAATGTTTCTAACTTTTTTAATAATTGGGCATTGCCTGTAAAATACTGGTCTGCTGCTACGTTCACGAGCATAATGGCTTCGGCTTCACCTTCGGCATGTAGTACCTGTGCCCTTTTGTATCCTTCTGCTTCTTTTATCTTTGCTCTTTTTACACCATCTGCTACCGTTTCGTTGGCAGTGGCATAATCTATAGCGGCAATTTTTTCATTTTCTGCCTTCACTACTTTATTCATGGTTTCCTGTACATCCCTGGGTGGATCAATTTCTTTTAATTCAGTTCTAATTATGATGATGCCCCAACTGGAGGTTTCATTTTTTAAAGTGTTGTGCAACTCAGCATTTATTTTACCCCGTTCGCTATTGGCAGACCGTAGTGTAAGGGTACCGATAATATTCCTTAGTGTAGTACGTGCCAGGTTCACAATCTGTAATTTGTAATTGTTTACATTATACAAAGAGCTTTTTACGCTTTCCTCAGTTTCAATTACCCTAAAATAAACCTGCGCATCTACGCTGGCATTCAGGTTATCGTTGGTGATAATTTCCTGGGGTTGTGCATCCACCATTTGTTCGGTGATATTCACCAAATATAATTTATCAATAAAAGGGATGATCCAGTGAAAACCGGGATTTGCATATTTGATGTATTTTCCCAATCGTTCAATAAGCCCCCGGTGGGTAGGTCGTACAATTTTAATTCCACTTAAGAATAAGAAAATAATCGCTGCGATTATTACATATAAAATTTGTGTTTGCATATTTGTTGTTTTAAGTTAATGAGCAATGATGAATATTATTTTTTTATTAGGTACAAAATATGATGTGCTTTTATGCTCTTTTTAGTTTGCGTAAAAAGAGTTTTTAAATTTCCTGTGTGAATGAATTATACTTCCAGTGAAGTAGTGAGGGTAAGCAGGAATACACTTTCCTTTACCGCTCGAACGCTGTGTGGGATACGCTCATGCAGGGCCAGTATTTGCCCATCTTTTAATTCAACCGATTGCTGATCGGTTGTAAAAAGAATACAACCCGAAATGAGTTGAATGCTGATGATTCCTTTGGCAATATGGCGGGTTAATTCGGCATCCTGGTGTAACGCAACTAAAACCATGCGCAACCCATTTGTTTTATATACAGTAATGGCATTGCGATCACTTTCTTTCCAGGCAACTTCATCTTTTATTTGATGAATGAATTGAGGTAAATCTATTTGAACAAGCGTAGCATCTAAGGGGCGATCGCCATCCGGCCGCTGATTGGTAGAAATATTGTATTTTTCTTTCATATCCCCTTGATTTAATCCCTTATTTACTGATTGTTACAAGTTAATGTATTTTTTTGAGAAGGCATGGGTAAAATTCGATTATCTATTACTTTTTCAATCTTCTTTACATAATTATTACAATCCAAAAATATTTATAAACTTAGAACAAAAAAAATCCGGATGGGGTCGGATTTTTTTATCAATAAACGCTTTATTTTTTCACGTCAATATTAACTGTTGTGGATAGTTTTTCACCATAGGAACGGTGTAAGCCATCGGCAAATTGAAGGGCTAAAGTATGTTTGCCCGGAGTAAGTGTGAGGCTTGTTTTTTCCTGTGCATTCCCAAAATGGAGATGGGTGCTGTCTTTACCTATTACCTCAGGTGCGGGGATAAATTTTTCAGCATCTATTAAGATATGAAAATGACCTGATTTTTGTTTTACAATGCCGGCCGAATCTACTGACATACCCGTTACCCCCATTTCTACTGTTACCGGTGAGGTTACTGTTTCCCCTTCTTTTAAATTTTTAAAAAACACTTTTGCATCCGCCGGTACTTCCGGAAGTGGATCCACATCAGAATTTGACATCGGCATGGTATGCATGGTATCCTGCTTTGCAATTGTATCGGTGGTAGAAGCTGTATTATCCACTTTACCTGAATTGCAGGCCGTTAAACCGAATAAAATAAGGGTGAAAAAACTTAGAACCTGTTTCATATAATATGTTTTTATTTAATTGTACAATTTTAGGTGGTTTCCGTAAGCTTTCAAATATAGAATATAGTGCTTTAAAAAGCAGCATTTATTATGCCAAATATAAATCCAGCCCCATGGCTACCTGTTTGTAACAAATGTAACTGAATGGCTATTTTATTAATGGGAAATTTGCGGTAATTATTCTACTTTACTTAATAATCACAAATATGAGTTACTATTTTACAAAAATAATAAAGGATGATTTTGATACCGCAATTTCAAAAGTTACGGAACAATTAAAAACGGAAGGGTTTGGTGTACTCACAGAAATAGATGTAAGAGATACATTAAAAAAGAAATTAGATGTGGATTTCCGGAAATATAAAATTCTGGGTGCATGCAACCCTCATTTTGCACACCAGGCTTTGTTGGCAGAAGATACCATTGGCACCATGCTGCCTTGCAATGTAATAGTACAGGAAAGAGAAAATGGGAATATAGAAATTTCCGCTGTAGATCCAGTTGCTTCTATGATGGCAATTAAAAATGATCAATTAGGCGAAGTGGCAACAACCGTAAGGGAGAAATTAAAAAAAGTAATTCAAAACATTTAAAATTAGAAAACATGAAACCCAATATGAATATACCCGATAAATTAATCAGGGTATTGATTGCAATAGCTTTTGCTGCATTGTATTTCACCAGCATCGTAAGCGGAACTGCCGGCAACATTCTTTTAATTATTGGGGCAATACTGCTGGCAACTGTGTTTATCAATTTTTGCCCGCTGTATCATATCATGGGCATCTCTACCAAAAAGAAAAAAGAAGAATCAACTCAAAAATAAATTTTATGGCACACGAAATAGATGTACAATGGATGGGTAAAATGCAATTCAATGCATTGGTAAATGGACATACAATTGTAATGGATGCACCCGAAAAAGTAGGTGGCGAAGACAATGGCCCCATCCCTAAACCTTTTATATTAACAGCTCTTGCCGGGTGCACCGGGATGGATATTGCTGCCATTCTAAGAAAAGCTGATAAATATCCACAGGAATTTGATATGAAAGTGATTGGTGAAATTAGCAAAAAAACACCCATTGAATATATCGGTATTCACGTGATTTATTATTTTACAGGTGAAGCATCAAACCAAGATGCGGCTTTGCAGGCAGTTACTGATTCACAGGAAAAATATTGCGGCGTGAGTAGTATGCTTAAAAAAGCACTGCCACTTACCTGGGAAGTAAATTATAATGGAACCCGGGTTTTCAGCAATCAGGTAGCACTTGCAACAGCTTAATGGCATGCAAGGGAGGGTATGATTACTTTGTCGAAAGATTTATTTAATTTCTTTATACATTTATCTTGATAGACTTTAAAAAATGACAGCATAAAGAAATCACCGAATGAATCATCCCAATCCTTTTCCTTTTAATGGCCTTAGCAATCATGAAGTAATTACTTCCAGGAAGAAATTCGGGGGCAATATCATTACATCCCGCCATCAGCATACTT
>Ga0138256_10000505_pt1 | contig 42815 bp, 38 predicted proteins | sample KNB2016incub_MG_FD_105486 | JGI IMG/M metagenome (GOLD analysis project Ga0138256, IMG submission 105486) | Active sludge microbial communities from wastewater in Klosterneuburg, Austria - KNB2014incub_MG | ecosystem: Engineered > WWTP > Activated sludge > Unclassified | place: Austria... | reverse complement strand
TATGATGGTTGATACCATGAAGGCCTATGGCCCCGATAGTTTTGCAGGAAGACTCAGTTGTATCCTCAATGGCAGTAGTGAAACAACATTTTATGTAATTGCTGTTTATTTTGGAGCAGTAGGAGTAAAGAATACCCGTTATACAATTGGAATTATGTTATTGGCGGATCTTGTAGGAATACTTACTTCAATAGCATTAGCATATCTGTTCTTCGGATAGCATTATTATACTTATGATTGCTTGAATTTGTGGCAATAAAAAAGAGGCTGAATGTTCAGCCTCTTAAATTACAAATAACGTATTGTCTTAGTTACTTGAAAACGATGTGAGCAATCTTGCAATACCCGTTGTTCCTGTGGTCTGATAACGACCTCTGAATACTAATGTATAACTTCTGAGTCTTGTGGGGTTAAAACCATTTAAAACAGCGAGCTGTGTCATGGTACCCGCTTCTCTAACATACAAAGTATCGTTTAGTGAAGATGCATAAGGAAGATAATCGGTAACGCCTGTAACCGGTATATCTGTAAACACATTTGCACCTCTTTTCAAAGAGAAGATGTCAACGTTTGGTACAGCGGTTGAGCTGTAAATAAAGTTGGCAAATCGCACTCTCGCAGTAGTATCATCGGGGATTACGATATTGTTCTGCACTATCTTTTTCTTTGGACTATTTAGAGAGTCATAAAGAAAAATGGTATAGTAGCTCTTTGGCTGCAATACTTCAGCAAAACTTAAAGGCACTTGAGTGGATGTAGGAAGTGTGTCTTTTACAAGAAAAGTTTTATATCCAGAAGTGATTGCGGCATTTGACGGTGTAGATGGGAATGTAGAATTAAACGCAAGCAATGAACCTGTCAACTGGCTTGCATCTACATATACATAATTCCTGGTACTGTTTACAATACCATTATACACCTGTACAAATGATTTGTTTGTGAAGTCTGAATCATCAGGCGAATGTTCACGTCCTGTTTCTTTTTTACATGAAACAAGCATAATCAAACCCAAAACGAAACAGCCTGTTGTTATTTTTAAAATATTTTTCATATTAATAATCTTTTTCTGTTAAGAATGGGGTTTGTTTATGGCTTGGAAAACCAGCACTCTAATGTGTGATAATCGTTATTAGTTGGATATGCACCAATAGCCGTTAAAGAAGGAATATTATAAAGATACTCCGAGTTATAACGGGGGCGGCAGCGATAAACTAATTTCCCCAGATTAGATGCATGTAGATCTACAGTTGGAGGTGGTGTAAAACCAGCATATACCTGAGAACCAGTATCCGGATCAATATCTATATAATGATAACGACGCATATCAGCCCATACATTTTGCACACCCCATGCATACATTGCAATATATTTTTGCAACATAATTTTCGTTCTGGTCAATCCTGAAGCTAAGGGAGGAACAATATTAGGATCTGTGAGATAAGCTGTTTTGTTAATCGGGGTTATTTCCATTCCTATTGGAATATTGACATTATACTTTGAAGTAAGCATATCAAAATTTAAACTGATACCATTTGTATAAGCAATTAATGCAGCTGGCTTTAGACCTTTTCTTAACAATGCCTCCGCTTTAATAAACTGCATTTCAGAAGCTGTCATTACCGGCCATTCTGCTGCATCTCTAAAGATATATCTGCCTAGTTCTGGATTTGTTGGATAACCAGAAGTAAGGAAAGATGTTCCCATAAAACTTTCTGGTCTGTCATTAGTAGCCAAACCACTTGAACCCAGCCAGGGTGTAATACCTTTAAAAGTTCCATTTGGGTTTGGTCTTAACATATACCATGCTCTTGGATCAAATACTCCAGTAAATGCTTCAGCATTTGCGCCACTCATCAAATCTGCAATAAATGCACTTTGACGAATACCAGTTGTAGAAGCATTGACATTACCTCTGAATGGTCCAAAGTAGTTGTTTGTTCCAGATGTACCTGCACTTGCGAACTTACAAGTTATGTTATCAGCATTTGAAGTACAGGACAGGTCAGCATATTGTATTACAAGATCTGCATCATAGGAGCCTTTATTGCTAACATAAGCATAAGAGCGGGCTAATATTCCATATACAAATTTTTTCCAACGACCCAGATCGCCCTGATTGAAATAAAAATCACTGTTTGCAAAGTTGGCAGGATTCATATTTCCACCCGTTCTGTTTAAATAGTCTAAAGCCCTGAAACAAATAACACGAATTGAATCATAGACCTCCGATTGGGGATCATAATTGAATTGTTGTAAGCTACTATTAAATGCCTGACGAAGTATTATTTCGCCATATTCATTGGTAGCTTCCATCATACTCCAGGCTCTAAGTGCCCATGCAGCACCAACAAAGTCCCATTTTTGCTCTTCTTCACCCCATTGTATTATACGGTTTAAGTTTTGACCCATTCCATAATAATGAGATGCCCACATAGAACCCAGGTTATCACTGGTTCCTACTGTTCCACCCATTCTGTCGTAATTAGAAGTATTTGAAGAAGTGGGAGAAACAGGTGATGAAGTAGTGGAGTAGGTTCCCCAAAACTGAATATACCTGCCTATAAGCAATGCATCACCTGCTAAGCCATATGCACTGCCTGCTGCAGAAGAACTACCAACAATACTGCCAATCAGACTAGGAAATATTACTTCCACAGGCTGCCTAACGTTGGCATTTGGATTGGCATAAGCCTCGTCAATTTTTTTGCTGCAGGAACTAAAAAACAAAGCTCCACAAAGCAAACTTCCTGTTATATATTTTAATTTATTTTTCATCTTATTAAGTTTTCTTTTAAAGATTATTATTTAAAAGTTGCTTTGAAACCAAAATTTACACCCATTGGGGTAGGCAGGTTACCGTAGTCAAAACCCATACCACCTACACCACCTGCTGAAGCGGTATTACCACTTGTAGAGGGATCGGCACCACGATAATTGGTCATCAATACCAGGTCATTTGCAGTTACAAATACACTTAGAGATTTAAAGAACTTCATGCCATTCAACATGCGTTGTGGTAATGTATAGTTCAAAGAAATATCTCTTAAGCGGAACCAGTTTACATTATGCTCAATAAACTCTTCTTCTGGCATAGCTGTAAAAAAGGTTTGCTGGAAGTAAGGAACAACACTTATGGTATTAATAGTAGGTGTTGCTGTATTCTCTTTTCCATCCTGCAATACTCCTTGTACTACTCTCGGAGTCATTCTGTCAGCAGTACGCTGGCTTTTACCTGCAAGGGTGAGGTACATATCTGTTGCATTAAAGACATCGCCACCTACTTTTAAATCCCAAAGGAAGTTCAAACTCCAGGCTTTGTAACGGAAACTATTCAGCATACCCAAAGTAAAGTCGGGCATTCTGTCTCCTATTACTCTAAACTGTCCATTATTGAGTGGCAAACCTGTAGTAGGACTGATTAAGATTTGGTTATTGTTGTTTCTAAGGTATCCATATCCTGTAATTGTGGTAGCTGGCATATTTCTAATCATACCGCCACGGGCATTTCCATAAAGCCATGTATCTGCGATATAAGATTCATAAGCAATGGCATCAGGCAATGTCAAAATTTTGCTCCACATATGGTTGAAGTTGAAACGGATATTCCAGTTAAAATCTTTTTGTTTAACCGGATTTACATCTACTACTACTTCAACACCTTCATTTCTTGAACTGGCAGCATTTTGAGTATTCAGGATGAAGCCTGTTGCATAGCTTGCTCTGAAACCATTTTGAATCTGATCAGTACAGAGTGTGTTATAATATGAAATGTCAAATGATAATCTGCTTTTGAATAACCGGATTTCAGTTCCTAGTTCATAAGTTTTTTGTCTTTCTGGTCTTAGGTTAGGGTTGTTGTTATCAAAACCATAAGAATAAATAAGACCTACATTGCTACTTGTAAAGTTATTTACAAAAACAGATTGGTTTTTGTAAGGTAAAGGAGCCCTGGCAGTGCTTGCACGACTGGCTCTTAGTTTCCAGTAGTTCAACACTTTTGTTTTAAGTTTTGGAAAAATGTCGGACATAATTACACTCAAACTATAACTTGGATAATCATATTGTCTATTCGCTTTGGGGAATAGTGATGATTCTTCAAAACGATGCGTATAGCTTAGGAAGACTAAATTTTTATAGCTGATTGCAGCCTCACCAAAATAGGCTACCTGACGGTATTCTGATTTGTTGTAAAGGCCGAAATTATTTCTAAGTAATCTTACTCTGGTTCCTTGAGATGTAATGCTACTATCATTCTTGGGGCCAACTACTTGCTCAAAATTTTGTTCTGTAACTAAAACAGGTGAGGGAAGACGAATACCAGTAGTTCTGTCAAATGTCATATACATTCTGCCATCAGTACCGCTAACAGAATCGACTAAGCCAGTTCCATAAATAGAGTACATCATTGTTTTATAATCCTGCCACATTGTTCCCACCATTAATCTTGCAGAAAATTTTCCAATATTCTTTTTTACTGTTGCAGTAATTGTGTGATTGTATCCTTCATATTTCCTCCAGTAATTATCCAAAGCACCTCTTTGCGATTTGGAGGTCAAACTTGACAGGGGATGGTAAAAAGTGTAACCTTCACTCTTATAAGTGTCGTATCCAAAACGACCAGCCACTGTCAGCCATTTAAATGGAGTTAAATTGATACCACCACTTGTTATCATACGTTTAGTTTTGTCATAGCTATGATTACGAAGTGTATTATACATTGGGTTATCAATTTCTAAAGTAGGGTCAGACTGGAACACATTTAATTTATTCCCATCAGCGTCTTCAAAAGTCATTACATCACGTGTTACTGGCCAGGAGTAAAGGCCCAACAAATATCCACCGGCGCTTCTAATAGGCTTATCATTATTTTGATAAATATATTGGAAGGAAGGTTGAATCTCTATCCATTTTCCAATTTTAGTAGTATTAGTAATTCTGGCATTATATTTTTTAAAATCATTACCAGGGACAACTCCTTTATTGTTGAAATAGGAGCCTGTTACTTTAAAGCCAACATTTTTAAATCCGATATCGGCGCCCACATTATGCGTTTGAGAGAAACCGGTACGGAAGAATTTTTTTATGTTATTATACTTCTGTGTCCCATCTGGATATTTAGGTCCGTAGTAAGTAAAGGAAACAGTGCTGTAGCTTGCGCTGGGTACACCATTAGCACCAGGTCCAAAATCATTATTAAGGTCTGCATATCTGGATACACTTTGAACACGGAAACTATTATCGTAGGAGAAGCTTACTTTTCCAGCTGTTGCTTTTTTAGTTGTAATAACTATAGCACCGGAGCTTGCCTGACTTCCGTACAATGCAGTTGCTTCGGGTCCTTTCAATACGGTTACTGATTCAATATCACTTGGGTTAAGGTCAGAAATACGATTAGAATAATCGTTGTTTCTGTTGGGCCTGTCTGATGCAAGACCTAATGAAGATCCACCATTTGAAGTTTCATCAATAGTAGAGTTATCCAATATGATTCCATCTACAATAAACAAGGGCTGGTTACTACCAGTCAAAGAGTTAAAACCTCTTAATACAATTGTAGAAGAAGCTCCGGCCTGTCCTGTTGTAGGTGTGATTGTTAAACCTGCAACACGACCCTGAAGACTGTTCATAAAATTCTCTCTTTGAGTTTCTGCAATATCTTTTCCAGAAACTCCCTGTGTTGAGAACCCTAACTCTCTTGGATTTCTTTTTTGGTCCATTGCTGTTACCACTACTTCATTCATGGTATTATCAGCAACTTTTAGATTGATGCCAACGGTATTTCCATCAGCTTTTACTTCATAGGTTTGATAACCTACGTATGTAACTAACAAAGTCTCACCAGGGTTAACTTTAAGCGAAAACTTACCGTTGGCGTCCGTTTGTGCGGTGCGCCTGGTTCCTTTTACTCTTATGGTAACTCCCTGTAGTGGAGTTTTGTTATCATCCGATACGATAGTACCGGTGATAGTTTTCTCCTGTGCCTGCACAGCAGCAGGTATCAAAAGAAAAATCAGCAAGCATGCATAAAACAATCGGAGAATTTTTCTCATAGCTGTTTTTTTATGTTAATTAATAAGCAGTTTCAAAGTTTATAAAATTTCAATACCGGCATCCGCATATGGTTTCAATAAGGGGTTACCTGCATCTAATTCAGTAATTAAGGTATCAATTTCAGATAATCCACAAATTTGTATTGGCTGAACCGTATTCACTTTTTCAGAGATAGCCAGACAAACTACTCTTTTGCAAGAAGCAATCATTGCTTTTTTTAATTGTACTACTTCCCAGTCACTATCAGTAACGCCGCTTTCGGCGTCAATTGCATTTGTGCCAAGAAAACATATATCTGCTTTTACCTGTTTTATTTTTGCAATAGCTTCAGGCCCCACTGTAATTTTTGAATTTTTTGAAATTCTGTCGCCTACTAAAATCACTTCAATATTTGGATGGTGCATATATTCCAAAATGGCAGGAATACTTCCGGAAATAAATGTTGCTTTTAATTGTGGTGGCAACGAACGGGCTAGCTCAATAATTGTAGTACCACCACTTGTTAAAATAAACATCCCATTGCTGATAAGATTAGCAGCTTTTTTGGCAATTGTTATTTTTTGATTTTGGGAATAAACCCCATTTATAGGAAAATGCACCTCATTAAATGACTGGGACAAAGCACCGCCATGTACTTTTATTACTTTTCCTTCATCGGCAAGTTCCTGCAGGTCGCGGCGTATAGTATCTTCCGAGACATTAATCTCTGTGCAAAGTGTAGATGATAACACTTTGTTATGCAAGTTTACCTGATGAAGGATATATGCTTGTCTTTCCTTCTTTAGCATGTGTTTGTTTTGGTGTGCTAAATATATAGTAATTGCCGCAAAATATTGCACAATCTGGATAAAAATTGCAAAATGTGGATTACTACTGAATAAGTATCAACGACTTAAAATAAAATCGCCCCGCATTATATTCTAATGCAGAGCGATAATATTATAGAGATGAGTTAAATATTTATTTGCCAAAAGTAAACCTGGCTGTAAAACCAATTGCTGCAGGTTCAAAATTAATATCGCTTACAATATTGAGTTCTGGTTTCCAGTCAAGCGAAAGATTGAGAGGCACATTTGCAAATTTATAATCAAGCCCTATCACACCTTGTGCACCAAAATTGGGCTCAGTGGAAGTTTTTTGAGTATTTGCGTTCGTCTTTTTAACAAAACCAACATAACCGCCGCCTCCATAATAGTAAGTAAGACCTGCTGATGCAAGTGGTTTATGAAATTCAACCAAAGCACCTAAAGCCAGTGGATCTCCAAATGAGAAAAGACCTTCAATGGCTGTTTTATCGCTTATAAATTGCTTAAGCGAAATGGAATTGTTGATCATCGGCGCTGCACTACTAAGCCGCACACCCAGTGCTGTTTTATAATCCTGTGCATTTAGACTATTCGCAAATATGGTACTGAGTAAAATTGTTGCAAAAAGCAATTTCTTTTTCATGAGTATAAATTTTAGTAACTATCTAAACGAAAAATGGTGCCAATCGACTGTAAACAAAATGCAAAAGTTCCTTTAAGCATTTGCTGTATTTTTAGGGCATGAGCATTTTGATACTTTGCATCTTTGTAATAGGGTACGCCGGTATTGCATTTGAGCATAAGCTACACATTAATAAAGCGGCTACAGCATTGGTAACCGGTGTACTATGCTGGACGGTCTATATCTTATTTGTTCCAGATAAAGAAATGGTAGGGGAGCAATTGAGCATCCACCTGGGCGATTTATCACAAATTTTATTTTTCCTTTTGGGAGCTATGACAATTGTGGAACTGATAGATGCACACGATGGGTTTGAAATCATTACCAGCCGTATCAAAACAACACAGAAACGGAAGATACTTTGGATAGTTTCTATACTTGCTTTTTTCCTTTCTGCAATATTGGATAATCTTACAACTACCATTGTAATGGTTTCTTTGGTAAGAAAATTAGTGGCAGATAAAAATGACAGGTGGATTTTGGCCGGGGCTATTATTATTGCAGCAAATGCAGGAGGTGTATGGTCGCCTATTGGTGATGTTACTACAACAATGCTTTGGATAGGCAACCAAATAACTGCGGCAAACATTATATTGAAACTTTTTATTCCCGGAGTTATTTGCCTTTTGGTTCCAATAATTATTCTTCGTTTTACATTTAAAGGACAATTTGCAAAACCTGTTGCTGTGCAAGAAATGGGAGGCGAATCACCCAGTAACAACAAAGAAAGAATCATCGTTTTTGTAACGGGTGTGATGGTGCTGTTAATGGTTCCGGTATTTAAAACGATAACGCATTTACCACCTTTTATGGGCATATTGATGGGGCTTGGATTGATGTGGATGATAACAGAAACTATTCACAGTAATAAAGATGAAGAGGATAGAAAACAATTTACGGTGTCTTATGCATTACGAAAAATTGATACGCCCAGTATTCTATTTTTTCTGGGCATACTATTGGCTATTTCAGCATTAGAAGCTACCGGGCAGCTTCATCATGCAGCCAGTTGGATGGACGATCATTTAAAAAATCAAAACACTATTGGACTTTCTATTGGATTACTCTCAGCGGTAGTGGATAATGTGCCTTTGGTAGCAGCCACACAAGGAATGTATGGCCTTGATGTTTATCCTACCGATCATTATTTCTGGGAATTGCTTGCTTATACAACCGGAACCGGTGGCAGTATTTTAATTATTGGTTCGGCTGCAGGTGTAGCCGCTATGGGAATTGAGAAAATTGATTTTATCTGGTATCTAAAAAAGATTGGCTGGCTGGCCTTGATTGGATATTTGGCCGGTGCTGCTTTTTATATTTTACAACATCAGATTTTATAAATAGTTATTCAAAAAGTTCATACTTGGTTTTAGGTCTGCGTGCTTCCAGCCATTGAAATTTCGGTAAGCGCATTTCATCCGGTTTCTTCATTCTCATGGGCCAAACGGTGCCGGTAACTTCACTTCTAAAAACAACTTTTTGTAATGTTTGATTGCCAAAATAAATATCCAGTATATCCGATTTTGATTCATTAACTCCTGTAAAAGCGCTGTCATCATCCTGTATATAATAAATACATTCCGCAAAGCCTGCTGCTCTTACAGAATCAATATTTCCTTCACGAAAATAGCCATCCATTCTTGATGATTTTATCTGATTGAAGATGCCGGGAGCAACCTTGTTAATCATAAAGCTATTTTCAAATACTTTTATCTTGTCAGCTTTCTTATTTTTTGTAAATACATAAACAGTGTCTCCTGTTATCTGGCTTTCTTTTGACCAGATTACCGGGTTTTGAAATAAACGAAAAACAGAATCTTTAAAAGAATAAAACAGACTATCGCTTATTGCCTGAAGTGAATCAGAAAAAATTCTTACATGTCTGTAGGCTTCAAAATACCTGTTTGTGCTGTCTTTGTTTTCAACATTAACTACCTTGGTCCCAGCAATTTTTTCTTTTACAATCGTGTCTTTTTTATTATATAGATCTGAAAGCCGTGCAGAAAATAATGTATCGGCAGTTATATAAATAGAGTCAGCATCTTGTTTTATAATCATCAACGGCTTATTTGTAGCTAGCATAATGTCTCGCTTATCATCTTTATATACATCGCCAGCTATTATGGTATTATTATTAATCGAATCTCTTATGATGACATTTCCGCGGGCATGTGAAACCTGTAAACTGTCATTGCGTTCAATAAAATCAGCAGTAATAAATAGTTTTGATTTTGGGTCGCGAATGATTGGTCGTCGACCAAATTCTGCTTTGCCTGTTGTAAGATTGTAATAACCTTCTTTTGTCTCAATCGTTCTGCCGCTACTGTCTTTAATAAATGTTTCTGCTATAAAACGAGCCAACCCTTGTTCCGTATTATAAAGTAGAGAATCTGTTTTTAAATAATAATTTGGATCACGCAGTTCTACATTTTTTTTAAAGTAAACATCTTTTAAGTCGGCATAGTAATAACCTTCACGACTGGTGAGTACCGTTTTTTTATTAACAACCTTGCCGCCATGTTTGTAAATGCCGATATTGGTTGTCATATCATATTCCAAATCGGGTGTTGTAAGTTCTCCTTTGCCGTCATTCAGACGTACACCACCATCCATATAGGCCAGTCGCTTGTCAATAAGGTAACGAAGATGACTAGCGTATAAATTTGCAGTGTCTGCATCGTTGATGCGTACATGACCCCAGGCTTCAAAAGTTTTGGTATTATTATTAATCACACAACTGTCGCACCAGAATCGTGCGGTGCCTTGTTTAAGCTTAACGTTACCTGCAAGTATCTGAAGTGTTGTAGAGTCATTAACTTTTCTGATTTCCAATTTTCTAACACCTTCTAATATTTCAACTGTAAGCATACTATCTGTAGTAGGGCTTAGGGGCACAGGTACTGGCTGCGCCCATAAAGTAAATGGTGCAATTATGAAAACTGAAAATACAAATATGTAAAACCTTTTCAGAGCTGTTATTGTTTATTCTCTATAAAGGCAGAATCGCCGATTGGCAAATTTAAATAGTCGCCTTTATCTTTTTTTCCAAAGATCGACAAATTAACGTAACGTTTGGGGTGTACCCTTAAATCATCAATTAAGGTTTGCGCTTTGATAATGGTCCTGTTTAAATTGTCGTAAAGTGATTTGTCGTTCATGAGTGCTCCAAGTGAGCCATTTTTATTGGTTATTTTTTCAGCAGATGATTTCAACAATGAAATAGTGGCTTGCAAAGAATCTATTACTGGCTGTATTTCAAGGTTGGCTAATTTATCGCTGGCACTTTTTACATTAGAAATAGTGGCATTGATGTTATCCGAATTCTTTTTTATGCCATTAATAAACTCATTGGCATTATTAATTGTTTTGGCAATTAATCCTGTTTCTGCATCCAATAAAGTTTTTAAGGCACTGCTTGATTGATTTAAATTGGCAACTGCCTGATGCAAGTTGGCTTTAGCTTCAGAACTGAGTAGCCCGTTTACATTATTCAATAAAATATTTAATGTATCTAATGATCCACGAACTTTTTCCAACGTGGGTGTTAATTGCGCTTTTACATCATCCAAAATGCCCATGTCTAATTTGGATTGCAGTGTATCGCCAATTTTTAAAAAATCAGAGTCTTTCCCTTTTTCAATGTTAATGTACCAGGAGCCAACTAAAGGAGAGGAGATGATGGCTTTTGAATCTTTCGGGATATTGACTTCCTCGTTCAAATTTATGCTAACAATAAATTGATCAGCATTCATATCCTTTTTTGTCATTTTATAAACTGTGCCAATCAAATAGCCGTTTACTTTAACTTCATTAGAACGTGAAAGCCCACCAAGATTTGGGAAAACAGCATATATGAGTTTTCTTTTTTTGAATAGATCTTTATTTTTCAAAAAATTGAAACCCAGCACCAGCACGGTGAGTGCAAAAATGGTAAGGATGCCGACTTTGGTTTCATTGCTGACTTTCATCTAAAAAAGTTTTGTTGGAGAGTACCGGTTTCAAAATGCCAAGTTAGCTAATTATTTTTAAAAGGATAATGCTACTGTTTGTCAGAGGATGCTGCTTTTTCATCAAGTTTATGTTTGTAAGAACGAAAAGCGTCCAGGATATTTTTTACTATTTCATTCTGTCCTTTTTCACTGTTTAGATATTCTTCTTCGGCTTTATTTGAAATAAAACCAATTTCTACCAATACGCTGGGCATACCTGTAGCCTGTAGCACCCATATTCCCTTATCGTTCCGTTGTTTTACTCCCCGATCTACTCTTCCCGTTACGGCAAATTCCTTTTGAATCAGATCTGCCAGAGAAAGGCTTTTTCTGAAATAATTTTGTGCATAGATCAACATTCTGGCTTTTTCTGCCGGGTCGGATGGGTCAGGTAATTGAATATTTAAAGTGGAATCCATCTCACCATAATATTCTCCATTTTTTGCAACTGATTTTATTTTAGAATCATTTTTGCTGATAGCCCAAACATAAGTTTCAGTTCCTTTTGGAGTATTCTCAATCCAATAATTTTCATAAACAGGTACTTTAATGGTTTTAGTTACCCATTTCTTTTTCACTTTTACTTTTTTGGTGGCCGTGGTATAATGTGAAACTCTTTTGCCGTACCATCCGCCGGGAGCTTTACCCGCACTGTTACAATGAATGGCCATAAACAAATCGCCATTTGATTGATTGGCAAGATCAGCCCTGTAAAACAGGCCTCCTTCAATAGAGTTTTTATTGCCTGGTACTATATCTGTTGTACGTGTATAAATAACTTTTATATCTGGAAATTCTTTTTGGATGGCATCTCCTAATTTTAAAGAAACGGCCAGACTTACATTGGCTTCAGTTGAAAATGTACCTGTGGCTCCAGGATCCATTCCTCCATGACCCGGATCGATTATCAGGGTTTTAAGGGGCTTGTATGCAGCATCGACATATCTGGTTTTCTTTTTTGCAAAAGTGAAAAGGCCAATCGCTAAAAATGAAAAGAATACAACAATTGCAATTTTTTTCATAGGAATGTTATTGATTAGTAACTGATTAATGCAAGTTATAAAATGTATTTTATTTTACGGCTTTCAATTGTTCACGGTCTTCAATTGTTTGCAGAAAAGTGTTGAGTGAACTTTTATTTGTTTGAATTGATGTGTTGTCGGTATTACCAGATTCTTTCTGCTGTTTTTCTAACCACGAAACATAGGTTTTCACTGCTTTGATAATACAAGCAGCCGTTTCTTCCTGACCTTTTTTACTATTTAAATAATCTTCTTCTTCTCTATTGGTAATATATCCAGTCTCTACCAAAATGCTGGGCATGGCTGTTGCCTGCAGTACCCATATTCCCACTTGTCTTTGTCTTACATCTCTGTCCACACGACCCACTTTTGCAAATTCATCCTGAACATATCCTGCCAACGCAGTGCTTCTTTTGAAGTATTGTTTTGTTTTTAAAAGTGATAGCGCAATAAATTCAGGAGTATTCGGGTCAATATCTCCATAATTTTTTTTATAATTTTCTTCCTGCATCATTGGTGCGTTTTCTCTTACTGCCAGTTCCTTGTCATCGTTTTTATGTGCACCACAGATGTATGTTTCAGCGCCTTTGGCTGGATTGGGTGTTGTCCAGGTTCTATAAACCGGAACCCGTTTGGTTTTTTTCTTTCGGTTCTTTCCTTTGCCTTCATAATAAGTTACTGTTTTGTATCCGCTGATTTCAGTATGCTTTTTGGGTACAGCGGCATTAACATGGATACAGATAAATAAATCTCCTTTATTTTCATTAGCAATTTCTGCACGACGATGAATAGCCGTAATTTTCTCAGTAGGTCGGCTTTCTACAATTTTAATTTCAGGCATTTCCTCTTTGAACATTTTTACCAGTTCTTTGGAAACAGCCAAGCATATTTCATCTTCATACGAGTAGGCTCCCTTTGCACCGTTATGTCCTCCGTTGGCCATAATGCCATGACCGGCATCAACAATAATAGTGCGTACGATTTTTTGTTTGGATGGGCTTTTCCTGATATTTTGGGTGAAAGAAAAAATTCCAATTCCAATAACACTTAATAATAATACAATCAATGTCCGTTTTAGCATGGCTTTCCAGAAATTTTTGTTTCTTAAATCTTCACAAATAATTGAGGCAGCCCGATAGGAAGCCTTTGGATAAAGATTTACATTTGCCCGATAAGATGAGGCAACTTTACAAATTTACACCAAACGACTTGCTGAAAGGGATTTTGTCTGCCCTTATCTTTTGCACAATGACGTGGAAAACAACGGCTCAGCAAATTGAATCCAAAAAATTTAATAATTCATTAACACCAGTTGCAGACACTAGCAAACCGCTATTAATTAAGGATACTCTTTTCAAAAAACCTCTTCATGCTAATGATACTTTGCCATTGCCAGGTATTGATTCCTCAGGTTTAATTGCTAAAACAGACACCTTTACGCTGAAAATTTCAAAAGATACTTTAGATGCTCCATTGCATTACAAAGCGGCTGACTCTGCAGTTATAATGATAGAGGATAAGAAAATAATTCTTTATGGTAAAACAAAAACTGAATATAATGATATAGTACTGGAAGCACCAAAGGTTGAAGTAGATCAGTCAACACAGATTGTAACTGCCGTAAACAGAAAAGACAGTACAGGTTTAGTTATTGAAACAGCTCATTTTAAAGGAAATGGCAGTGAGTTTACAAGCGATACCATCCGGTATAATTTTAAAACACAAATAGGGCAAACAAAAAACACTTATACTGAGCAGGATGGTATTTTGATAATAGGTGAAGTGGCAAAGAAAGTAAGTGCTGATGTGACCTTTGTAAAAAAAGCAAGATTTACGACTTGTATGCTCGATGAGCCACATTTTGATTTTGTAACCGGGAAAATGAAAGTGGTTAATAATAAAGTGGCTGTTGCAGGCCCTACGCAATTAGAATTTGAAGGAGTGCCTGTACCTATTCCATTACCTTTTGGTTTTTTCCCATTAAGTAAAGGAAGACATTCAGGTTTTTTGCCACCCCAGTTTACAACGAATGAATCATTTGGATTGGGTTTAGAAGGATTGGGTTATTACAAAGTGCTTAGCCCTTATTGGGATGCACGGGTTTATGGAAATATTTATTCTTATGGTGGCTGGTCGATCAATTTTAATCCAACTTATCGTAAACGATACCGGTATAGTGGCGCATTTACTTTGAGTATGCAAAACAATAAGTTGAATTTTAAGGGCGATCCGGATTATGAAAAAACTAAAACTTTTTCGGTTAGCTGGAGCCATACAGTGGATAGTAGAGCAAGACCGGGAACTTCTTTTTCTGCTTTTGTAAATGCAAGTTCTACCAGGTTTAACCGTTATGTTCCGAATAGCCCTCAATTAAATTTTCAAAACATTCAAACATCCTCTATTACCTACGCAAAATCGTGGGCTGGCAAGCCCTATAATCTTACGTTGAGTGCCAATCATAGTCAGAATAACTATAATCATTTAATCAATTTGAATTTGCCAGATGTAGGGTTTACTGTGAATACACTTTACCCATTTGAAAGAAAAAACAGTATGGGTAGTACTAAATGGTATGAGAAACTGGGTGTGGGTTATTATGGCAATTTCAGAAATCAGGTTTCATTTTATGATACCGCATTTCAATTAAGCAAGCTCATTGATACTTTGCAATGGGGAGCCATGCACAATTTCCCACTGTCGGTTGCATTGCCCCCAATATTAGGAGGCGCCGTTATTGTATCGCCCAATATTTCTTATCAGCAGGTGTGGATTGCACAGAAATTTCAACGCAGCTGGAACCCTGTTACAAAAAAAATGGACACCAGTATCACCAAAGGATTTTTTACCGATCATAGCCTGGCATTTGGCATCAGTTTTAATACAGCCTTATTTGGCACATTACAATTTAAAAATAAAAAAGGCTTACAGGCATTGCGTCATGTTATCCGTCCGTCTTTAAGTATCAATTATAAACCTGATTTGTCCAAAAATCATTTTTATAAAACACATATTGACACAACAGCATATGAAGTTGAATTTTCGGAATTTGAAGGGGCTTTGTATTCGGGATTTGGAAAGGGTAGAACAGGAGGAATCGGTTTACAGATTGATAACAATCTGGAATATAAATGGAGAAAAAAGAATGACACCACTCAGGAAAAAATTCAACCCAAAAAACTCATTGATGGATATGGCCTTAGTACCGGATATAATTTTTTAAGAGATTCCTTAAAACTTGATTTGATAAATCTATACCTAAGATCTACTTTGTTTGACAAAATAAGTATAACAGCCAGTAGTGTACTGAATCCTTACCAAAGCGATAAATATGGAAGAAGTATAAATAAATATATGTGGCAGGGCGGGGGCAAATTCAAACTGGGCCGGCTTACCTCCGGAAGTATTTCCATCAGCAGCAACTTTAGCAGCAAACCAAAAGATGCTAAGAAAGCCGAGACTAGAAAAAAAATGGTTGAACAAAGACTAAATGATCCCAATCTTGTAAATGACCAGCGAAATCTGTTAAACTATATGCAACAAAATCCCGGTGACTTTGTTGACTTTAATATCCCCTGGCAATTGAATTTGGGATATTCGTTATCATTTTATGAGAGGCCTAAAGACGATTACAGTGGATTTACAAAAGACTTTACTTCCAATATCAACTTTAATGGCAGTTTTAATCTTACCTCAAAATGGAATTTTAGTGCTAATGGTTTTTTTGATATTGACACCAAAAAATTACAAAGTTTTCAAATGTCCATCAATCGAGATATGCATTGCTGGCAATTGTCAATAAGTGTAACGCCGGTTGGGTTGTATCGGTTTTTCAGTTTTTCAATCAGCCCCAAGTCTCCACTTTTGCAGGATTTAAAGATTAATCGTTCAAGGTCGTTTCAGAATTTCTAACGGGAAAGTTGCACATAATAATTTTTCATTATTTCAAAAACTTTTTCTTTCAGAGAGTCTGTTGTTTCATTTTGCGAAGCAACTGCTGGAAGAAAATGAATTTCAATACGACCTGGCCAAAACCAAAATGATTTATGTGGTGGCAATACCTTTTTAGTATTGAAAATTACAGCAGGAATAATTGAATGACCCGAGTCCACAGCAAGTTTGAATGCACCGTCATAAAATTTTTTCAATGGTTCAGTAGTGCGGTTTCTCGTGCCTTCAGGATAAATGCACATATGCATACCTTTTTTTAAAACTGTTTTCATTTTCTCAAAACTCTGACGACGGCTGGTTTCATTATTTCTGTCAACCAGAACTGCACCTTTCATATAGTAAAAACCAAATAAAGGAATTTTTGCAAAATTTGCTTTGGCAATTGTTTTGTTTCCACTCGGAATAAAAGGGGATGATAGTGGTACATCTAGTAATGAATTATGATTGCAGGTTACCACATAGGCTTCTCCTTTTTTAAAATGATGGCGGCCTTTAACGCTAAAACGACAACCGGTAAGAAAAAGCCAGACAGACATCCATACTCTTGCAATGCCAATAAAAATTTTTTGTCCTGCTGGCTCGGGTATCAACCAGCAAAGCATAGAAGGGATATAAATAATCAGAAATGTAATGATAAAAGTAAGCAGCGCCCAAAAAGCCAATATTGGGCCTAATATTTTTTTTATAGTTGCCATCATATACTCCAATTTACAGGATCAATTCCTTTTGAAACAAGATATTCATTCGTTTTTGAAAAATGACGGCAACCAAAAAATCCAGCATGTGCTGAAAGGGGAGAAGGATGGGCTGCCTTAAGAATACAATGTCTTGATTCATCAATCAATATTTTTTTTTCCTGTGCAAATTTTCCCCAAAGTAAGAAAACGATATGTTGTTTTTCTGATGAAATTTTTTTGATAACTGCATCAGTAAAATTGGACCAGCCTATTTTTGAATGGCTCATTGGCTCTGCAGCCCTTACTGTGAGTGATGAATTAAGTAAAAATACACCTTGATTAGTCCAGGCCGAAAGATTGCCGTGATCGGGAACCGGCATTCCAATATCAGTATTCAATTCTTTGAAAATATTTATTAAAGAAGGGGGAGGCTGAATTCCGTTTTGTACTGAAAAACAAAAACCATGTGCCTGTCCTGCACCATGATAAGGATCCTGGCCAAGTATCACCACTTTTACTTTATCAATAGGAGTTGAATTAAATGCATTAAAGATAAAGGCACCTGGAGGATAGATAATTTTGCCTTGTTGTTTTTCGGTTTTGAGGTGTAGTACCAGTTGTTCAAAATAGGGTTGACCAAACTCTTTTTTTAGCAATTTCTTCCATCCTGGTTCAATCTTAACTTCCATTCAATTTTTACTTTGCCTGCAAGCTAAAAAAAATTACATTTGCACCCCCGTTCAATTTGGGAATGGTCCGGTAGCTCAGTTGAATAGAGCAACTGCCTTCTAAGCAGTAGGTCATTGGTTTGAATCCAATCCGGATCACAAAAAAGGGCAAATACTTAAGGTTTCGCCCTTTTTTATTTGAATCTTCTAAGGTGAAAAAAAAAGGAAGCATTGGTATAATGAACTAAACAAGAATGGGGTTGAACGCTTGTTATTTTAAAATCTTAAGGATTATTTTAAGTTTGAGAATAACTGAAATTCTTTAGTCTATCCAATTCTAAAAACTCACTTCATCCCCGGAAAGCGAAATCCTTCTAAAAACACATTGAGTTTTGCTTCTGGCAATTCCTTTAAAGAATATCCGTAAAGCACCCCAAAAAACTTTCCATCTGTCCAGGCTTTTATTTTCCAGTTGTTTTTTTCAGTGTCTTCCCAATAATCTAATACACCACGGGTTTTCTCATTATTATTAAGCCTGTGACCTTTACCATATCCGGCAGCTTCTGTTATATTGAGATTGGATTTTAAATAATCTAAATAGGATATCAAAGTGTTTTCTGCAATATCCAGACTATCTGTTGGCAAACTCAACTTTACACATATAACGCCATAGTTCATTTCTCCGGAAGCACATTCAGCAACATATATAGCAGATGAATCGGGGCTAAAAGATTTATCAAACTTTAATTCACAATAGGAATAAACTGAGCAGCCTGTATTATCTACTGATTGCTTTTTAAGCGTCTGTGCGTTTGTAGTTCCTGTCAGAAGGATAAAAGACAAGAATGCTGCAAATAATTTCATGGGTAGTTTTTATTATGATAAATCGTCGCCCTAAACCGTTGCAAAGGTGCAAAAAAATCGGAAGAGTTTGCAGCGTTAAAAATTTTAACTTGCACCGGTTTAAAATAGGAAGCATGGTATCACAATTTAAATATGGTATTGATAAACTGACAGTATCAACTGCTTTGGAAATTGCCAATGGAAAACTGAAAGGCATTTTATGTCCCGAGGCTATTTCTAAAATCAATCAATCGGCTGCTCAGGTTCGTGAAATTGTTGAAGGAGGTCGCACTGTTTATGGTGTGAATACCGGCTTTGGAATTTTGGCCAATACCGGAATTTCAAAGGAAGATACCGCAACACTTCAATATAAAATTTTACAAAGCCATAGTGTGGGAGTGGGCGATGCCATTCCTGTTGAAGTGGCAAGGCTCATGCTAATAACCAAGGTGCAGTCTCTGGCGCAGGGTTATAGTGGTGTTCAATTATCCACCATTGAGCGTATTATCTGGCATATTGAAAACAATGTAATTCCGGTTGTGCCTGAAAAAGGGAGTGTGGGAGCGAGTGGTGACCTTGCACCTTTAGCTCATTTATTTTTACCATTGATTGGTCTGGGAGAAGTTTTTTACAAGGGGCAAAAAATACAGACTTCTGAAGTATTTACTATTTTTCAAATTGCACCGGTTCAATTGGGTGCCAAGGAAGGATTGGCCTTAATAAATGGTACACAATTTATTTTGTCATTTTCTGTAAAAGCAGTGCAGCGAATGCATAACTGTTTAGATGCAGCAGATATTATTGGTGCAATGAGTCTGGAAGCGCTTACCGGAACAAAAGCACCTTTTGATGAGCGACTGCATGATTTAAGGCCATTTGCAGGAAATATTATAGTAGCAAAAAGACTGAGGCTATTGCTAAAGGATTCTGAAATTATGCAAAGTCATGTGGATTGTGGTCGTGTACAAGATCCTTATTCACTTAGGTGTATGCCGCAGGTGCATGGCGCCAGTCGCAATGCATGGCAGCATTTGAGAGAGCTTACAGAAATTGAGCTTAATGCGGTAACAGATAATCCTATCATTTTATCGGCCAATGATACCATAAGTGGTGGTAATTTTCATGGTCAGCCTTTAGCATTACCGCTAGATTATGCTTGTTTTGCTGCCGCTGAGCTGGGAAATATTTCAGATAGACGATCTTATTTATTGCTTGAAGGCAAATGGGGGCTTCCTGTTTTGCTGATGAAAAATGTAGGGCTGAACAGTGGTTTTATGATTCCGCAATACACGACGGCGGCTTTAGTATCAGAAAATAAAACACTTTGTTTTCCTGCCAGTGCCGATAGTATTCCTACTTCTCTGGGGCAGGAGGATCATGTAAGTATGGGCAGCATCAGCGGCAGAAAGTTGAACAGAGTATTGGATAATTTAGAATATATTCTGGCTATTGAATTACTGAGCGCCTGCCAGGCAATTGAATTTAGAAGGCCATTGAAAAGCTCCAAAATTTTGGAATTTGCACATGACTATGTACGTGATTTTGTGAGCTTTGCAGAAGAAGATCGCATTTTTGCTAAAGATATAAACAGGGTGGCAAATTTAATAAAAGACTTCAGTTTTGTATCTAAAGTAAATGAGTTTGCAGGTGCTGATTTATAAACAGTATTTCTATTACATCTTCAAAACACTTTCAAGTGCCAGCTTCATCATTGGTGCCAGGGCTTTCTCTCTTTGGTCAGCCGAAATTTTTTCATGTGTAGGTATAATGTCTGAAACAGTGAGCAAACAAGCAGCTGTTTTCTTAAGAAATCTTGCGTTTGAAAAAAGTGCAAAGGATTCCATTTCTACGGCAACAGCTTTGTGCTTTTTTACAATTTCAGGTTTGCCTTTTCCTTGTCTGTAAAAAACATCACTTGAATGTATAGGAGCTTCAATCAAAGGCTGATTTAATTCTTTTGCGGTAGTATTTATTATTTCAAAGGCATTACCCTGATATTTATAACGGTCTTTCTTTTTCCATCCAAAAGCACATTCGGCATAAGTTGATTCGCTGCAGGCGTATTCGGCATTTATAAGGTCAAAAAGTTTCATTTTTGAAGTATAAGCACCACAGGTGCCAATACGAATGATACAATCTGCTTCATATTCGGTAAACAATTCAAAAGAATAAATTCCAATACTGGGGCAGCCCATTCCACTTGCGCCAACTGATACTTGTTTCCCTTTATAGTCGCCTGTGTACATAAAAATATTTCTTGTACTACTTACCAGCTTTGCATTTTCAAGAAAATTATCGGCAATATATTTTGCTCTCAACGGATCTCCTGGCATCAGAATGTGCTTGGCGATTTCACCGGGCTTGGCACTTATGTGAACACTCATAAATAAGTTGGTTTTGACGACAAGATAATTTATTTATACAATATTTGCGACTTTTGCAGAAACACCGAAAACTAATAAATTCAGTTTTCAAATTTTTATTAACGCTGAAATTGAAACTTTATGTCAACTACTACAAAAGCGAAATACGATCCTGTAAAATATAAAACACCTACCGGAGTGCAACGAACCTGTAAAGGGTGGATACAGGAGGCCGCACTGCGCATGTTGTTGAATAATCTGGATCCTGATGTTGCTGAAAGACCTGAAGATTTAATTGTATATGGTGGAAGGGGGAAAGCTGCCAGAAACTTTGAAGCACTCGATAATATTATCAACGCATTGAAGGTGCTTGAAAATGATGAATCACTTTTAATACAATCAGGCAAGCCGGTTGGTATTTTGAAAACTCATAAAGATGCACCAAGGGTGCTTATAAGCAACAGTCAGCTTGTGCCTAACTGGGCCAACTGGAAGCATTTTGAAGAGTTGGAAAAGAAGGGGTTGATGATGTATGGACAAATGACTGCCGGAAGCTGGATATACATCGGATCTCAGGGCATTGTACAAGGCACTTATGAAACTTATGCAGCCGCAGCTGATAAACATTTTGGCGGAAGCCTGAAAGGAACTTTAAACGTAACTGCCGGATTGGGTGGCATGGGTGGCGCACAACCATTGGCCATTACCATGAACGAGGGCGTTGCATTGATAGCTGAAGTAGAAGAATGGCGGATTGATAAAAGAATTGAAACCCGCTACCTTGACGAAAAATATAATGAAATTGATGAGGCAATTGACAAAGCACTGGCATATAAAAAAGCTGGCATAGCAAAAAGCATTGGTGTTTTATGCAATGCTGTTCATTTATTAGAAAGATTGATAGCCAGAAATATTATTCCTGATACGCTTACCGATCAAACATCGGCACACGACCCATTGATTGGATATGTACCACATACATTGGACAATGCACAGGCAAATGTCCTTCGCGAAAAAAATGCAGATGAATACATTAAACTGAGTTATGAAAGTATGTACCTGCACGTTCAACTCATGCTAGTGTTGATGGATAAGGGTGCCATCGCATTTGATTATGGAAACAACATTAGAGCAAGAGCACTAGAGTATGAAGCACAGCATGTAGGTGTAAATGGAGATTTTAAAACACTAAAAGCAAGGTCGCCAAAAGGAGAAACCGGAAGTTTGTTTCCGGGTTTTGTACCTGCATATATTCGTCCATTGTTTTGTGAGGGTAAAGGTCCTTTCCGCTGGGCAGCATTGAGTGGTGATCCTGCTGATATTGCAGTAACTGATGAACTCATCATGAATATGTTTCCAGAAAACAAAGGCATGATACGTTGGATGAAAATGGCAAAAGAAAAAATTGCTTTTCAGGGATTGCCAGCACGTATATGCTGGCTGGGACAGGGTGAAAGGGAAAAAGCAGGACTTGCCTTTAATGAATTGGTGAAAACAGGAAAAGTAAAAGCACCCATTGTAATTGGGCGAGATCATTTAGATACAGGCTCAGTAGCTTCGCCAAACAGAGAAACCGAATCTATGTTGGATGGCAGCGATGCGGTGGCCGATTGGCCTTTGTTAAATGCGCTGGTAAGTACGGCAGGTGGTGCCAGTTGGGTTTCATTGCACCATGGTGGTGGGGTAGGCATGGGCTACAGCATTCATGCCGGAATGGTGATTGTAGCCGATGGAACGGAGGATGCAGCCAAAAGATTACAATGTGTACTTCGCAATGACCCGGGAATGGGAGTTATTCGACATGCCGATGCGGGTTATGATCTTGCAATAGAAACAGCAAAGGAAAATAATCTGGACTTGAGCGGAAGAATTTTAAAGGGCTGATAGTTGATTATTGATTTAAATCATTGGTCGTATAAGGAAGGGTTTGTAAGTTTATTTTTTGATTTTGGCATCAACAGCCAACTGATAAATATTTCTTGCCGTCAGTAAAACCGCTGTAATATCTTTATATTTTAAAACCTTAATTTATGATTCAAAAAACCACATTTCGGCTTTCTGTATTTGTACTGTTTATGTCTTTGTTTTTTTCTGAAACATCATTGGCACAACAGTATAAAATCCGTCAATCTTCTGGGATGATGGGGATGAACAGTGAGCCTACTATCTATGTAAAGGGTATGCGTAAAAGAACGGAGCCTGGTAAAATGATGGGTATGCAGCAGCCGACCACCATTGAGCAATGTGATTTGCAAAGAACAATTAAGATAAACGATAAAAAGAAGCTTTATTTAATTGAGCCATTTGCGAAGCAGCAGGAAGAAATAATAGATGAAGATGCACCAAAGCCGGCAAAACAACCTGCACCTAAAACGAAGACAGCGCCGACACAAACCGGAGGAGTGATTGAAATGTGGTACACCATAACGGACACAGGCGAAAGAAAAAAAATGTATGGCTTTACCGCTCGTCATGTGTGGACCTATCAAAAAATGAAACCATCTGCCAATGCCTGTTATATGAAGGATAGTATGATCATTAAAACAGATGGTTGGTATATTGACCTGCCTCAGTTCAACTGTCCTGTTCATTATTCACAGTATAACAAGCCACAAGGCGATCGTGAAATGATAAAACCTGATTGTAAAGACAGGATGATTACACATCGTAAAGGAAAAGGAAAGCTGGGCTTTCCATTAGAAGAAAAAACGACCATCATCATGGGTAGTATGGGAGGGCAAGAAATGACAACTACGGTGAATACCATTGAGTTTTCTACAGCCAAACTGGATTCTATGTTATTTGAAATTCCGCCAGGCTATACTGAAACCAAAAATGAAGATGACCTGATGGATAAAATAAATGTAATGGATATGATGAATGATGCGATGAAAGGCATGAATGATAATCCCAATCCTGTTTCCATTACAAGTGAACAAAAAAAAGAAGGTATCATTCGTATTGGTGTTTTTGCTCCTGCCGGCAACGAAGAGATACAGGCTTCTGTATTACAAAAACAGATGCTGAGTTCCTTGATGAGTAGTAAAACTGAAGCCATTGCGGTAGTGGATGAAGCGGAGGCTAGAAAATATAATTGTGATTATACTTTGAGTAGCGAGATAACCAAAGCTAAAGCTGCCAGTAAAGTTGGCGGTTTGCTGAAAGTAATAAAAAATGCAGATCCATCTGCATCGCAGTCATATAATATTGATGCAAATTTTACTCTTCGTGCATTAGGTGATGGTTCAATAAAATCGCAGCCAACTGTAAGCGGAAAGTATAATGGTAAAATTGATACTGCTACAGGAGAAGCCTTGCAGGAAGGTTGCCGTAAAGTAATGAAGGATTTGAAATAATATTAATTGTGATCGTTCATAAATGGGGTCAATCAAAATGGTTGACCCTTTTTTTATAATTGATTCAAAGCCCAGGTTAATGCTTTCTCTTTAGTTGCTCTGAAAATAGTACTGTGCTTCTCATTGGGTTGTGGCAAATAATTCCAGAGAATATTTTCTTTGTTGCTTGTTTTTAATATTTCTGATAACTGCTTCACATTGTCAGCAATCGTTTCCTCACCGGATGCTGCAAACCAAAATATTTTTCTTTTGGTTGTAAATGATTTTAAAATTGCTTTTGTATGTTTAACGAGATATTCATTATTCCACCAAAGCGAAGGGTCAAAAGCAATATAGGTATCAAATAAGTCGGGTGTTAAAAGAAAAGTTTCGGTAATAAACAGCCCGGCTAAAGATTCTCCAATAATTCCTTTTTTTTCTTTGGTATGATAACGTTTATTTATTTCCGGAATCAATTCGTCCTTTATAAAATTTCTAAAAGATGCAGAACCGCACACTACAGGGGCAATTTTTTTATCACGCTTTACGCTGGTGGGTCCGGTCAGGTCTTTTCTTCTTTGTGTATTTTCAATTCCCACCAAAATGAGTGGGTTTATTTTTTTCTCTTCGATCAACTTCGCAATGGTATTGGCAATATGTGGAAAATCTTCCTGTATGCCGCCATCTAACATATATAATACTGGAAGGGAGTCGTAGTTTGTTTTATAATTAGCAGGTGTCCAGATATTGATTTTTCTGATTTCGGATAATTGGTGAGATGTAATGGTAAAAGAATCATGCCTCGGAATGGAGTCGTTGCTTATTTGCGATTTTACACTTAATACAGAAAATAAAAACAAAACAAATAAAGAAAAATGAATAGGTCTCATGCAATAAAAAATGAATGTGGTTGGTGTTGCAGTGTCTTACAGATTAAAACCGATTATAAAACCGCTCTTCTTAAAGTAATCAATTGCGCCAGCAAGGGCTCAAGCAAATCCAATTGCAACATATTCGCACCATCACTCAGCGCTTTGGCCGGTTGTGGATGCGTTTCAATAAACAATCCGTCAGCCCCTACAGCAATGGCAGCTTTTGCAATGGTACTTATCATTTGAGGATTGCCTCCTGTTACACCGCTTGTTTGATTGGGTTGTTGTAATGAATGAGTAACATCCATCACCACTGGTGCATATTGTTGCATAATAGGCAGATTGCGATAATCCACCACTAAATCCTGATAGCCAAAAGTAGTTCCTCTTTCTGTTAGCAACACTTTTTCATTTCCCGCATTTTTTATTTTTTTGACAGCAAACCGCATGGCTTCACCACTTACAAATTGTCCTTTTTTTACATTAATAATTTTCCCGGTTTGTGCAGCAGCAATCAGTAAATCTGATTGTCGACATAAAAAAGCAGGAATTTGTAATACATCCACATATTCAGCGGCTCTTGCTGCTTCATCAGCAGTATGAATATCAGTAACTACTGGGATGGATAATTTTTCTTTTACTTTTTTCAGTATTTCAAGTGCATCCTTATCACCAATGCCGGTAAAAGAATTGCCACTGGTACGATTGGCTTTGCGATAAGAGGCTTTAAAAATAAAGGGAATTTGTAATCGTTTGCAGATTTGTGAAACCTTTTCTGCTACTTCAAAAATCAATGTTTCATTTTCAACCACACAGGGTCCGGCCATAAGAAAGAAATTTTTTTCATCATATTGCTGGCTGGTAAATATCTCTTTTAAAAACTGCTTCATATTGGCAAAGATAGGAGAGAAGCCGGATGCTTGAAGGCTGCTGTTTATTCATTGATTACTGTATCTTGCACTTTTATATTTTATATGCAAAAGGAAAAAGTTTTGGTAATAGGTGCCAGCGGCCAGATAGGTGTTGAACTTACTATGGCGCTGCGTAAGATTTATGGAAATGCAAATGTGATTGCTTCTGATTTGAGGGAACAAAACCCTCTTTTGGAAGGTACAGGGCCTTATGTAAGTCTGGATGTAATGAATAAAGAAATGTTGCATGTACAGGTCATCAGGCAGGGCATTACGCAAATTTATTTGCTGGCTGCTATTCTTTCAGCCACTGGCGAAAAAAATCCTTCACTGGCCTGGAACCTCAACATGACAGGTTTGTTGAATGTATTGGACATAGCTCGTGAAGAAAAACTACATAAGGTTTATTGGCCATCATCTATTGCAGTTTTTGGTCACACATCACCCAAACAAAATTGCCCTCAGCAAACCATTATAGAACCAACAACTGTTTATGGAATCAGTAAATATGCGGGGGAATTTTGGTGTCATTATTTTCATCAGCGTTTTGGTGTTGATGTTAGAAGTCTTCGTTATCCCGGTTTGATTTCGTATAAATCACCTCCCGGTGGTGGCACTACCGATTATGCTGTTGAAATTTTTCATGAATCACTGGATGAAAAAAAATATGAATGTTTCTTAAACGAGGGCACTTACTTGCCTATGATGTATATGCCGGATGCCATTCGTGCTACGATTGAGTTAATGGAAGCCCCCGCCGATAATATTTCAATACGCACCTCTTACAATATTTCCGGCATGAGTTTTTCTCCAAAAGAAATAGGAGCAGAGATCAAAAAACATATTCCTGATTTTAGTATTTCTTATAAGCCTGATTATCGTCAGGCTATAGCCGATAGCTGGCCACAAAGTATAGATGACAGCGTAGCAAGAAGAGACTGGAACTGGAAGGAAGAATATGATTTGGCAGCCATGACTAAGGATATGCTGGAGAATCTTCCAAAGATGTCTTAAATCAAAATCGTATTATTTTAAAATTGTCAAATTCCTGTAAGGGAATTTCTGTTACTTCCACATGTTTAACAATGGCAGCAGCTGGGCCTTGCCGGCACCACGATGTTAATTGAGTCAACTGAATATCTGTTCCAGTAGCAAAGATGTGTACATCCCCATTTTTGAGATTTTGTACAACACCCACTATGCCAAATTCTATAGCTTTTGATTTTGTACTTTGGCGATAATACACGCCTTGTACTTTTCCGCTCACTATTATGGAAAATGTTTTTTTCAACCAGACTAAAATTGAATCAGGCTAACAATTTGTTCAAGGTATTTTTGATCTGTGAGGTCAAATTTGTTTAATTCAAGACTGTCGACATCCAATACACCAGCTATTTCATCATTCTTAAATAAAGGGATTACAATTTCAGATTTAGACAGGCTGCTGCAAGCAATATGCCCGGGAAATTTTTCTACATCAGGTACTATTACTGTTTGCCCTTGCGACCAGCAACTGCCACAAACGCCTCTTCCTTTTTTGATGCGGGTACAGGCTACCGGCCCCTGAAACGGCCCCAATACCAATTCATCACCTTTTACCAGGTAAAAACCAACCCATAACCAGCCGAACTGTTCTTTGAGTGCGGCTGTTATATTTCCAAGATTGGCAATCAGGTCATTTTCACCTTCTAACAGTCCTTTTATTTGTGGAATTAATGATTCGTATTTCTCGGACTTTTGTCCCGAAATGATAGTTAAGTCTTCTGACATAAAGCAAAGTTAGGAGAGTGCTTTAAGAATTTCTAAAGATGATTTTAGTCAGAAACCTGTTTTTGTATTTGATATGAATGTATGATACGCTAATTTTATTGTCCCCATTAAGTTTAATAACCTCATTCTTGTACAATTAAATCTACAGCTATGGCAATTAAGAAAAAATTAAAAAAAGCCGCAAAATCATCTAAGAAAAAAATGATTAAGGCAAAACCAAAGCCCGCCTCTAAGGGAAAAAAATCAGTGCAAAGATCTGTAAAGAAAAAAGTCAAACCTGGAGCAAGACCGATGACAAAGAAAAAAGCATCTAAGAAAAAAGCAGTTAAGAAATCTAAACTTGTAAAAAAGAAAGCAACTGTAGGCAAAAAAGTCGCAGCAAAGAAGAAGAAAATAACTAGAGTTGCGCCTAAGAAGTCAAAGCCTGTTGCTGCGCAAAAACCCAAAATGATAGTGCCAAAGCCTGTAGTTGTCAGCAGAACTGAGGAAGTTTATTCAACACCAGAAGAAACGTTGGTTGTAGAAACTATTGTCATCAATGAGGTGTCTAATGCACCGGAGTCAGCGAAAGCGGTGCCGAAATGGGACGATGACTTACAAGGTAATGGATGATATAAAATATTTTTAATGGCTGCCAGTAATATTGCAGCCTTTTTCTATCTCAAAATTGATAAACAAAGCAATCAGAGAAAAATATTTTATCGGTATTAATTCTCTTCTCAAAAATTCCATAAACAGTACTACCACTGCCGCTTAAAGATGCATACGTCGCACCAGTGGAATATAGTTTTTCTTTTATCATTTTTAATGAAGGATATAAAGAGAATACTACATCTTCAAAATCATTGGTGATGCTTTTCTGCCAGTGCTCAGGTGAAAGTTGGATCGCATCTTTTAAGTGATTTCCTTTTTTGTAAGAATTTATTTTGCCAAACATACCCGCAGTACTTACAGAAACTCCAGGGTTGACAATAACTATTTTATATTGACTTAAATCCAGAAGGATGGGTTCCAAAAGTTCGCCTCGCCCCGAAACGAAACATGTTTTGTTTTTAATAAAGAATGGGCAGTCGCTGCCAAGTTGTAATGCGAATGCTAATAATTTATCTTCAGATAGATTCAGATTAAAAATATAATTAAGCGCCAGTAAAGTGAAAGCGCCATTTGAACTGCCGCCACCTAATCCGCCTCCGGTTGGAATTATTTTATGCAAGTGAATATGAACTGGTGGGATATTCAATTTTTCTGCCAAAAGCCCGTAAGCTTTAATGCAAATATTATCATTGACGGCTCCATGAATTTTTAACCCTGATTGTGAAAAAGAAAAAGGCTGTTGAGGTGGTGCGGGTATAACTTCCAATACATCAGTAAGTGGAACTGGCATAAACACTGACTCCAGATTATGATAGCCATCATTTCTTTTGCTTAAAATCTGAAGCCCGATATTGATTTTACAGTTGGGAAATACTATCAATGGAATGAAATTAATTCGTAACGATTATTTGCCTTTACTTCGGCTGTTTATTTCATCTCTTATCGCAATAGCTCGTATATAATCTTCACTTTCCAGCACCTGATCCAGCATATTATTAAGTTCTGGAAGAGACATGGTTTTAAGGTCTTCTTTTCCGGTAGGAGAATCGTCTTCTACAATGACTTCTTTTTTACCTTTCTTCTTTTTACCTGTGCTACTGTCTTCCATTAATATGCCTGCGCTTTCCAGTATGTTTTCGAAAGTATAAATAGGGCAACCGAAACGTACAGCCAGTGCAATAGCATCAGAAGTTCTGGAATCTATTTCAACAGTATCATTTTCTGTTGAGCATACTAATTTGGAGTAAAAAATGCCTTCCTGCAAATCGTTGATGATGATTTCATGCAATTCAACAGCGAATGCATTCATGAAATTTTTCATCAAATCGTGTGTGAGTGGACGACTGGGTTGCATTTTTTCCAAAGCAACAGCGATAGCTTGCGCTTCAAAGCCACCAATAACAATGGGCAGCCTGCGAAGGCCGTTTACTTCACCTAAAACAACAGCGTAAGAGTGCGTTTGTGTAATGCTGTGCGATAGGGCTACAATTTCCAATTCTATCTTCTTCATACCGCCACGAATTTAAGCCATTGCATTTAATCTGCTTTATTTTTTAGGTTTATATTGGCTTAAATCAAACCATACATCTGTATTTCCTGGCTCAATTTTATATGCCATGATATAGGTACTCTCATTCTCATTATCTTTTGAACGAAATCCAAGTGTTATCTGATATCGAACAACAATGGGATGAATCCCCATAAAATTATAATCCATAACAGAATTAAAATAATGATTGGGACTGAGCAAACAGGCAGTTTCAGATTCGCCTAAATCCGCTGAAGCAATTGTACCCTTGTATTCGGCACATTTGTTATTTAAAATGTTTATAAAATTCTTATCAGGCATCAGATTGAGTTCGCTGTTGTTGTTGCGATCCGTTAGTTTTTCTATAGTATAGGTATGTTGACGAGTGTCTAATTCAATAAAACTGCTGTCGGAAAAATTGGCAATCATTGAGTTTTCAAAAAATTGATCTTCGCGGTAGCCAGGTATAAAAATTCGTACTCTTATTTTATTTCGACCAAAAATAATAAAGATGGAATCATTGGAAGATGGATCATCTGAAGTCATACGGTACTTGATGATGCCTGTAAAGTTCTTTGTAGTGTCCGGTTTTGCTTCAGGCAAAACATAATCAGTGATGACCTGTGAAGGATGCAGTTTTCCTTTACTTTTTGCTTTTGACTTGTTTTTGGAAGAAGTGCGAGCACCGGTAGAATCAAAATTTACTGTCTTGGATTTTCCTTTTTTTGAAGGGGATGGGATGGCTACTCCTGTAGAATCATAATTCTCCGATTTTGTTTTTTTATTTTTTTGAGCAAAAGTAGTCGCGGCAAAAGCACAACTAAGTAATAACAGGAGCAGTGGTTTCATTTATCAATAAATTATTTTTCTAAGTTGGCAATAAAAAACCACAAACGAAAATGTTTGTGGTTGTCTTTTATTGAATAAGGAGTATTACGCAACTCCTTTTAGTTTTTTCACTGCTTCTATAAATTTTGGCATTACTTCAAATGCATCGCCTACAATTCCAAAATCTGCCGCTTTGAAGAATGGGGCTTCAGGATCTTTATTGATAACAACAATCACTTTACTCCTGTTTACGCCTGCTAAATGCTGAATAGCACCGGAAATACCAATAGCAATATAAAGATTGGGTGCTATGGCAATACCTGTTTGTCCTACGTGTTCATTATGTGGACGCCAATGAGCATCAGCTACCGGGCGGCTACAGGCTGTGGCTGCATGTAATAATTTCGCCAACTCTTCTACCATACCCCAGTTCTCGGGGCCTTTGAGACCGCGACCTGCGCTTACTACTATCTCAGCCTCGGTAAGCGGTACTTCGCCACTTGCTTTATTTACACTTAAAATTTTTACTTTGGGTGTTGCCGCATTTGCCTGAAATGGTACTACATCTGCTATGCCATTAGTTGCTGTTGTTTTATATGCATTGGGACTTAATGCAATTATTTTTACAGAAGTATTGACAGCAATATTTGCAAAAGCTTTACCTGAGAAAACATTTTTCTTAACCACGAATCCGTTGGAGGTATCGGGTAATGCCACTGCGCCAGATACAAGTCCTGCTTTTATTTTTGCTGAAAGGCGGGGAGCCAGAGCTTTCCCGTTTACATTATTTGAAAATACAAGTACAGTAGCGCCAGTTGTTGTAGCAACCTGAGCAATTGCATTAGTGTACACCTGTGTATCAAATTGATTAAAAGCATCGCCAGTTATTTGATGAATTTTTTTTACACCGTATTTACCAAGATCTGCTAAATCATCGTTTACTGTTCCTAAAATAACTGCTTCAGCCGTTGTACCTGTGTTTGCAGCCAGATCTGCACCATAAGTGAGTGCTTCCAGAGAGGCTTTTTTTATATGACCTTCTGCCTGATCTATAAAAATTAATACTGACATATAAATTGTTTAAATTTTATTAAATAGCTTTTGCTTCTTCATGAAGTAATCTTACCAGTTCGCCCACATTTTCGGAGTCCACCAGTTTTACACCAGCTTTTGCAGGAGGTAATCCAAATCCTGCTACTGTAGTTAATACATCAGCAGCCACTGGCTCTGCTACTTTCAAAGGTTTAGTACGTGCAGCCATGATGCCCCGCATATTGGGTATTCTTGCTTCTGCCATACCTTTCTGACAACTTACTACCAGGGGTAATGAAGCTTCACAGGTTTCTTCTCCACCTTCAATTTCACAAACAAGTGTAGCCTGATTACTGGCTACATCTAATTTTGTAGCTAATGAAATAAAAGGGAGGTCAAGCAATTCAGCCACCATTCCACCAATAGAGGAACCATTATAATCTATCGTTTCTTTTCCGGCCATAATAAGATCGTAGGCGCCTTGTTTTGCTATTGCTGCAATTTGAGAAGCAATAAAAAAACTATCATGACTGTCGGCGTTAACTCTTATTGCCTCATCACCGCCCAAGGCAAGTGCCTTGCGAATGATTGGTTCAGCATCTGCACCGCCCACAGTTACCAGATGAATGGAAGTAGCAGCATCTGCTTCTTTTAATTCTATGGCTCTTACAAGCGCATACCACTCATCGTAAGGGTTAATAATCCATTGTACACCATTAGTGTCAAATTTCGTGTTGTTATCGGTGAAGGCTATTTTTGCCGTAGTATCCGGCGTTTTACTAATGCAGACAAGTATCTTCATAATATTAAATTGAATCTAAGATTTAAGAATGGTTGTTTATGCAACTATGCAAAGATAAGGCTGCTGAAATAATAATGAACAATTAATAATTAATAATTTTTTTTGGAGTGAACAGAATAGAGAAATTAAGAGAAATGCTGAGAACAAGCCCCAATGATAGTTTTTTAAACCACGCATTAGCACTTGAATATATCAAACTGGGAGATGATCAGCAGGCTGGGATTTTATTTGAAGCCTTATTGGCAAATGAGCCCGGATACGTTGGCAGCTATTATCATATAGCAAAATTAAAAGAACGAAACGGAGAAACTGAAGCTGCCATCTTCTGGTATGAAAAAGGGATGGAGATAACACTGCTGGCTGGTGATAAGCATGCTTATGGCGAGCTAAGAAGCGCTTATGAAGAACTAACTTTTTAAAAATGAATTTAGCATTACCATTTCAGGATTATATAAAGAAGCATCAGCTTTTTAATAAAAAGGATAAACTATTATTAACTGTAAGCGGAGGTGTGGACTCTGTAGTATTATGCGCCCTTTGTAAAAATGCCGGATATGATTTTGCCATTGCACATTGCAATTTTCAACTGAGGGGAGCAGATAGTAACAGAGATGAAAACTTTGTAAGACAATTAGCTGAAAACTTGGGTGTAAAATTTTTTTCCAAAACTTTTGATACTGAAAATATTGCGGTACAACAAAAAAAAGGAATTGAAGAAACTGCAAGAGAAATTAGGTATCAATGGTTTCATGAATTATTGGAGAGCAATGGCTTTCAATATATCCTTACAGCACATCATGCAGATGATAATGCAGAAACGATAGCCATGAATTTTTTCAGGGGAACTGGTATTAACGGGCTTCGTGGTATGCTTGCTAAAAACGGAAAAGTTGTAAGACCGTTATTATTTGCAAGAAAAGAAGCATTGTTAGCTGAGGCAAAATACAATCAATTAACATACGTATCAGATTATACAAATGATGATAATCGGTTTACACGAAATTTTTTTAGAAACAAAGTATTGCCCTTAATAGAAACTGTTTATCCTGCTACTTCACAAAACCTGATTGCTAATGCAGAACGATTAAGTGAGGCAGCCATGTTGTACAAGCAGTCAGTTGAACAACATAAAAAGAAATTGATTGAGCAAAAAGATAAGTCATTTCAAATTCCGGTATTAAAATTGAAAAAATCTAAACCTGTTGAAACGATTCTTTTTGAGCTATTAAAAACATTCAATTTTACCGCAAGCCAAACTGCTGAAGTAGCTGCTTTGCTTGATAGTGCTACAGGTAAATATGTAAACTCATCCACACATCGTGTATTAAAAAACCGAAACTGGCTAATTATTTCGTCTCTACAGCATATTCAATCGGCCACAGTGGTGATAGATGAAAATGATTGTAATATTGACTTTGATGCAGGCAAATTGAGTTTTAAAATTTCTAACGATGTACCAGAAAATTTTTCTGCGTCTGCTTTTGAAGTAAGTATGGATGCAAAAGAGTTCAAATTTCCTTTATTGCTTCGCAAGTGGAAAACCGGAGATTATTTCTATCCATTGGGCATGAAAAAGAAAAAGAAGCTTTCCCGTTTTTTTATTGACAATAAATTATCAAAACTTCAAAAAGAAAACGCCTGGGTGTTGGAAACTAACAAACGAATCGTTTGGGTTTTGGGACATAGAATTGATGAACGGTTTAAATTAACTCCAACTACGACAGCCGTCATTCAATTCAAATTTCTACCTGCCAAATAAACTGGGATTTTTCAATTGCTCCAGAATATATTCAAATAAACCGGGTTGAATGGCTGCAATAAGTGCTATAGTAAAACCTAGACCAAATAATGACCCCCAAAGATGGGCATCATGATTAATATTGTCTCCACCTCGTTTTGACATCATAACACAATAAACGATATATAATACAGCATAAAGCGCTGATGAAATTCCTAAAGCACCATATAAATAAATTCGCCCCCATGGATTGAAAACAATGGCTGCAAATACAACTGCTGATACTGCACCCGATGCACCAAGGCAATGATAGTTGTAATTATCTTTTTGTTTCAGATAAGTAGGAATATCGGATGCGATAAGCCCCAGAAAATACAAAGCAAGATACGCAATGGTGCCACCTAGTTCAAATCCTTTTAAATATTGCTCCACAACCTGGCCAAAAAAGAACAGGGTGAACATGTTAAAAAACAAATGCACATAATCGGCATGTATAAAGCCGCTTGTTATAAAGCGGTAGTACTGGCCATATTTTTTTACACCATAAGGCCACATAATCGTTTTTGAATAGATATCCTGATTATTAAAAGCCAATAAGGATACAATAATATTAATGGCAATCAACGCAATTGTAATCGGATAGTTCGTAAAATCGTTCATGTTTTATATTTCAACTATGATGATATTTTTCGTTGCGCAATATAGTGCAAGCACGGTAAATCTGCTCGGCTAAAATAAGTCGAACCAGTTGATGCGGGAAAACCAAGGAGGAGAGGCTCCATCTAAAATTGGCTTTTTTGAGAACAGCCTCATCTAACCCATAGGCACCTCCAATTAGAAAAATTAAATGACGGCAACTTTCGTTTGCTCTTTTTTGAATGAAGGCTGCCAGTTCTTCAGAATGAAGTTGTTTTCCTCTCTCATCCAATGCTACTAAAAAGTCATCTTTGTTTAGCCTTTTTAAGATTTCTTCACCTTCTTTTTCTTTTAATTCATGATTAGTTAATGAGCCTGCATTTTTTGGAGTAGGAATAATATGCCATTCCAGTTTATAATACTTTGAAATTCGGTTTGAAAAATCTTCAATTCCTTTTATTGCAAAAGACTCATGCGCTTTACCAATCGACCAGAAGGAAAGTTTCATTTGTTATTAAATGTTTCAAGATATGAAAATAAAAAAGCTGCTGTAACTGCAGCAGCTTTTAAACTTTTAATGGGCAATTATTTTATTTCATAGTCTTTTTTAAAAGACATTAAAGTAGAACGATACAAAATACTGTTTGGCTCAAGTTGGGCTGCTTTGCTATAATATTTTAAAGCGTCAGCAAGATAGTGAGCATCTTCAAGCATAAATGCTGTGCGGTAGGCTTCTTCGGCCGGGGCTTCTCCACCTGGCTTTTGATTATTAATGATGTTTATTACTTCATCGAACTTTTCTTTTGATACATAGTTCAAAACTTTTAAATCATCATTCATTTCGCCTTTAACTGCTGCATTCCAGAAATAGGAATTGCCGGGTTTCATTTTAGCAACCAGATCAGGTATGTTAATCTTCAACTTTGTAACATACGTAGAAAAGAATGGGGTAGCAATATTGTCTTGAGTATATAATTGCACTTCAAATTCTTTAGCTTCAGAATAGCATTTCCAGGATAGTGGAAAATCGCCCCCTGCATAATTCACTGTATCCAATTTAGAATCTATCCATATATTGTTTACGTTTCTGGTAACAGCACCAACTGTATTCATGTATGCTTTACGGTTACTTCCGGCATCTACACTTGCTTTAGTCATTTGTGCCCATACATATTTTACATAATTCGCACTTACGGAACTACGACCGGCCTGACAAGAGTCATTGAATTTGCTTAGTGGGTAGTTGCCGGCTTTTACAATGGAAAACATTGCGGCTTCATTGCATACTAATGTAACAGAACCACCGTTTGCAATTTTAAGGATAGCCTTACTGTCTAACATTTTACCCACTTTTGCTTTACTGGTAACATTGTTTTCTACAACTGACACATTTCCCTTCATACTGTATAGCATAAACTGAGACTGTGCATAACTAAGTGAAGAAAACATTACAAGGAAAAAGAGAATTGATAATTTTTTCATCTTTTAAAATTTATAGGTTTAAAGGTTTATACTACAAAGATATAATTAATGATGATGAGGTTTAAAAACAGTTTTATATCCCGATTTTCGGTGAAACCAAACGGCCCAGGCTTCATAAAAATAGATGACATCTACAGCTAAGGCAATGGTAACCAGACTCAATTTCATGTCCACCTTTACGTGGTAACGGGTGTAGATTTCAATACCCAGCCAGATAAAAAATATAGCCGAAAGTACCTGTGCAATTTTGGCAGCCAGATGAAACCATATATGGCTTTCGAGATAATAATGAATAAAGAAAGACATATGTAACCAGCAGACAAGAATAGCCAGTAATAGGTTGCCCCAGGCAGGCACTTTTTTAATAAAATTGTCCTCCATTACCATAGAAATGATATTGGCATGAACAATAATTCCATTCATATCGGGGATAGATTTGCCAGCATATTTTTCATTCATGGGTGTAAATTTTTTATCCTCAATATCCATTGGATTAAATGGAGTTGCATAGGCAAACAGCACAATTTTTCCATTCAAAGCACTAGAATCCACTCCATCGGACATCAGGGTTTCCGGTTCTACTACCAGATATTGTTTTTTCTTTTCTGTAACCTTTCGTGAGTAAACGATTGTAACTTTTTTGTCCACCATTTTCTCTACCCTTTTGTAAGCATTGCTGTCATATAATTTTAATATAGCTGAGGTAAAGGAGGGTAGTATGTTATGTTGGTCATGAGCGTCTTTTTTAAAAGGATAGTAATATCTAATAGATTCAGCTTCAGAATTATAAGGAAAGTTGACAAAGCCAAAAAGCGACGAGTCCGTTTTGAAAAAATTGTGTCCGCCAATTAATTTCCCGTTACTATCTTCCTGATACTTTACGGCAAGTATCAGGTTTTTATTTTTATTAATCACCTCCCGCATTATGGAATCCTGTGTGGGGTCTCTTTCTCCGTCCAGCAAGACATCAAGTCCCATTACTTTTGGATTATATGAAGCTGCTTTTTCAACTAGCATAGCAATACCTTCTCTATTTGCATCGCCGATATTAATAACTATAATGTTTTTGTCAATATCGTTTCGTTGTTCATTACCCACATGTGAATAATAAACATCATTAAAATCAAAATCTTTGAGACCGAGTTTGAGCGGATTTAAAACACCAAGATTTAATGGAATTTTGCCAAGCAGAATTATAAAAATAAAAACCCATACTGTGGCAAAAATGGTGTCTCTCTCTGTAAGATATTTTGTAAACTTACTTCCTGCTTTTTTAGCATGATGACCAATAAGTTTATGAAAGGGTCTTTTTTTATTTGGTTCATTAGATTTTTGATGCGACTCAGCATTATGATCTGAATTCTCGTGATGGTCTGACATAAATTGTAAGGTTTTTAAAATAGGCTATTAAAAAAGCAACTTTTGTAAGCTAATATCCAACTTTATTATTAACTGACCATTTTTAACCCCTCTTTTACTTTATTATGGGGTATATTTTAGCTTGAAATTTGTTATTTTGTGCAACTTAATGAATCGCTCCTTATCCATATTCATTTGCCTTGCATTCTTTTTATGCACGGAAAGCCGATCATTTGCGCAAGCACCGCCCAAGCCTAGAGATACTACTATTAATGGGCCTCAAACATTTGCAATGATTATGGGAATTTCTAATTACAAATATGTAAGGCCATTAACTTATGCGGATAAGGATGCTGAAATGTTTCGTGATTTTCTAAAGTCACCCGCCGGCGGCAGATTGCCTGATGATAATATATATTCCTTATTAAATGAGCAAGCTACACTCGCCAATTTTTATCAAAAAGGTTTTCAGTGGTTAAAAGTGAAGAAATTGCAAAAAGGAGACAGGTTGTTTATTTATCTGGCAGGGCATGGTGATGCAATTGATGAAGAACAATTTTTCTATCTGACTTATGATTGTAATCCTGCAGGCGATAAAAATAATTATCTCGTGGGTGGAGCTATTCAATTGTATAATCTAAAATTGAAAATTGCAAAAGAAACTGCAAAAGGTGTTGAAGTATATTTTATTATGGATGCTTGTAGAAGCAATGAGTTGCCCGGTGGGGCTGAAGGTCAGGGTTTTTTAAATTCTGCTATCTCTGAAAAAAGGGTTGGAGAAATTATTATGCTGGCAACCGGTGCCGGTCAGGAATCTTTGGAAGATGCAAGCATAGGGTCAGGGCATGGATTATTTACTTATTATCTGGTTGATGGTTTGAGTGGACTTGCAGATGTCGATGGCGTTAAGGATAATAAAATAACAGTAGAGGAAATAAAGAAATATGTTGATAAAAATGTACCACAAATAGCGGAACAAAGATTTCGCAGAAAGCAGGATCCTTTTTTCTGCTGTGAAGATAACAGCAGTAAAGTTGTAAGTATTGTTGATACTGCATATTTGCGCAAGTGGTTAAACATGAAAAAAATACAGGCTACAAATGGTAGCTCCTCATTTGTATCGCCAAAGGGCAGGGGGTTGGGACGAAGTGCAGATACCTTATTAATTGAAACATATAATCAATTTAATGAGGCTATAAAAGAAAGCAAACTAACAGGAAATGGGTCAGCAGAATATTTTTATGATATAATGAACCGTAAGTTTCCTGGCAACGCATATACCATTGATGCGCAATCTACCTTGGCGGTTGAGTTTATAAATTTTGCTCAAAGTAAAATCAATTTATATCTGGATTGCAGAGATGCTGCTTCTATTCAGAAATTAAGAGCACAGATAGATGAAGAAGAAAAATCGGATGATGTAATGAGTAGTTTAGATCGAATGGAAAAAGTTGCCCGTCAGGAATTTAGTGAAATAGGTGTGATGCTGGAAAAGGCAATCAACATTATTAAGACAGATGATCCGGATTTTGCTAAATCATTAATGGGTAGGATGTTTTTTTTTAAAGCAAGGGGATATTTTGACAGAAATAATCAGCAGTTTAACAGAAAACAGGCATTTTCTTATGCATATACAGCTTATGCATCCGATAAAAAGGCAGCGTATATACTCAATACACTATCTAATTTGCATTTGGATAACAATAATATTGACAGTGCTATTTATTATGCAAAACAGGCTATAGTTGCTGCGCCTAAATGGAGGTACCCTTATGTTTCACTTGCATTTTGTTATAAATCATTAAACAAAAAAGATTCAGCTTTAAAATATTATTATAAATCCATTGATTTGGATCCTACTTATGCCGATGCCTGGGTCGATTTGGGGCATTATTATTATAGTATGGGCAAAACAGATTCTGCAATTGCCAAGTATCAAAAAGCACTGGCGCTTGACCCGGCAAACGTTTATGCAAGCAATAATATTGGATGGCTTTATCAAGATCGTAAAGATTTTGCAAAGTCGGAATATTATTTTAAGAAGAGCATAGCAGCTGACCCCCGTTTCTTTAATGCATATAATGGGCTGGCTAAAACATTTTTTGGAAAAGGCGAGTTTGATTCAGCAAGAATTTATTATTCAAAAGCATTTGCGAACTATAAGGATAAATCAATTGTGAATAATTACATAGGTAAATTTTTTAATGAGCTGAAAGCATTTGATTCTGCAAAAGTGTATTTCAGAATGGCAGCAAATCTGGACCCGTCCTATGAAGATGCATTTAATAATCTGGGCCACATCAGTGAAGCTTTAAATGAATTTGACTCAGCTAAATATTATTTTAGAAAAGCTTTAGTTGCAAATCCATCTTCTGCAGCCGCCTATATCAATATCGGAAAGATATTCAAAACACAAAAAAAATCGGATTCAACTTATTTCTATTTTCAACAAGCCATCGGACTCGAGCCGGGTAATCCTTCCATTTTAAACAGCCTGGGAGTCGAGTTTGGTATTGAAAAAAGTTTTGATTCTGCAAAAAAATATTTTCGAAGAGCTTTGAACATAAAGCCTGATTACAAACCTGCTTCAAATAATCTTCAGAAAATTTTCCGTGAGTTAAATCAGTTGGATTCAATAACTAATTTTATCAGAGTTTCTTCTTTATACGATGAGGATAGTCCATCATTTTTGGCTGGCATGGGAAAAACTTTTTTTGATCAGAAAAGGTATGACTCAGCCCGTATTTATTTACGAAAAGCAGTAAATCAAGACCCGGAAAATGTTCAGTATTACAATATATTGGGACTTTCATTTCAGGGACTAAAGCAATATGATTCTGCAAGAGTTAATTTACAAAAGGCAAATCGGTTATCACCAGACAACAGAGCCGTATTACAAAATTTGTCAAATATTTTTAGACATTTGAAAAAATTTGATTCTGCTTCATTTTATATGAAGAAATTAATTTTTAAGGGAGAACCGGATGTCGCTGCTTTTAATAATATGGGTGATTTTTTCTCCGACTTAAAGCTTTTTGATTCATCAATTGTTTATTTTAAAAAGTCAACTTTTTTAAATAACAAATTTGCGCCAACGTATCACAATATTGGAAATGCATTTTTAAGTCTGGAAATGTATGACTCTGCTCTTGTTTATTTGCAAAAGGCAATTAGTCTGGATTCAAATTTTCATCAAGCTTATAGGGATATTGCACTTACATACCATGCTTTGACAAGATACAATGAAGCAATTCCCAATTTTTTAAAGGCCATTCGACTTGAACCAACAAAGGGAAAGGTTTATTTTGAATTGGCTTGTAGTTATGCTATGAGTAATCAACCTGAACAAGCAATAAATTTTCTTACTCAAGCCTATGCTCGTGGATATAAAAATAAAGAAGCGCTATTAACCGACCCTGATCTGGAAAGCTTAAAAAACATAAAGACATTTCAGGATTTGCTAGATAAATATCTTCCTGATTGGAGAAATCGTTAATTGATTTTGCAGTATATTTGCCGCCCCAAAGGGCGGAATGGCCCCGTAGCTCAACTGAATAGAGCATCTGACTACGGATCAGAAGGTTTCAGGTTTGAATCCTGACGGGGTCACCACACAGGATTGAGCAGCATTACCGCTGCTCTTTTCTTTTTTACCCCCGCTGAAACCATTGACACCTTTGCAAAGCAGGTCAAATACCTCACTTGATTGCGTAGTTTGAAAAGTATGATAATCTCCACACATGAATGTGCATCGTTTTTATTGTTTTTTTTATTCATCTTTGAATTCTAAAATATAAAGCATGAGACGTCATTCGATTTCATATCACTTCATTGCAATTACTACAATTGTTGTGTTCTTGTTTTCGTCCTGTGTTCCGGGGACCTATTTACATAAATTACCTTCAAATTATTTTCAATATCAAAATAATTCCAAGACTGCCATTAGTGCGCATCGTGGTGGTGGCGACTATAAAGGCTACCCTGAAAATTGTATTGAATCATTTGCTTGGCTGGCTAAGCAAATGCCAGTAATTGTTGAATGTGACGTCAGAATGACAAAAGACAGTATGCTCGTGATGATGCACGATGACAGTTATAACAGAACTTCCACCGGATATGGAAAAATTTCAGATTCGACATTTGCATATAGCCAAACTGTTTTTTTGAAAGACAATCTTGGCGCACTTACAAAATACAAAGTTCCTTCGCTTGATCAGGTGTTGAAATGGGGAAAAGATAAAGTAGCCTATACGTTGGATATAAAAAGGGGAGTGCCATTTGAGAAAGTAATTACATTGATTCAACAACACAAGGCGGAAAATTTTGCAGCCGTCATTACTTATACTGCTGACGATGCGGCAAAAGTACATCAGTTAGATAATGAGGTGATGATATCGGTTACTATTCGTAATCAGGAAGAATACAATCGCCACATAGACCTGGGCATACCTGATAACAGGATGGTCGCTTTTGTGGGTACTCGGGAACCTGATTCAGGCTTTTTACAATTTCTGCATAACAAAGGCATTCGCTGTATTTTGGGCACACTAGGTAATCTTGACAAAATGGCTGCAAGCCGCAGTGATAGTCTCTATAAAAAGTGGAGTAATCTGGGGGCAGATATCATGAGCACAGACAGGCCTTTGGAAGCATGGAAAGTGATCAAGTAAAGAATTAAGTCAGGTCTATTTCTTTTAAAATTATTTCAATTTTTAAATAATTTTGAATTTGTAAATATTTAAGAATGAAAGTAGAGTAAAAAGTGCCCCGGATCGGAGTTGAACCGATACGACCGTTGCGGGTCACCCCGAATTAAATCGGGGCGTGTCAATCAATTCCCTTTCGTGTAATCAGATTTTCAATATAAGCACGACTTTTC